>Ga0207691_10004582_pt1 | contig 13387 bp, 12 predicted proteins | sample KBSM13metaG_FD_184327 | JGI IMG/M metagenome (GOLD analysis project Ga0207691, IMG submission 184327) | Miscanthus rhizosphere microbial communities from Kellogg Biological Station, Michigan, USA - KBS M1-3 metaG (SPAdes) (version 2) | ecosystem: Host-associated > Plants > Roots > Rhizosphere >... | reverse complement strand
AAAGGGCGAACGCCGCGAAGCGTCCGCCCCCTCTCAACCCCACATTCCACTGAAAACTAGAAATCGCGATCCTTGGCTGAACTCTTGAATTGCACATCTTCGCCCGTTGCGGGGGGCGGAGGCGTTCCCGGTTTCGGATAATCCGCTACCGCCTGCCGGTTGCCGGTTGGCACGAGCCGAACAGCGCCCTTGGCGTTGTTGCGCCAGCCGTTGATGTCGGCGTATTCCTCTCCCACATGATGTAATCCGTTCACCTGATCCTCCAGACCGGTTCCATACTTGGAGGTAATGATCGTCGGCGTCACAAAAACGAGCATTTCCATGGGTTTTGTGACGTGGGCGGCGACCAGCGCCTTACTCTCCGGCGTCAGGCCCGACTCGCCGGTTCCCGCCAGAATCACTGCATCAATCAACGACATGAACTCGTAGCCGGCGGGGGCACCGAGGAACCGAATCCGCGTGTCCTCGCCGCCTCGCAGCAGCGCGACGGCCGGGATCCCGTCAATCCCGAACTGCGCCGCGCGTTCGCGATCCAGCACGAAATTGACCTCCTCGAGCGAGATCTGATCGCTGAGGCTGACGACTTCGTCGAGCACCTGGCGCGCGATCAGGGCCGTGTCAGGTGCATCGATCGTCTGGGTGAAAAAGAGAATGGTGACCGGGGTTGTGATCGCAGCCAGATGCCCGGAGACAACGGCACGGTCCTGGTCCGAGAGCAACGCCACGGGTGGAAATCCTGTCCTTAGAACTTGAACAAATCGTCGAACGCCTTTCGCGCGTCGTCCGTGCGTGGGGTGGTCGTCTCCCGCTCGACGGTCGTGCGCGGCGAGAAGAGCTCGCAGCTGTTTCGCGTGTTTTTGGGCGAAATTCGCGCTTTGATGGTCTCCATGCACTCGAACGGGCTGCCGGGATCGAATGATGCGCACTGCGCGCAGGCGTGGAGATCGGTGCCGCAGCGTGGGCATTTGGCGTCGTAGCCGATGTCCGCCGAGCCAACGTTGCCGCACTGCGCGCAGCGGACCACCTCCCGGTACCCGGGCATATTGATGGTCTTCGGTGCGTCGCCGGAGATGCGCCGCGCCCCGGCGGGCGCGCCAGGCTCAGGCGCAGGGCGGGCCGGCCTTGGTCCCGACGGCCGATCCCGTTCGTCGTCCCGGTAGCCACGCTGACGGTACTTCCTGTCGCTCATCGCTCCATCAGCTTACGCTCTTTCCCCGCCTGAGATAGACAGTCGGTGTCGCTGGCGGACAATGTGTCCCGCACGCCAGTGGTTCGCTTGATCCTTTTTTCACAACATGGTACAAACCGGACTGGCCGCGGGGACATCTACCGGTCAGAAGCGAAGCCGCTCGCCGCGCCTCCGAGGTCGGCCTGCGCATCCGCCCACGCCGTGTTGAGGACGTCTTCGATGATGCGTCCCGCCCCGCCAGCACCCAATGCCGCAGATCTTCCATCGCAGCGCTAACACGCTCTCGAAGCTCAGTCTCGCCGGTCTGTTGATCGTCGTCGGCTCGCTGATATTTACGGCGATTCTCGTCGCGCGTTCGAACTACGTCACGCGCGCCCACGAGTATGTCGAACAGCCGGTTCAGTTCAGCCATCGGCACCACGTCAAAGACGACGGTATCGATTGCCGCTACTGTCACACGTCGGTCGAGACGTCGCCGTTTGCCGGAATCCCACCGACGAAGACCTGTATGAACTGTCACTCGCAGATCTGGTCGCAGGCGCCGATTCTCGAGCCGATTCGCGCCAGCTTCCGCGAGGACAAGCCGATGCGCTGGGTGCGCGTCCACGATCTGCCGGACTTCGTGTACTTCAATCACAGCATTCATGTGAAGAAGGGCATGGGATGCGAGACCTGCCACGGGCGCATCGACAACATGCCGCTCACGCTCCAGGAAAACACGCTGCAGATGGAGTGGTGCATCAACTGCCATCGCAATCCCGCGAATTACGTGCGGCCGCGTGCGGAGATCTACACGATGGGCTACAAGCCGTCGGTGCCGCAGTCCGTGCTCGGCCCGCAACTGGTGAAGGAATACGGCATTCGCGGCAATACCAGCTGCTCGACGTGCCATCGGTGACCCGCTCATGACGCAACCGATCGACATCCAGTCGCTCCGCACGAAGCTCGAAGGCAGCCGTGGCCGCGAGTACTGGCGTAGTCTCGAAGCTGTCTCCGAGACGCCCGAGTTCAAAGAGTTCCTGCATCGCGAGTTCCCGCAGAACGCGTCGGAGTGGCTCGACCCCGTTGGGCGCCGCGGCTTTCTGAAGTTGATGGGGGCGTCGCTGACGCTCGCCGGCGTCAGTGCCTGCACCCGTCAGCCCGAGGAAGCCATCATTCCGTACGTTCGCCAGCCCGAAGAGCTCGTGCCAGGCAAACCGCTGTTTTACGCGACAGCGATGCCGTTCGCCGGCGCCGGTATGGGTCTCCTCGTCGAAAACCATGAGGGGCACCCGACGAAGATCGAGGGTAATCCCGATCACCCGACGAGCCGCGGGGCCACCGACCTGTTCGCGCAGGCCTCCATCCTCAATCTGTACGATCCCGATCGGTCGCAGACGATCACGCACCTCGGTGAAATCCGGACATTCGAAGCATTCGCCGCCGCGCTGAAGGATGTCGTCGCCGCACAGAAGGGCTCTGGCGGCTCGGGAATCCGGATCCTCAGCGAGACAGTCACGTCACCAACGCTGAATGCGCAGATCGACGAGCTGCTCGGCCGGTTGCCGCAGGCCAAGTGGGTGCAGTGGGAGCCGTTCGGGAAGCACAACACGAGGGAGGGGAGCCGCCTCGCCTTCGGCGATTACGTCGAGGCGCAGTACGCGATCGAGAAGGCGGACGTCATCCTCTCGCTTGACGCCGACTTCCTGTGCACCGGCAGCAGCGGTTTGAAGAACGCTCGCGCATTTGCCTCACGGCGCCGCATCGAGGGCGACAAAGCGCAGTCCATCCGGTTCTACGCCGTCGAATCCTCTCCATCGAACAGCGGTTCGAAGGCGGATCAGCGGCTGGCGCTGCGGGCCTCCGAGATCGAGGCGTTTTCGCGTGCCGTGGCCGCGCAGGTCGGCGTCAACGCTGCAGGTGAGGGGGCGGCGCCGCCATCGGCGCAGGCCTGGATCGCTGCGGTTGCGAAGGATCTGCAGGCAGCCCGTGGGCGCGGACTGGTGATCGCCGGCGACACGCAGCCGCCAGTCGTCCACGCGCTCGCGCACGCAATGAACGAGGCGCTCGGAAACGTCGGCGCTACGGTCACCTACACCCAGACCGCGGAAGCGCGTCCCTCGAACCAGCCCCAATCGCTCAAGGAGCTGGTTGGCGAAATGAACGCCGGCGCGGTCACGTTCCTGCTGATTCTCAGCGGCAACCCGGTTTACACCGCGCCCGCGGACCTGAAGTTTGATGCGGCGCTGGAGAAGGTTGCGCTGCGGGCGCATCTCGGACTTCATCACGACGAAACCGCCGCGCGATGCCACTGGCACGTTCCGGAAGCGCACTTCCTTGAGAGCTGGAGCGACGTCCGCGCGAGCGAAGGCACCGTGACCATCATTCAGCCGCTGATCGCGCCGCTCTACGGCGGACGTACCGCGCATGAAGTCGTTGCGGCGCTGAGTGAGAGTGGACCGCGCCCGGCCTACGAGCTGGTTCGCGCATTCTGGAGTGGCGACGGCATCACACCGCGTCAGGCGACTGCCGCGCCTGCGGGCGGCGGCGCTGCGGTGTCACAGGCGACGCCCGCACCCGGCCGCGGCGTGCAGGCATCAGCACCAGCGGTGGTTTCGGCATTCGATCATGACTGGCGCCGCTGGCTGCATGACGGGGTGATGCCCAACACCGCGTTCACGCCGAAAGCCGTGACTGTCCAGGCCAGCGCCATCACCGCTGCGCCAGCGTCACCTCGAGCGCAAGGCCTCGACGTCGTGTTCCTGCCCGACCCGAGTATTTACGACGGCCGGTTTGCGAACAATGCCTGGCTGCAGGAACTGCCGAAGACGCTGACGAAGCTGACCTGGGACAACGCTGCGCTCATTGGTCCCGGCACCGCAGCGCGTCTCAATCTTGTCAGCGGCGACATGGTCCAGCTGAAGCAGGGTGACAACGAAATCAGCATCCCCGTCTGGATTGCGCCGGGCCATGCGGCAGACACGCTCACCTTGTTTCTCGGATATGGCCGCGAGCGAGCCGGCCGCGTCGGCAATGGCACCGGCTTCAAGGTGAACCCGCTGCGAACGTCAGCAGCGCTCGACATCCTGACAGGCGTTGAGCTCAAGAAAACCGGCGACAGCTACGAGCTCGCCAGCACGCAGGATCACTGGTCGATGGAAGGACGCAACATCGTCCGCGTCGGCACGAAGGAGCAGTTCGAGAAGGATCCGACCTTCGCGAAGAAGATGGAGCTCCAGCAGCCGACCGGCCTCAGCATGCTGTCCCAGCAGTACAAGTACGAAGGGTACGCCTGGGGCATGACGATCGACCAGAACGTCTGCACCGGCTGCAACTCGTGCGTGGTCGCCTGCCAGGCCGAGAACAACGTGCCGGTCGTCGGCAAGGGCCAGGTCCTGAACGGCCGCGAGATGCATTGGCTGCGCCTCGACCGCTACTACACGGGCGACATCGATAATCCGGACACCTACCACCAGCCGATGCCGTGCCAGCAGTGCGAAAGCGCACCGTGCGAAGTCGTGTGCCCGGTCGCGGCGACGACGCACAGCGATGAAGGCCTGAACGACATGGTCTACAACCGCTGCGTTGGCACCCGCTACTGCTCGAACAATTGTCCGTATAAGGTGCGCCGGTTCAACTTCCTGCTCTACTCGGACTGGGACACGCAGAGCCTCTGGCCTCTCCGCAATCCCGACGTCACGGTTCGCAGCCGCGGCGTGATGGAGAAGTGCACCTACTGCGTCCAGCGCATCAACCAGGCGCGCGTGACGGCGAAGCTGGACGATCGTCAGATTCGCGACGGTGAGGTGCTCACGGCGTGTCAGTCAGCGTGCCCGACAGAGGCGATCGTGTTCGGGAACATCAACGACCCGAACAGCCGCGTGTCGCAGTCGAAGAAGAGCCCGTTGAACTACCAGTTGCTCGCGGAGCTGAATACGAAGCCGCGGACGACCTATCTCGCCGTGGTGCGGAATCCGAACCCCGAACTCGAACCCACGCCGGCGGCTGCTGAGCACGGCGAAGGCGGGCACCAGTAATGGCTGACCATCCGCAGTCCCGGGTGAACGCTCAGGCTGAGAAGCAGCTGCTCGCGCGGACGCCAGAGGTCATCGCGCCCGGCCACACCTTCGAAACGGTCACCGAGACCATCAGCCACGTCGTGATGAGCAAGCGCACGCCGCTGGGGTGGTTCCTCGGTTTCGGCATCGCGTTTCTGCTGTTGATGATTCTGAACCTCACCATCGGCAACCTGCTGATGACGGGCATCGGGATCTGGGGCAACAACATCCCGGTTGGCTGGGCGTTCGACATTATCAACTTCGTCTGGTGGATCGGTATCGGCCACGCCGGCACGCTGATTTCCGCGATTCTGCTGCTCTTCCGCCAGCAGTGGCGCACGTCGATCAACCGATTCGCCGAAGCGATGACGCTGTTCGCCGTCGCCTGCGCGGCGATGTTCCCGCTGCTCCACACCGGTCGACCGTGGCTGGCGATCTACTGGCTGTTCCCGTATCCCAACGTCATGGGCCTGTGGCCGCAGTTCCGCAGCCCGTTGATCTGGGACGTCTTCGCCGTCTCGACCTACGGCACGGTCTCGGCGCTGTTCTGGTTCACCGGGCTCGTCCCCGACATGGCGACGCTGCGCGATCGCGCGAAGTCGCGTGCGGCACAGACGATCTACGGGATGCTGTCGCTCGGATGGCGCGGATCGGCCAAGCATTGGCAGCGCTACGAGACGGCGTACCTGCTTCTCGCAGGCATCTCGACGCCTCTCGTGCTGTCCGTTCACTCGGTGGTGAGCTTCGACTTCGCGGTGTCGGTGTTGCCTGGATGGCACGCGACGATCTTTCCGCCGTATTTCGTTGCCGGCGCGATCTACTCCGGCTTCGCAATGGTCATGACGCTCGCCATCCCGCTGCGGAAGTTCTACGGCCTCGAGGACTTCATCACGATGCGCCACATCCACAACATGACCAAGGTCATGCTGGCCACCGGGATGATCGTGGCCTATGGCTACGCCAACGAGGCGTTCTTTTCCTGGTTCAGCGGCAACCCGTACGAAGCCTTCATGATGACCAACCGCATGACGGGCCCGTACGCGTTCTTCTACTGGTCGCTCATCGCGATCAACGCGGCGATGATTCAGCTCTTCTGGTTCCGCAGCGTCCGCGACAACATCCCGCTGCTCTTCGTGCTGTCGCTGTTCGTCAACGTCGGCATGTGGCTCGAGCGCTTCATCATCATCGTCACGAGCCTGCACCGCGATTTCCTGCCCTCGTCGTGGGACATGTATGCGCCGACACGATGGGACTTCGGCATGTTCGCCGGAACGATCGGTCTGTTCCTGGCGCTCTTCTTCCTGTTCATCCGCTTCCTCCCGGCGATCGCGATCTTCGAAATGCGCACGCTGGTCGAGGAGGAAACGGGCGAGCTTGAACGGCCGGGGATGGTGTGATGAGCCACGACGCACCGACACCCACGATTCACGGTCTGATGGCCGAATTCGAGAACCCGAGGGCACTCGTCCACGCAGCGGAGAAGGCGCGCCTCGCCGGCTACAAGCACATGGACGCCTATACGCCGATTCCGGTGGAGGAACTCGACGAAGCCCTGGGTCTTCGCCGGACGCGTCTGCCGATTCTGGTGTTCCTCGGCGGCGTCTTCGGCGGCTTTGCCGGTTTCGGCCTTGAATACTGGACGCAGGTCATTGCCTATCCGATGAACATCGGCGCGCGGCCGTACAACAGCTGGCCGCAGTTCATTCCGGTCACATTCGAAATGACGGTCCTTGGTTCTGCATTGACGGCGTTTATCGGCATGTGGGCGCTCAACAAGCTGCCGCAGCCGTATCACCCCGTGTTCAATGTGCCTGAGTTCGCTCGCGCGTCCACCGATCGCTTCTTTCTGTGCATCGAAGCAACGGATCCGCGATTCGATGTGGGCGGCACGAAGCAGTTCCTCGAAGGCCTCAAGCCGGTAGGAGTATCTGAAGTTGCGCCGTAGGCTAGCGATCGTCGTCGTCGCGCTCAGCAGCGCGCTCGTCGCGTGTCGGCAGGACATGCACGACGCGCCGCGGTACGAGCCGCTCGAGGCCAGCACATTTTTCAGCGACGGTCGAGGGTCGCGCCCGCTCGTCGCCAACACCGTGGCCCGCGGCCAGCTCCGCGAAGACGAGCTTCTCTATACCGGCAAGATTGGCGGACAGCTGGCGACGGAATTCCCGATGCCGGTCACCGCCGAGATGATGGCGCGCGGGCAGGAGCGGTTCAACGTGTTCTGTTCACCGTGTCACGGGCGGACCGGCGATGGCACCGGCCTGATCGTGCAACGCGGATTCCGTCAGCCGCCGTCCTATTACGAAGACCGGCTCGTGAACGCGCCGGTCGGCTACCTGTTCGATGTGATGACGAACGGGTTTGGCGCGATGCAGGACTATTCGGCGCAGGTGCCGGTTGCCGACCGCTGGGCGATCGCGGCCTACATTCGCGCGCTGCAGTTCAGCCGGCGCGGCACGGTCAACGAGGTGCCGGCAGATCGCCGCGAGGAACTCGATCGCAGCCCGGTGACACCGCCGCCACCACCGCCACCGGCCGGGGCCGCAGCACCAGCCGCAGGACCGGCTCCCGCGGCAGGCCCTGCTCCTCAGGCACAGCGCCCCGCGCAGGAGAACCGGTAGCGTGGAGATGACCTACACACCACCCGTGGCGGAGATTGACAGCCGCCGCTCGCGCGCGCTGATCGTTGGCGTCGTCGGCCTGGCCCTCTGTGCGCTCGGCTTTGTTGTCGATCGCGATCAGTTCTTCCGCTCGTGGCTGATTGCCTATCTGCTGTTCCTCGGGATCGCGCTCGGATCGATGGCGCTGATGATGATTCAGCATCTCTCGGGCGGCACGTGGGGCGTGTTTCGTCGCATCTTCGAGGCGTCGAGCCGGACGATCCCGTTCATGTTCGTGCTCTTTCTCCCGGTGATCCTCGGAATGACGACGCTCTACGTCTGGACCCATCCGGAACACGTCCAGGCCGACGAAATCCTCCGGCATAAGTCGGTGTATCTGAACTCACCGTTCTTCATCGGCCGCGCGGTGTTCTATTTCGCCATCTGGAGCGGCCTGTCGATCGTGCTGAACCGGTTGTCGGCGCGGCAGGACACGGGCGAGGTATCGGTGAACCGGACGATCCAGCGCCTCAGCGGTCTTGGTATCGTGCTCTACGCGTTGACCGTGACCGCCGCGGGGATCGACTGGATCATGTCGATCAATCCGCACTGGTACTCGACGCTGTTCGGCTTCCTGATGATGGGCGGCCAGGGGCTCGCCGCGCTCGCGTTTACCATCGTCGTTGCAACGATGCTGTGGAAGACCGAGCCGCTGCACAGCCTGCTCAAGCCGAGCCACTTCCACGACCTCGGCAAGCTGATGTTCGCGTTCGTCATGTTGTGGGCCTACTTCAACTTCTCACAGTTCCTGCTGACGTACGCAGCGAACCTCGTTGAAGAGATCCCGTACATGGTCACGAGGCTGACCCACGGCTGGCAGTATCTGGCGGTCTTCCTCATCACCTTTCATTTCTTCGTTCCGTGGCTGCTCCTGTTGTCGCGCAAACTCAAGCGGACCCCTCAGCGCCTCGTCGTCATTGCCCTGTGGCTGTTGTTCGCGCGCTACGCAGATCTCTACATGATGATCACGCCGGAATTCACGTCGGCGGGGCAGAACGTCCACATGGTCGAGGGCACTGAAGCGGTGAGCCGGTTTTTCGTGCACTGGCTTGATCTGGCGGCGCCGCTGGCCATCGGTGGCCTCTGGTTCTGGATGTTCCTGACCGAGCTGCGGAAGCGACCGATGCTGGCGGTCGGTGATCCGTATCTGCGTGAATCGCTTGCCGGCGGAGGGGGTCATCACTGATGGCACACGGGCCTTCGTACCAGCCGCTCCCTTCATCGCTCCCGCAGGGCCACCACCCGTCAGCCGAAGACGAATATCTCGTTCAGCCGCCGGGCGCTGCGCACGAGCACAGCGACGCAAACGTCTGGATCATCGTCAAGTTCGGTCTCTGGCTGGCGATTTCCGCCGCTGTCATCAGCGCCGGTATGGGGCTGCTGTTTGGACTGTTTGTGAAGCAGAGCGAGGAAACCAATCCGGAGTACCCGCTTGCGACAGGCCAGGAGCACCGATTGCCCGCAGCGCCCCGGCTGCAGCAGTTCCCGGGGAATGAGTTCGTCGACTTTCGCGCCCACGAACAGGCGATCCTCCAGAACTACGGCTACGTGAACAAGGAAGCCGGCGTCGTGCGCATACCGATCGCTGAAGCCATGCGCCGGGTCGTCGAGAGCGGGCTTCCCGTCCGCGCGCAGCAACCAGCGGCGGCGTCCGCTGAACCTGCGGCGGGCAAAGAGGCGACACCGCAGCAGACAGAGACCCCGGGACTGATGCCCGCCGATTCAAGCGCCGGGCGAACCATGGAACGAAGAAGGCAGTAAGGAAATGAAAGTCGTAATTCGAAATGCGAGATGCCACATGCCGAATGCGCGATGGGTCTGCGCGGCCGTTGTGTGCATTTTGAATCTTGCATTCGGCATTTCGCCGGCGTCCGCCCAGCTTCAGCCAGGGATGCCAGGTCAAATGGGCCATCAGACCGGCATCGTCGCCTCGAACGTGCCGCCGCAATTCAAGGCCGTGACGTTCGCGCAGCGGCTCAATCATCAGATGCCGCTGGACGCGATGCTGAAGGATGAAGCCGGGCGATCCGTGCCGTTGCGCCAGTACTTCGGACAGAAGCCAGTCGTGCTCACGTTCGTCTATTACCAGTGCCCGATGCTCTGTCCGCTGACGTTGAACGGCATTTCGTCGGCACTCAAGGCGCTCCCGTTGGAGCCAGGCAAGGACTTCGAGATCGTCGTGATCAGTTTCGATCCGCGAGACACCCCGGAGTCTGCAAACGCCAAGAAGCAGGCGCACCTCGCGCACTGGAGTGCTCAACGCACCGCCGCGGCGTGGCATTTCCTGACCGCCGACGAGGCGACGATCCGCGAACTGACTGCAGCTGCGGGGTTCTCGTATCAGTGGGACCAGGTCACCGGACAGTTCGCCCACGTCAGCGGCGTGTTGACGCTGACGCCAGATGGCAAGCTTGCCCGCTACTTCTATGGCGTCGAGTACTCACCGAAGGAGCTCCGACTTGCCCTCGTCGAATCCAGTCAGGGCCGGATCGGCTCGAAGGTTGAGGAACTGCTGCTGTACTGCTTCCACTACGATCCGACGGTCGGGCGCTACGGATGGGCGGTAATGACGTTGGTTCGCGCGGGTGGAGTGCTGACCGTGGCGCTCATGCTCGGTTTCATCGTGATGATGCGGCGCCGCGATAAAGGCGCTCCCGTGGAAAGGCACGCCTGAGCCCGTATGTCCCACTTGTCGATCATCCCTGCGCAGGCGTCGACGATAGCGCCACAAGTGGACCAGCTGTACTGGTTCATCATCGGCGTCACTGCTTTCTTCGGCATTCTGACGAGCATCCTGGTGGTGTACTTCGCGGTCAAGTACCGAACCAGCGATCCGCTGGCCGTCGGGGCGCCGATCACCGGGTCGATTCCGCTTGAACTTGCCTGGTCGATCATTCCGTTCCTGATCTCGGTCGTGATCTTCGTCTGGGCGTCACAGGTGTTCTTCAACATCTACCGTCCACCCGACCAGACGCTCGATATCTACGCCACCGGCAAACGCTGGATGTGGAAGTTTCAGCATCTCGACGGCAAGGCTGAGATCAACGAACTGCACGTTCCGGTGGGCCGTCCGGTGAAGGTGACCTTCACGTCGGAAGACGTGCTCCACTCGCTGTACTTTCCCGCGTTTCGCACGAAGGCGGACGCGATTCCGGGCCGCTACAGCAGCGTCTGGTTCGACGCAACGAAGGTGGGCGACTACCACATCTTCTGCGCTGAGTACTGCGGCACCCGCCACTCCGGAATGATCGGCACCGTCCACGTCATGGAGCCCGTCGACTATCAGGCGTGGCTGAGCGGCGGCGGGGGCGGCGGGACGCTCGCCTCGCGCGGCGAGCGGTTGTTCAGCGAGCTGGCGTGCAATACCTGTCACATCACCGACGGTTCGGGCCGCGGCCCGTCGTTGCACAACAAGTTCGGCATGCAGGAACAGCTGGCGAACGGCTCGGTCGTCAACATTGACGAGACCTACGTACGCGAATCGATTCTGACGCCGCAGCGGAAGGTGGTTGCCGGCTATCAGCCGGTGATGCCGACCTTCCAGGGTCTGGTGAACGAAGAGAACGTGATGGCGCTCATCGAGTATGTGAAGTCGCTGCGGTCGTCGTCCGGTGGAACAACCGCCGCCGCGAACACTGCCGCTCCGTCGGCGGTCGCGCCAGCGCAGGAGAACAGGTAACACCATGGAAATGACGCTCGCCGAACCCCGCGTCGACTACCTGAACGTGAGGCACACGGTCGCGTCGTGGCTCCTCACCAAGGACCACAAGCGCATCGGCATCATGTACCTCGTCGTCGTGAGCCTCGCGTTCTTTGTCGGCGGTCTGTTCGCGTCGATTATCCGGATGGAGCTGGCGACGCCGGCCGGCGATCTGGTCAGCTCCGACACCTACAACAAGCTCTTCACGATGCACGGCGTGGCGATGGTGTTCTTCGTCCTGATCCCCGCCGTGCCCGCGATCCTCGGCAACTTCGTCCTGCCGCTGATGCTCGGCGCCAAGGACGTCGCCTTCCCGAAGATCAATCTACTGAGCTGGTACGTCTTTGTGATCGGCTTCCTGTTCACCCTCTACGCGATGGTGACCGGAGGCGTCGACACGGGTTGGACGTTCTACACGCCGTATAGCAGCCGCGCCTCGAGCAGCAACGTGATGATGACGGGTATCGGTGTGTTCATCACCGGCTTCTCGTCGATCCTGACCGGCCTCAACTTCATGGTCACGATCCACCGCATGCGCGCGCCAGGCCTCACGTGGTTCCGGCTGCCGCTGTTCGTGTGGGCCATCTATTCGACCAGCCTCGTGCAGGTCCTCGGCACGCCGGTCATCGCAATCACGGTGCTTGCCCTCGCCGTCGAACGCGGGTTGCACTTTGGCATCTTCGATCCGGCGCTCGGCGGCGACCCGGTGTTGTTCCAGCACCTGTTCTGGTTCTATTCGCACCCGGCGGTCTACATCATGATCCTGCCGCCGATGGGCGCCATCAGCGAGGTGCTCGCCTGCTTCTCGCGCAAGAATATCTTCGGCTACTCGTTCGTGGCGTTCTCGAGTCTTGCCATCGCCATCTTCGGGTTCCTGGTGTGGGCGCATCACCTCTTCATCGCTGGCATCTCCGTCTACTCGGCGCTGGTGTTCTCGTTTCTGACCTATGCGGTCGCCATCCCGTCGGCCGTGAAGACCTTCAACTGGACGGCCACCTTGTACAAGGGAGCCATCTGGCTGAAGGCGCCGATGATCTGGGCCATCTGCTTCCTCGGCCTGTTTCTGGTCGGTGGCCTGACCGGACTGTTCACGGCGGCGCTCGGTGTCGACGTGCACATCCACGACACCTACTTCGTTGTTGCCCACTTCCACTTCATCATGGTCGGCGGCGCGATCATGGGCTACTTCGCCGGATTGCACTACTGGTGGCCGAAGATGACCGGGCGCATGTACTCAGATGCAGCCGCGAAGACGGCGGCAGTCATCGTTTTCGTCGGTTTCAACCTGACGTTCGGACCGCAGTTCATCCTCGGCTACCTCGGCATGCCGCGCCGGTACCACATGTATCCGGAAGAGTTCCAGGTGCTGAACGTGCTGTCGTCGGCCGGAGCATCGATCCTGGCGGTGGGTTACGTCCTCGTGGCGATTTACCTCCTCGTGTCGCTGTTCAAGGGCGAGAAGGCTGGCGACAACCCGTGGCATGCCACGGGACTCGAGTGGACGACGCAGTCGCCGCCGCTGCCGCATAACTTCGACGTGCAGCCGGTGGTGACCGAAGGCGCCTACGAATACTCGAAGCGGGAGATCAAAGTTGTCTGACGCGGCAGCGATTCCGGCCGACGCTCACGCGCACGGCCATCATCCCGACCTGCAGCACCACTTCGACTCGCTGGAGCAGCAGCACGAAGCGGCGACGCTCGGTATGTGGCTGTTCCTGGTCACCGAGGTCCTGTTCTTCGGCGGCCTGTTCATGGCCTACCTGCTCTACCGCGTCTGGTATCCGGAAGCGTGGGCGGCAGGCAG
>Ga0207691_10004581_pt1 | contig 13388 bp, 13 predicted proteins | sample KBSM13metaG_FD_184327 | JGI IMG/M metagenome (GOLD analysis project Ga0207691, IMG submission 184327) | Miscanthus rhizosphere microbial communities from Kellogg Biological Station, Michigan, USA - KBS M1-3 metaG (SPAdes) (version 2) | ecosystem: Host-associated > Plants > Roots > Rhizosphere >... | reverse complement strand
CGGCTCCTGGAACGGCTACACGTGGATCGACCAGACCACGTATGTCGAGACCGCGGGCAAGGATGCGCTCGACACGCTGTTGTTCATCGAGGCCGAGCGGATGGCGCACGGCCTCTACGAGCCGGACGAATGCGAGTCGGAGCGCACCGTCATCATCTCCGAGCTGCAGGGCGGCGAAAACGATCCGGATCAGTTGCTCGACACCGAGGTGACGGCGACCGCATTTCGTGCGCATCCCTATCGTCACCCGACCATCGGGTGGATCAACGATCTGCGCTCGATGAGCCGCGATGACCTGTTCGGCCACTACCGCCGTCATTACGTTCCCGGCAACGCCACCCTGGTGGTCGCGGGGGACGTCGATGCGGACGATGTGCTGCGCAGGGCGGACAAGCACTTCGCGGGGATCGACGGCGGCCCGCCGCCGCCGCGCCTGCGCCCCGCCGAACCCCATCAGATCGGCGAACGGCGCGTGCTGCTGGAGCGTGAGGGGACGACGGCGTACTTGAAGTTCGCATGGCACGCGCCGGCGGCGCATCACGAGGATTTTTTCCCGATGCTGGTGCTCGACGCCGCGCTGACCGGCGCCAAGGGGCTCAACATCTGGTCGAGTTTCCGCGGCACGCCGCCGCAGCGGCGCGCGCGGCTGTATTCGTCGCTGGTCGAGCGTGGCCTGGCCTCGTCGGTCGCAGGCTCGCTGCTGCCGACCAGCGAGCCGTTCCTCTACAACGTTTCGTTGACGGCGATGGAAGGCGTGTCGCTGTCTTCGCTCGAGGAGGCGGCCGTCCGCGAGATCGAGCGGGTCCGCGCGCAGGGGCTGACGGAAGAAGAAGTCGCGCGCGCCAAGCGGCAGCTGCGCGCCAGGCTGGTCTTCGACACCGACAGCGTCACCAACGTCGCGCACCAGCTCGGCTACTTCGAGATCGTCGCGGGGCCCGGTTACTTCGACACGCTGGCGTCGCGGGTACGCGACGTCACGGCAGCGCAGGTCGCCGACGTCGCCGCGCGCCGTCTCGCCGCGGAGAAGCGCACCGTCGGGTGGTTCAGGCCGGCCCCGAGCCGGGTCGAGGGGCCCCTGGAGCGGAAGGAATGACCACGTCGGTGACCAGCGGCCTCACTCCGGTCCGCGAGGTGCTGGCGAACGGGACCGTCGTGATCGTGCAGGAGACGGGGTTCTCACCGGCCGTCACCATCAACTGTGCAGTCCGCGCCGGCAGCCTCGACGAGCCGGACGATCTTCCGGGACTCGCGTGGTTTCTCGGCCGCGTGATCGATCGCGGCACCTCGACACGATCCGCTGACGCGATCGCCGAGGCCCTCGACGATCGCGGCGTGGCGCTCAGGGCTACCGTGAATCGCCACGCCGTCATCCTGACGTGCACCTGCCTGTCGGAGGACTTCGACGACATCCTCGACGTCCTTGCCGACGTCGCGCGCGATCCCGCGTTCCCTCCCGATCAGATCGAAAAGCGGCGCGCCGAGACGATCACCTTGATCCGGCAGGACCAGGACAACCCGGCAATGCGCGCCGCCGAGACGCTGCAGCAGCTGCTGTACGGCGCGGCGCATCCCTACGGACGTCCCGCGAAGGGCACCGTCGACAGCGTCGAGCGCGTGCAGCGCGAGCATCTGGCGGCGTATCACGCGTCCCGCTTCGCTCCCGCCACCCTGTCGGTCGCCATCGTCGGCGACGTGCGCGCGGAGCGTGCGGCGGCGCGCGTGGCGCAGGCGTTCAACGGATGGAGTCGTTCGGCCGGGCCCTCGCGCGAGGTGCCGCCGGTGCCGCGGCACACCTCGCGGCAGCAGGTGATGATCGAGATGCCCGACAAGCCGCAGTCGGATGTCGCCTACGGCTTCACCAGCATCAGCCGGCTCGATCCCGCGTATTGCAGCCACTGGGTGATGAACACCATCCTCGGGCAGTTCGGGCTCGGCGGCCGGCTTGCCGACAATATCCGCGAGCGGCAGGGGATGGCCTACTACGCGTTCAGCTCGTTCGATCCGAGCCTCGGGCCGGGTCCGCTGGTCATCCGCGCGGGCGTCGACCCGAATAACGTCGAGCGCGCGGTCGCAGCCATCGACGCGGAGGTCGGCGCGCTCGGCCGCGACGGCGCCACCGAAAAGGAGCTGCAGGAGACGCGGCAGTTCCTGATCGGATCCATCCCGCGCATGCTCGAGACGAACCAGAGCATCGCGACCTTCCTGCAGACGGCGGAGTTCTTCGGCCTTGGCCTGGACTACGACCGTCAGCTGCCGGCGCTGCTCCGTGCCGTGACGCTCGAGGATGTGCGGCAGGCCGCCGCCAGCGTGCTCGATCCGTCGCGCGCGAGCGTGGCCGTTGCCGGGCCCGCCTCCGCTCGCTCCGGCGAGGCCAGCCCGGCGTCGTGACGAGAGCCGTCTTCTTCGACGTCGACTTCACGCTGATCCATCCGGGGCCGGCGTTCCAGGGCCAGGGCTATGCCGAGTTCTGCGCGCGTCACGGCGTCGCCGTCGACGCGCTGCGCTTCGACGGCGCCGTCGCGGAGGCCTCGAGCGTCCTGCACACCGACGGCGGCGTCTACGATCCGGCGATCTTCGTCGACTACACGATGCGCATCATCGAGGGCATGGGAGGCGCCGGTCCGGGCGTGCGCGCCGCGGCGCTCGATCTCTACGACGCCTGGGCCGCCTGCCATCACTTCACGATGTATGAGGAGGTCCCCGATGTCTTGCGGGAGCTTCACGCCGAGGGTTACAAGATCGGCCTGATCTCCAACACGCAGCGCTCGCTGGTGACGTTCGAACGGCACTTCGCGCTCGACGGCCTCTTCGCGGTCGCCATCTCCTCGTCGGACCACGGGTTCATGAAACCGCATCCCAGCATCTTCGAGGAGGGCCTGCGCCGGGCCGGGGTGTCCGCACCCGAGGCGGTGATGGTCGGCGACAGCGTGCCGCACGACATCGCCGGCGCGCTGCGCCTGGGCATGCGCGGCGTGCTGGTCGCGCGGTCGGGGCTGTCACGCGGCGCGCCGCCGGACGTCCCGGTCATTCAATCGCTGCGCGAGCTCAAAGCGCACCTGTGATCATCCGCGATCTGACGACCATCGACGACTGCCGGCAGGTGGCGGCGCTCGAGAGGGACGTGTGGGGCTACACCGACGCCGAGGACGTGGTGCCGCCGCCGGTCCTGATCGTCTCGGCGAAGCGCGGCGGCATCCTGCTCGGCGCGTTCGACGCCGGCGGCGTCATGAAGGGATTCGTCTATTCGATCCCCGCGATCAAGGACGGCCGCCTGACGCAGTGGTCGCACATGCTCGGCGTCACCCGCGACGCGCGGGACGCCGGCCTCGGCCTGACGCTGAAGCTGGCGCAGCGCGAGCGCTCGCTGCAGATGGGGATCGACCTCGTCGAGTGGACCTACGATCCGCTGCAGGCGCTGAACGCGCACCTGAACTTCACCAAGCTGGGCGTGGTCGTGGAAGAGTACGAGGAGAACATCTACGGCGCGTCGAGCAGCCCGCTGCACAGCGGATCGCCGACCGATCGCTTCGTCGCGGAGTGGAGGCTGACCGCGCCGCACGTGCAGCGGCGAATTGCTGCCGGGGGCGTCGGCGTCGTGCGCGACGCGTCGGTCGCGTCGGCGCCGCTGGTCAACCCGTCGCAGCCGGCGGCGCACTGGCTGGCGCCGGGTCACGCCGACCTCTCGCTGGATGCGCCGCGGTTACTCGTGGAGATCCCCGTCGGCTACGCGGAGATGATGGTGCAGAATCCGCCGCTGGCGCTGGAGTGGCGGATGGCATCACGCGCGATCTTTCAGCACTACCTGGCGCGCGGCTACCACGTCGTTGATTTCTTCCTGTCGCGCGAATCGGGGCGGGGACAGTATCTGCTGGCCGTTCGCGGTTGACGGTTTGCGGTTGACGGTTGGCGGTTCACGGTTAACAGTTACCGATCATGGTGGATTGTCTGTTCTGCAAGATCCTCAAGGGCCAGATTCCGGCCTCGATCGTCTATGAGGACGAGCGGTTGATCGCCTTCAAGGACATCAATCCGCAGGCCCCGCTGCATGCGCTGATCGTCCCGAAGCGTCACATCGCCTCCCTGAACGAGCTTACGGCGGAGGACGATGAGTTGGTGGGGGAAATGGTGCGCCGCGCGGCCGCCATTGCGAATCAGCAGGGTTACGCGGAGCGCGGGTTCCGCACGGTGTTCAACACCAACGCCGAGGCAGGGCAGACGGTCTTTCACATCCATTTGCACCTGCTGGCTGGTCGCGGCCTGACTTGGCCACCCGGCTAGACAACACAACCAGGATCGCCCGTCAGCGATTCGCGTAATACGCGGCCTGATCACTAGGAGGGCGACGGCTTCAAGGTCAGCGTGCGCTCGATCCCCTGCAGGTCGCGGTCGATGCGTTCTACCTGCCACCCGGTGCGCACTGCGAGCTCGCCGACCGTGCGAGACTGATCGATGCCGACTTCGATGATGAGCCGGCCTTGGTCCGCGACCTCGTAGCGGCCCTCTGGAAGCAGTCGGCGATACACATCCAAGCCATCGCCGCCCGCGAACAGCGCGAGATCCGGCTCGTAATCCCGTACCTCCGGCGCGAGTAACGCAGCGTCCAGCCGCGACACATACGGCGGATTCGAGACGATGAGGTCGATCTGCGGCACCGGAGGCAACAAGTCGGTCAGGTAGAACGCGATCCGGTTGTTTACGCCGTGGCGCAGCGCGTTACGGCGTGCGACGGCGAGCGCTTGGGGCGACAGATCGGTGGCGATCAGCTGCGCACCGGGAAACTCCAGCGCCAGCGCGATGGCGAGACAGCCGCTCCCGGTGCCGACGTCCACGATCAAGCGGGGCTCGCGGCGGCTCGCGTCGTTCAGCGCCGCTTGGACAATGAGTTCTGTCTCCGGCCGCGGCGTCAGCACGTCGCGCGTGACCTCGAAGTCCAGGCCCCAGAACTCGCGGTGGCCGACGATCTGCGAGACGGGCTCCCGCCTGATCCGGCGCGCGATGAGACGATCGAACTCTTCCTGGAAACCAGGGGGCGGCGGCTCCCGGCGCGCGAGCGTGTACCGCGTCAAATCCCACTGCAGCGCATGCCGCGCGAGGACTTCGGCGTCTCCGGCGGCTTCGTCGGCCGGAACACCGGCGGCCAGGAGCGCCTCGCGCGCCTGCGCCACCCGGCCGGCGAGATCGATCACGCCGAGGTCTCGGCGGCCGTCGCTTCCTTGAGCTTTTCCGAGGTGAAGTGGGTGATGGCGGCGTCGATCAGCTCGCCGAGGTCCCCCTCGAGCGCCGCGTCGAGCTGGTGCATCGTGAACGGGATGCGATGGTCGGTGACGCGGTTTTCCTTGAAGTTGTAGGTGCGGATCTTCTCCGACCGCTCGCCGGTGCCGACCTGCGACCGGCGATCCTTGGCGATCGCGTCCTGCTGCTTCTGCAGCTCCATCTCGTAGAGGCGCGAGCGCAGCACCTTCATCGCCTTGGCGCGGTTCTTGACCTGCGACTTCTCGTCCTGCTGCGAGACCACGGTGTTGGTGGGGATGTGCGTGATGCGCACCGCCGAGTAGGTGGTGTTGACGCTCTGGCCGCCCGGGCCGCTCGAGCAGAAGGTGTCGACCCGCAGGTCCTTCTCGTTGATCTGGATGTCCACCTCCTCCGCCTCCGGCATGATCGCGACGGTGGAGGTGGAGGTGTGGATCCGCCCGCTGGCCTCGGTCGCCGGCACCCGCTGCACCCGGTGCACGCCGCTCTCGTACTTCAGCCGGCTGTAGACGTTCTTGCCGCTGATGATCGCGATCACTTCCTTGGTGCCGCCGACGCCGCTTTCGCTCAACGAGAGCACTTCGACCTTCCAGCCGTTGCGCTCGGCGTAGCGCGAGTACATGCGGAACAGATCCGAGGCGAACAGCGCCGCCTCGTCGCCGCCGGTGCCGGCGCGGATCTCGAGGATGATGTTCTTGGCGTCGTTGGGGTCCTTCGGGACGAGCAGGACCTTCATCCCGGCGAGCAGCGCGTCGCGGCGCTGCGTGAGCTCGGTCATCTCTTCCTGCGCGAGCTCGCGCATGTCGGGATCCTTGAGCATCTCCTCGGTTGCCGCGGTCTGCGCGACGACGTCCTTGTACTCGCGGAAGGTATCGACGAGCTCCTGCATGTCGGCGACGCCCTTGGAGAGCGTACGGAATTTCGAGTTGTCGGCCTGGACGGCGGGGTCCGCCATCTCGGCCGTCATCTGCTCGTACTTGGCTTCGATAGACTGCAGCTTTTCAAACATTCATCAATCCGGGGGCTTTGGCCCCGGACCCCCTCACGCTCACTCACTGTGCCCGTTCGCTGCTGTCAGCCGCCCGATACGGGTGGCAGGAATGCCACTTCGTCACCGTCGCGGAGCAGCGTCGACAGCCGCGAGTACTCCTCGTTGACCGCGCACGAGATGCTTCCGCCGTAGTCCTTCATCGCGGGGAACTCTGCGACCAGCGTGTTCCACGCGTCGTGCGCCGACGAGCCCTCGGGCAGCTGCCGCGCCAGCTCCGCCGCGCCGGCCAGCTCGCGCAGCCGCGCGAACAGGCGGATGTTTACGTGCACGCCCGTTCGAGCGCCGCCGCCCGCGCCGTGTCGTCGGCCGGATCGGCGGTCGCCCCCTCGATCCAGACCTCGCCCCCCTCGAAATGCTCGTGCTTCCAGATCGGGGCGATCTGTTTCACCCGCTCGATCGCATAGCGGCACGCGGCAAAGGCGTGGCCGCGGTGCGGCGAGGCGGCCGCGATCGCGACGCTGGCTTCGCCGATCGCGACGCGGCCCGTGCGATGGTGAATCGCCAGCCGCGTGTCGGGCCACTGCGCGGCGGCTTCGCCGCCGATCTGCTCGAAGGTCTTCACCGCCAGCGGCGCGAACGCTTCGTAGTCGAGCCATCGCACCGCGCGCCCGGCGTTGTGGTCGCGCACCAGCCCGACGAAGGTCGCGACGGCGCCGTCGCTGTCACGGGTCACGAGGCCCGCCACCGCCTGGACATCGAGCGGCGCGGCCGTGACGTGGAAGGCCGCCATCTGTTCAGTATAACCGCCAGAAATGGTTGAGCGGCCCCTGGCCGGCGCCGAGCCCGGGCGCATGCCGGATGGCGCCTTCAAGGTAAGTGCGCGCCTCGCGGATGGCCTCCTCGAGCGGCCGCCCGAGCGCGAGGTGGGCCGCAATCGCCGAGGCGAACGTGCAGCCGGTCCCGTGGGTATGCACCGTCGCGATGCGCGGCCCGCGCAGCTCGAACTCCGCGTGCGGCAGGCACACGACGTCGACCGACTCGTGACTCGCCGCGTGCCCTCCCTTGACGATTACGACGCGCGGGCCCATCTCGCGGATCCGTCGAGCCGCCGCCAGCATGTCGTCGACCGAAGCGATGCGCATCCCGGTGAGCGCTTCAGCCTCCGGAATATTGGGGGTCAGCACCTCGGCCAGCCGGAACAGGTGCGTTTTCATCGCCGCGACCGCGTCGTCGCGCAGCAGGCGATCGCCCCCTTTCGCGACCATCACCGGATCGACGACCAGGTTGGGCAGATCCAGCCCTTCGATCGCCGCCGACACCGCCTCGACGATCGCGGCGGTCGCCAGCATGCCGGTCTTGACGGCCGCGGGGGGGATGTCGCCGGCGACCGCTTCGATCTGCGCGATGACCAGCTCGGTCGAAACAGGCTCCCAGGCGGTGACGCCGAGGGTGTTCTGGGCCGTGACCGCGGTGATGGCGCTTGTGCCGTAGACGCCGCACGCGGCAAATGTCTTGAGGTCCGCCTGGATGCCGGCGCCGCCGCCGGAGTCGCTGCCCGCAATTGTCAGTGCCGTAGGCATACAGTACAATTTCACTCCATGACCACCCGACTCGAATCGGTGGACGGCACGCTGCTGGACGTCGTGTCGATCCGCGCGGACCTCTCGTCGGCGTATCGCGCCGCCGCCGTGCTCTTCGTCACGGTGCTCACGATCGTCGCCGCGCAGATCAGCATTCCGCTTCCCTTCACGCCCGTGCCCTTCACCTTGCAGCCGATGGTCGTGCTGCTCGGGGGTGCCGCGCTTGGCGCGCGCCTGGGGATGTCGAGCCAGGTCCTGTATCTCGCGCTCGGTCTTGCCGGCCTGCCGGTGTTCGCGGCGTCACCGGTGCTGCCGCAGGGCTTCGCGCGGCTGCTCGGTCCGACCGGCGGCTTTCTCATGAGCTATCCCTTCGCCGCGTTCGCCGCCGGTTACCTGGCCGAGCGTCGCTTCGATCGGCGTTATCTCACCTCCGTGGTCGCGATGGGCGCGGGCCTGGCGATCGTGTTCGCGTCCGGCATCGCCTGGATGGCGTGGGGCGTTCCGCATCTCGGCCTCGCCACCGCGGTGCGCGCGGGACTGGTGCCCTTCCTGCCCGCCGACATCGTCAAGATCCTGCTTGCCGCGACCGTCCTGCCCGCGGCCTGGCGGCTGCTGCGCTCGTAGCCGTTGCCGGTTGCCGGTTGCCCGTTACCGGTTGCCCGTCTCCAGTTTCCCGATCACCGTTGCCGGTGTCCGGTTGCGGTTGTCAGTTTCCCGCTCTACTTCACGTACCCGAGACTGCGTAGGCGGTCGATCATCTCCTGATCGAGCGGCTTGCCGGTACGCGGCGTAGCCGCCACGAACGGGCGTCCGTAGGTATCCACATAACGCTTCTGGATGAACAGCAGCGCACGAGGCTGTCCCGATAACTCCCGACTCAATGGAATCCCCAGACCCGCCAGGATTGTCGGCGCGATGTCTTCGACATGCATGGTCCCGGCGTCACGGCTGCGGGTAGGCGGGTAAAACTGGGGCGCGGACTCGTAGGTCGCGAGCAATCCCGGCGCCGGCGTTCCGACGCGTCCCGGCTGCATGACGACCAGGATGTCCAGGCGCGGTGACGGCGTCACGAGCGGCGCGAGCGCGGCGTGAAGGAACGCGTAGTATTCGCGCAGCGCCGCCAGGCGCGTCGAGACCGCGGAAGGGCTCGATGCGCCGGTAGCGGACGTCGAGAGCAGCGCGTGCTGCGCGATGTCGAGGCCAGGCAGGTAGATGACGTCCAGGTCGCGCGACGGTCCCGGTATCGCCGCGAGGATCTCGAGGATCGTCGTGTCGAGTTCGGCGGATCGGCGCAGAACATCGGCAGCCGCCGGATCGCTGACACGGGTGACCGCGCCAGCGGCGGCGTCGCGCGCGCGCTGGCGGATCGCCGTCCATTGCTGCTGCAGCGCCGGGTACAAGTCGGCCGGCGCGATCTCGGCGTCGAGCATCCCGCCATGTTCGAGCCGCAGGACGCCGCGATCGGTGATGACGATGCCTGGTCCTGGCGGTGCGGGCCATGTGGCCCACCAGTTCACCACCGCCGTCCGCAGCCCGGCGTCTTCCGCCACCTCCCACGCGGTCTTCGATCGCCGTTCTTCGCGGCTGGCGATCGACGGCCGGGTCAGGCGGATCAGATCGGTCGCGGCGCCAGCCGCCTGCCGCACGGCACTGCCGCCGGCCGCCAGCGCACCCTGCACGCCCGCCACGCGCCGCGTCTCGATGCCACGGACGCCGTGAACCTCCGGTGGTTCTCCGGTCGCGACCGTCGTCCACGCACGCGCCGGATCGCTCGTATCCTGCGGCTCCAACGTGTAGCGAGTGGCCACGATCGTCGACGGTGCGATGCCGGCGAACGCGTCGAACATCGCGGGATCGAAGCCGTCGATCGCGATGACGCGAAGAGCGCGGCCGCGTCCGACCACGGTGAGGGGAGGATGGTCGACCGCGTTCGGCAATTCGGCCGTAGCGGTCGAGACGAGCAACGCCGCGGCGCCGGCGAACGCGAGGGCGCCGCCTGCGAGGATCCCGCGCCAGGAGCGATTGGTGATCGCCGGGAGCGACGCCGCCGGTCCCGCCGCCAGGGCCAGGACGGCGAGTGTCGTGATTCGCTGCGCATGGCCGAGCAACAGGCTGATCGCGACCGCGACCAGCAGGGCGAACGAGGTCCACGCCGGCGCGCTCCAGCCAAAGCCGGCGTTCGCGTTGCGCCACCACAACGTGAGATAGGTAACTGACGCCAGCGTCAGTGCGAGCCCCGCGGCGCGGGAGAGCCGTTCCAGCCGCGGCGAGTCCGCGCGCCCGCGAAGGGCGAGCGCCCCGAGGGCGCTGAGCGCGAACGACGCGACGGTCACCGCCACGAAGAAGAGCAGGGCAAGGTACACGGCGATGACCAGGGCGTCGCGGACGCCGCTGATCAACCCGGGAAGACGGGCGCCGACGCCGAGCGCGGCCGCCGGGCCCAGCAGCACGCCGCCGAGCAGCCCCACCCGGAGGCTCGCGCGGATCGCCAGCGACAGCGGCCGCCCCTGCTGGCGCGCCGATCCGAGCAGGAAGCGATCGACGCCGGCGTCGAGATAGCCGAGCGATCGCAGCTGCCGGCGCAGCTCGTCGACGCGCGGATCGGGCGGCTCGGTGGTCATGTCGTGAACCTACAGCCTGCGGGCGGCGACGAAGGCCGACAGCTCGCGCAGGCGATCCGCCTTTCGCCCGAAGGGCGCCAGCGCGCGATCCGCCGTCTCGCAGAGTTCCGCGGCCAGCTGGCGCGCGCCGTCGATGCCGCTGAACGACACGAAAGTCGTCTTGCGCGCGTCGGCGCGGACGGCCTTGCCGGTGTCGGCGGTCGTGCCGGCCACGTCCAGGAGATCGTCGATGATCTGAAACGCGAGGCCGAGGTTCTTGGCGTAGGCTGCGAGCGCACCGATCGGCTCGGCCGCGGCCCCCGCGGTGAGCGCGCCGCACGTCGCGGCCGCGACGAAGAGCGCGCCGGTCTTGCCGCGGTGAATGCGCTCCAGCATCTCGAACCCGATCGCGTGATCGGTCGCCTCCAGGTCGAGCGCCTGTCCGCCGATCAGCCCTTCGGGGCCCACCGCATCCGAGACGAGCGCCGACAGGCGTGACGCCAGGGCCGGCTCGTAGGCGCGCGCGATCTCGGCGTAGGCGAGGTTCAGCAGTCCGAATGCCGCGAGGATCGCCGTGGCTTCGCCGAATTGGCGATGGTTCGCCGCCCGCCCGCGCCGCAGCGGCGCGTCGTCCATCGACGGCAGGTCGTCGAGAATCAGCGAGGCGGCGTGCACGAGCTCGATCGCCGCCGCCGCGGGTACTGCCCGGGACGCCTGGCCGCGGCACAGCTCTGCGCAGAGCATGACGAGGACCGCGCGCACCTGTTTCGACGGCGCCAGCGCGGTGTAGGCCATCGCGCGCTCGACGTGGCTGCCGCGATCCGGCACGATCCGCTGCAGGTGCTGGGCGACGAGAGCCTGGTAGTCGGTGAAAAAGGGCGGCAGCGCGCTCATTTCGACGGCAGGCCGAACGTCAGCAGGTACTGGTAGCGCAGGAAGTTCTCGCGCTTGCGCAGCTCGAGGCCTGCCGCCCGTGCGTCTGCGATGACCTGCTCGGGATCGACCCGTTCTGCCATCGGCGGACCCGGTCCGCCGCCGTCCTTCTTGAATTCCACAATGCCGATCACGCCGCCGGCGTCTCCGGCGGCGCTTGGCTGGCGGGCGTCACCGGTGATCGCAGGGGTGCGGCGCGGCTTGAGTGTCGTGGCCAGGTTGCGCAGCAGGACCACCGGCTCTTCGAGCTCGTGATACGCGTCCACGATCAGGACCGCGTCGAGCGATCCCGGAGACAGCTTCGGATCCGTCGCGGTGCCCTGGACCGTGATGACGTTGGTCAGCGCCTCGCGCTGCATGCGGCGCTTGATGACCTCGATCATCTGCGGCTGGATGTCTTCGGCGTAGATGCGTCCGTTGGGGCCGACGCGACGCGCCAGGCGGACGGTGAACCACCCGCCGCCGGCGCCGAGATCGGCCACGACGCTGCCGTCGCCGATCGACAGCGCGTCCATGACCTGTTCGGGGCGCTGCCACGCGTCGCGGTCCGGCCCTTCGAGCTCTCCGAGCCGGGCCGGCGGAAACAGGCGCGCGTGCTGGGCCGACGCGGGCGGCGCTGCACAGGCGAGCACGACGCCGGTGACGAGGGCAGCCGCGCCGCGGCGGATCATGTCGCGGTGGTCCTCGATCCGGGGATCCCCGGCGATGTCATTTCCTCCGGCGACAGGATCTGCGCCAGCTTGTCTTCGGGGATCAACTTGCGTTCGCGGACGATGTCGGCGATCGAGCGTCCTTCCTTGACCGCGGTCTTGGCGATCTCCGCGGTGGCGGCGTAGCCGATGTACGGGCTCAGCGCCGTGGCGACGGCGGTGCTGCGATCGAGCAGCTCGCGGCAGCGCGCTTCGTCGGCGGCGATGCCGGCGACGCAGCGGTCGCTGAGCACGTGCATGGCGTTGCCGAGGATCGACGTCGCCTGCAGCGCGTTCCACGCCATCACCGGCATCATCACGTTCAGCTCGAGCTGCCCCGCCGCGGCCGACGCGAGGATCGAGGCGTCGCAGCCGAACACCTGGTGGCAGACCTGGTTGACCATCTCGGGGATCGACGGGTTGACCTTGCCCGGCATGATCGACGACCCGGGCTGCACCGGCGGCAACTGGATCTCGGCGAGGCCCGCCCTCGGCCCGCTGCTGAGCAGGCGCAGGTCGGAGGCGACCTTGTCGACTTCGACGGCGAGCCGACGCAGCGCGCCCGAGTAGTTGAGCACGTCCCCCATGCTCTGGGTGACGCGGAAGCGGTTGCGCGCCGGCATCACCCGAAGCTTGGTCGCCTCGGCGAGGTTCTCGATGCTCTGCTTGGTGAAGTCGTCGCCGGCGTTGAGGCCGGTGCCGACCGCGGTGGCGCCGAGATTCAGCTCGTGGAGCGAATCGGCCGATCGTGCGAGCTCCGCGGTGGCGTGGCCGATGTTGTCGGCGTAGCCGCTGAACTCCTGCCCGAGGGTGATCGGCACCGCGTCCTGCAGGTGCGTGCGCCCCGTCTTCAATACGTGCGCGAACTCCTCCGACTTCTTCTGCAGCGCCGTCGCCAGGCGCGACCCCATTTCCAGCGTGTAGGGGAGGACGATCAGGATCGAGAGCCGCGTCGCGGTGGGGAACACGTCGTTCGTCGACTGCCCCATGTTGACGTGATCGTTCGGGTGCACCTTCTTATAGGTGCCCTTCGGCTCGCCGAGGATCTCCGAGGCGCGGTTGGCCAGCACCTCGTTGGTGTTCATGTTGTGCGACGTGCCGGCGCCGGCCTGGTAGATGTCGACGACGAAGTGATCGCGCAGCTCTCCGTTCAGGATCTCGTCGGCCGCCTTGACGATGGCGTCGGCGACCTCCGCGTCGAGCCGGCCGAGCGCGGCGTTGGCGCGCGCGCAGGCCTGCTTGATGAGTACGGTGGCAATGACCAGCGGCGTGGGGGGACGGAAACCGCTGATGGGGAAGTTCTCGACCGCCCGCTGCGTCTGCGCGCCGTAGTAGGCCCCTTCCG
>Ga0207691_10004579_pt1 | contig 13389 bp, 10 predicted proteins | sample KBSM13metaG_FD_184327 | JGI IMG/M metagenome (GOLD analysis project Ga0207691, IMG submission 184327) | Miscanthus rhizosphere microbial communities from Kellogg Biological Station, Michigan, USA - KBS M1-3 metaG (SPAdes) (version 2) | ecosystem: Host-associated > Plants > Roots > Rhizosphere >... | reverse complement strand
TGCATCCATTCTGCGCGAATCAACCGGTGATGCGAAGGACTCGCGCGTGGCGTCGCTGTCATCGAGTGTGCTGGCGACACGCGGCAACCTCAACAATCATATCGGCGTGCCGCTGACCTTGCTGGAGCTGCGGCGCGAGCACCGCTATGCAGTAATCGAGATGGGCATGAACCACACCGGTGAGATCAGCTACATCACTCGTTTGGCAGAACCCGATGTCGCGCTCATTAATAACGCCGGGGTGGCGCACATCGAGAACCTCGGGTCGACTGCCGCGATTGCACGCGCAAAAGGCGAAATCTTCGAGGGCCTGAAGACGGGCGGCACAGCAGTTCTGAACGCAGATGATGCCGGCGCTTCTCTATGGCGCGACCTCGCGGCCGGCAAGCGACAAGTCGACTTCGCGCTCGAGAAGAGTGCGACGTTGACCGCCACTTATAAGCTGCGCGAGCTCGACAGCGAGATAGTCCTCAAGTCGGCGCACGGCTCGACACCGGCGCGCGTGCCAGTGCCGGGATTGCACAACGTCAGAAATGCGCTCGCGGCAAGTGCCGCCGCCACTGCGTTGGGGGTGCCCCTATCGACCGTCGCGGTTGGACTCGCGGGTTTCAGCGGCGTCAAGGGCCGGTTGCAACGCAAAGCTTGCGTGAACGGAGCAACGCTCATCGATGACACCTATAACGCGAACCCGGAGTCCGTGCGAGCGGCGATCGACGTACTCGCGAAGGCGCGCGGAAAAAAGCTGCTCGTGCTCGGCGACATGGGTGAACTCGGACCGCAGGCCTCGGAGATGCATGCGGAGATTGGGGCGTTCGCGCATGACGCCGGCATCGACCGTCTGTTGACGCTGGGTGACTTGTCGTCACGCGCCGCGCAATCGTTCGGCAACGGTGCACGCCATTTCACGCGCATCGAAGACTTGCTCGGCGAAGTTCAATCGCAGCTGGCAGCGGACGTCACCATGCTAGTCAAGGGCTCGCGCTTCATGCAGATGGAGCGCGTCGTGCGCAATTTCGAATTGAAGCACGATGAGCAGGGAGCGACGCATTAATCCGGTAAGCATGCAAGTGCCCGCTGGCGCAGGCCGCATCCTCGCGCTCGCGAGAGGCCTTCGATGCTCTTAGACCTCGCGCAATGGCTTGCCAAGGACATCCGCGTTTTCAATGTGTTCAATTACATAACGCTGCGCGCAGTGCTCGCATGTCTGACCGCGCTCCTCATGACTTTCATGGTGGGACCGGCCATGATCCGGCGCCTGACGTCATACAAAATCGGCCAGTCGGTGCGCGACGACGGCCCGCAGACGCATCTGCCGAAGGCCGGTACACCGACGATGGGCGGCGCGCTGATTCTGGTTGCGGTGATCGTCACTACCCTTTTATGGGCCGACCTGCAGAACCGTTTCGTGTGGGTTGTGCTCGCTGCTACGCTGGGTTTCGGCATCATCGGGTGGGTCGACGATTACCGCAAAGTCGTGCACCGAAATCCCAAAGGGCTGTCGGCACGCGCGAAGTTTTTCTGGCAAACGATGGTCGGTGTGACGGCCGCATGCGTGATTGCGTTCAGCACAAACCTGCCGCAGCAAACCGAATTCATCGTGCCCTTTTTCAAGAACATCGGTTATCCGCTGGGTGTCATCGGCTTCATCGTGTTGACGTATCTCGTGATCGTCGGCACCAGCAACGCGGTGAATCTCACGGACGGTCTGGACGGACTCGCCATCATGCCGACGGTGATGATTGCTGCCGCGCTCGGCATCTTTGCGTACGTCGCCGGCAACGCGGTCTTCGCGAAGTACCTCAGCTTCCCGCACATACCCGGCGCGGGCGAGCTTGCGGTTTTTTGCGGCGCACTGGCGGGAGCGGGTCTCGCCTTCTTGTGGTTCAACGCTTATCCGGCGGAAGTCTTCATGGGCGATGTCGGCGCGCTGGCGATTGGAGCGGCGCTCGGCACGATCGCCGTAATCGTGCGTCAGGAAATTGTGCTGTTCATTATGGGCGGTGTGTTCGTCGTCGAAACACTCTCCGTGGTGTTGCAAGTCGCTTCGTTCAAGTTGACGGGCAAGCGCATCTTTCGCATGGCGCCGCTGCACCACCATTACGAGCTCAAAGGCTGGAAGGAGAACCAGGTCGTGGTGCGCTTTTGGATTATCACGATGATGCTTGTGCTGGTCGGTTTGTCGACGCTCAAGCTGCGCTGAGGAGCGGGAGTGAGGATTGAAGCGTGAATTTAAACGGGCCGGTTGTCGTGGCGTTCACAACGCGGGCGATGCGCTGACCCGCAATGCTCGACTTCAAGGGAACAAAGGTACTCGTGCTCGGACTCGGTGATAGCGGACTTTCGATGGCGCGCTGGTTAAGCCGGCAGGGTGCGGTGGTGTCTGTCGCGGATACGCGCGCCGAGCCGCCTCATGCAACAGTTCTGGCGCGAGAGTTGCCGCAGGTCGCTCTCGGCCGCGGTGAGTTGAGCGAAGCGAGCCTGCGCGCAGCCGACATGATTGCAATCAGTCCCGGCATCGACCGGCGTACGCCGGCAATAGCGCGTGCGCTACATCGCGGGACCACCGTCGTGGGCGACGTCGAGCTATTCGCGCGCGGGGTCGCGGCCGACGCATCACTCTCACAAGCAAAAATCGTTGCGATCACCGGCACCAACGGAAAAAGTACGGTGACCGCCATGGCAGGCGATATTTGCAAGGCGTCAGGTATTGATACCGTTGTCGCCGGAAACATCGGCCCGCCGGTTCTCGATGCACTGAGCGAGATCGAAACCGGTAATCGTCGTCCCGGGGCGTTTGTGCTCGAGCTTTCAAGTTTTCAGCTCGAGACCACCGCAAGTCTTAATGCCGACGCTGCAACCATGCTCAATCTGTCCGAGGATCATCTCGATCGCTATGACGATATCGATGAATACGCCCGGGCGAAGGCGCGTGTGTTCAACGGCACTGGCGTACAGGTACTTAGTCGTGACGACAGCCGAAGTCTCGGCATGGCACTGCCAGGACGCGCGCACGTTTACTTCGGCCTCGCAGCGCCCGCGCGCGACGAGGACTGGGGTATCACAGAGCGCCGCGGCGAATCATCGCTTGCCCGCGGTGATAAGACGGTGCTGCCGCTACGTGAACTGCCGGTTGCTGGATTGCACAACGCGGCAAACGCACTCGCGGCAGCCGCACTCTGTGGCGCGATCGGTGTGGCCGATGCGCCAATCTGTCAGGGATTGCGTGCGTTCAAGGGACTGCCGCATCGCGTGCAAAAGGTCGCCGAGATCGACGGCGTAACGTATTACGACGACTCGAAAGGCACGAACGTCGGCTCGACGGTTGCAGCACTCAACGGATTTATGCAGCCGGTCGTATTGATCGCCGGCGGCGACGGGAAGGGTCAGGATTTCAGTCCGCTGCGGCAGCCGGTTACTCGGCACGCGCGCGCGGTAATTCTCATCGGTCGCGATGGCGACAAAATCGCTGCCGCACTTGCTGACTGCGGCGTGCCGGTCGAGTGCGCCGCTGACATGGGCGATGCAGTTGAGAAGGCGCGAGCGCTGAGTCGCAGTGGCGATGTCGTGCTGCTCTCGCCGGCGTGCGCGAGTTACGACATGTTCCGCAACTACGGACACCGCGGCGACGTATTTGCCGCCGAGGTGAGAAAGCGAGCGGTGAATGGCCGTCGCTAACACAATGTTTTACGCTGATATCAAGACCCGGGCGGCGCCGGCTCAGTATGACCACGCATTGACTTGGAGTGCGGCCGCGCTGCTCGGCGTCGGGCTGGTCATGGTTTATTCATCGTCAATCGCGATTGCGGAGGCGAGCCGCGCGACGGGCCAGCAGCCCATGTACTACCTCATGCGGCACGCTATGTTTCTCGCATTGAGCCTCACGATGGCGCTATTCGCGTTCGAGCTGCCGACCCGTGTTTGGCAGAGAGCCGCACCGTTTCTCTTTCTGTTCGGCGCCGGGCTGCTCGTGATCGTGCTCATTCCAGGCGTCGGCCGGGAAGTCAATGGCAGTCAGCGCTGGCTGTCTCTCTACGTGTTCAATCTGCAGCCATCCGAGCTGATGAAACTGTTTGCGGTTCTATATGCAGCCGACTACACGGTGCGCAAAGCCGCGTATATGCACAGTTTAAGGAAAGGCTTCTTGCCGCTCTTCATCGTGATGTTGATGGTCGGCGGTCTGCTTTTGCGCGAGCCAGACTTTGGTGCCTTCGCAGTCATCACTGCGATTGCAATGGGCATATTGTTCCTGGGCGGCGTCAACTGGAAGCCGTTCGCCGGCCTCATCGTGCTGCTCGTTATTGGCTTTGTGCTCCTGATCTGGCTGTCTCCGTACCGGATGCAGCGTGTAGTCGGTTTCATGGATCCATGGGCCGATCCGTTCGGCAAAGGTTATCAGCTCTCGCACGCCTTGATTGCGTTCGGGCGTGGCGAATGGCTCGGCGTGGGACTCGGCGCCAGCGTCGAGAAATTGTTTTATCTGCCCGAGGCGCATACCGACTTTCTGCTGGCGGTGATTGCCGAGGAGCTCGGGTTTGCGGGCGTCATGCTTGTTATTGCGCTGTTCGTAGTGATTGTGATGCGTGCATTTGCGATCGCGCGTCAGGCCGCCGTATTGGAGCGAAGTTTCGCGGCCCTCGTCGCGCATGGCATCGGTCTGTGGCTTGGCGTCCAGGCGCTCATCAACATGGGCGTCAACATGGGCGTATTGCCGACCAAGGGATTGACGCTGCCGCTGCTGTCATTCGGTGGCAGCGGCATTGCGGCGAACTGCATCGCGCTTGCCGTACTGTTGCGCGTCGACTGGGAAAACCGACAGCGCATGCGCGGGATGTCGGTATGAACCGCACGGTGATGATCATGGCCGGGGGCACCGGCGGCCATATCTTTCCGGCGCTATCAGTTGCCGAGCGCTTGCGAGAGCGCGGGTGGAGGATTGTATGGCTCGGTGCACGCGGCGGAATGGAAGCAACGCTCGTTGCGCCCAAAGGTTACGAGATGGCGTGGATCAGCATGACGGGCGTGCGCGGCAAAGGATTGCTGCGCATGGCGCTCTTGCCGCTCAACCTGCTGATTGCATTCTGGCAGAGCGCGCGTGCGATCTTTGCTCATCGCCCCGACGTCGTGCTCGGCATGGGCGGCTACGTATCGTTTCCGGGCGGCATGATGGCCTCTCTGCTTAATCGTCCGCTTGCGATACATGAGCAGAATTCGATCGGCGGGCTTGCGAACCGCGTGCTGGCGAAAGTTGCTGACCGGGTGCTTGCCGGCTTTCCTGCGCCGTTCGGCACATCAACCGCGGTGATTTGGACCGGCAATCCCGTCCGTAAGGACATCGCAGACATCGTCGCACCGGAGCTGCGCTATGGCGCGCGCAGCGGCCCGTTGCGTCTGACGGTTCTCGGCGGCAGCCTTGGCGCGCAGGCGCTCAACGAGGCAGTTCCGCAGGCGCTGGCACTGCTGCCCGCTAGCGATCGTCCATCGGTCACGCATCAGTCTGGCACGCGCCACCTGGCCGACGTCGAGCGCAATTACGCGCAAGCGGGGATCAACGCAACGCTCGTCCCGTTTATCGCTGACATGGCAAGCCAATATGCTGATTCAGACGTCATCCTTTGCCGCGCCGGTGCATCAACGATCGCAGAGCTTGCCGCTGCTGGCGCCGCAAGCGTGCTCGTTCCGTTCCCACACGCGGTCGACGATCACCAGACGCACAACGCGCGTTTTTTGAGCGAGCGCGGTGCTGCGGTCCTGGTGCCGCAGCGCGAACTCACGCCGCAGCGGCTTGCAGACTTGTTGCGCAGTTTTTCACGCAGTGTGCTGCTTCAAATGGCGCAACAGGCGCGAAGCATGGCCAAGCCCGAAGCGACGCAGAGTGTTGTGGATGAATGCGACAGATTGGCGGCGTGACATATATGGGAAACCAGGCGCATTTGGTCGGTCGGCTCGCGCCGGTGGTGAGCGGTGCGACGGGATGCGACCGTGCGCGAGCGGCGCCGGTGGCCGATTTAAGCGTCATAACAAATGCCAAAAGAGCGGAATGAAATACAAGGTAAAGCGCGTGCACTTCGTCGGTATAGGCGGCGCCGGGATGAGCGGCATCGCTGAAGTGTTGCTCAACCTTGGCTTCGAAGTGAGCGGCTCCGATCTCAGTGAGAGCGCGGTGACTCATCGCTTGCAAACGCTCGGCGCAAAAGTACAGCACGGACACGCGGATATAAATGTGACAGCCGTGGATGCGGTGGTGATCTCGAGCGCGGTCAAAGACGACAACCCGGAAGTGATGGCAGCACGGGCGCACAAAATACCTGTGGTGCCACGGGCGATGATGCTCGCAGAATTAATGCGTCTTAAGCAAGGCATCGCAGTCGCGGGCACGCACGGTAAGACCACCACGACAAGTCTTGTGGCAAGTGTGCTCGCCGAAGCCGGCATGGATCCAACCTTTGTGATCGGCGGCCGGCTGGAGGCTGCAGGTTCGCACGCGAAGTTGGGGAGTGGCGAATTCATTGTCGTCGAGGCAGACGAGTCAGACGCTTCTTTCTTATATCTTGCGCCGGTGCTCGCGGTTGTTACCAATATCGACGCCGATCATCTCGAATCGTATGGTCATTACTTCGGTCGCCTGCGGCAGGCTTTTCTGGATTTCGTGCAGCGCCTGCCTTTTTACGGGACCGCGGTGTTATGCATCGACGATCCAAACGTTCGGGAGATTCTGCCGGCGGTCACGAAGCACATGACGACGTACGGATTGTCCGAAGCCGCGCAAATCAGAGCAGTCGATCTTAAGCCGGATGCGGCACGCATGCGTTTTCGTGCGCTGCGTACGGATGCGCGGGGCGGAAAGCTGCCGGACCTGAATGTCGTACTCAATCTGGCCGGCGCCCACAATGTATTAAATGCGCTGGCGGCAATCGCGGTTGGCATGGAAGTCGGCGTCCCGGACGCAGCGATTGTCAAGGCGCTCGCAGACTTCAAGGGGGTCGGCCGGCGGTTCGAGCGCTACGGAGAGATCGCAATCGATCCCGCCGATAAGTCGCGTGGCACGTACACGCTCATCGACGACTACGGCCATCACCCGGCAGAAATGGCCGCTACGCTCGCGGCAGTGCATGGCGCATTCCCGGGCCGGCGCGTGGTCCTCGCATTTCAGCCCCATCGCTACACGCGGACGAGGGATTGCTTTGAAGATTTTGTACGCGTGTTATCGACTGTGGATGTCCTGCTGCTTACGGAAGTTTATGCCGCGGGTGAGGCGCCGATCGTGGCCGCGGATGGCCGCGCGCTTGCCCGCGCCGTGCGCGTGGTGGGCAAGGTCGAGCCCATATTCGTCGAACACGTCACTGACTTCCCCGAGGCAGTCACCAACACCGTGTGCGACGGTGATGTTGTGCTCGCCATGGGCGCAGGCTCTATCGGCATAGTGCCGGCGATGCTGGCAGGCGGTCAACGGTGATGCGCACAAGATGAACATGTCCGAACAGAACAATCTCATCACCGGTGAACTGCGAGTGCACGAACCGATGGCCCGGCACACGAGTTGGCGGGCCGGTGGTTGCGCTGATCGCGCTTATGTACCGGCTGATCTTAACGACATGCGCCGCTTCATCGCATCGTTGCCTGCGCGCGAACCGGTATACGTGGTCGGCCTCGGGAGCAATCTGCTTGTGCGTGATGGCGGCTTGCGCGGCACGGTCGTGTTTACGCACGGCGTCCTCAAGGGCATTGCTCTTGAAAATGGCGCCATAACGGTTGAAGCCGGTGTGCCGAGTCCCAAGCTCGCGCGGTTCGCCGCGTTGCACGGTCTTGCAGGCGCCGAATTCATGGCCGGAATTCCGGGAACTGTCGGCGGCGCACTCGCAATGAACGCCGGATGCTATGGGAGCGAAACATGGCGCATCGTCGAGAGCGTAACCACGCTCGATCGCAGCGGCGCCCTGCACGAGCGGCGACCGCATGAGTACGCAATCGGCTACCGGACGGTGGTCCGGAAAGCGGAAAACGCGGTAGCGCAGATGAACATTGACGAACGAACCGCTGCGCTCGACGAGTGGTTCGTGGCGGCGCGTTTGCGGCTGGTTAAAGGTGATGGTGCAGTATCGCGCGCGACGATCACTCAATTACTGCAGCGCCGCATTGCGACCCAACCGCTCAGCATGCCGAATGCAGGCTCGGTATTTCGCAACCCTCAAGGCGATCATGCGGCGCGCCTTATCGAAGCATGTGGACTAAAGGGACACCGTGTAGGCGGCGCCATGATCTCGCCGAAACACGCGAACTTTATCGTCAATTGCGGTGGTGCTTCCGCCGCCGACGTCGAATCGCTGCTCAACACGGCGCGCGATGCGGTCAGGCAGAAGTTCTCCATTGCTCTCGAAATTGAAGTGCGCATCGTCGGTGACGCAGCGAGGGCCGCTGCATGAGCACGTCGCAATCAACTATAAATAATCCCGCTAGCTTGGGCAGGGTAGCGGTGCTCATGGGCGGGCGTTCGGCAGAACGCGAAATTTCTTTAATGTCCGGCCAAGCGGTACTGGCGGGACTGCGGCGTAAGGGCGTTGACGCGTACGCTTTCGACCCCGCTGAGCGCGGACTGTTTGAATTAAAAGCAGACGGCTGCGCGCGCGTGTTCATCGCACTGCATGGCCGCTACGGGGAAGACGGCACGGTGCAGGGCGCGCTGGAGATCATGGAAATTCCGTACACCGGCAGCGGTGTAATGGCTTCCGCTTTGTGCATCGACAAACTGCGCACGAAGCTCATTTGGCGGTCAATGGATATTCCGACGCCCAAGCACGTCATCCTTACCGCCGCCACAGATTGGGCACGTGCCGTGCGCGAACTGGGCCTGCCCTTGATAGTCAAGCCGGCACACGAAGGGTCGAGCATCGGCATCACCAAGGTCACCTCGCTCGAGAAGCTCGAACCTGCCTATGAACTCGCAGCGAAATGCGACACGCTCGTCATCGCTGAAGAATTCGTCGCCGGTAGCGAACTTACGGGCGCATTCCTGGCCGACCGGGCGCTGCCCCTGATTCGCATCGAGGCGCCGCAGGGAAATTACGACTACCACAATAAATATTTCACCGACGACACGAAATACCATTGTCCCTGCGGCTTGCCGCCAAGCCGCGAACAGGCGCTGCAGGCTGTAATCATGAGAGCAGTCGATGCGCTCGGTTGCTACGGCTGGGGACGTGCGGATCTGATCCTGCGTGAGGACGGGCAGCCGTTTCTGCTGGAGATGAATACGTCGCCGGGCATGACCGGTCACTCGCTGGTGCCGATGGCTGCGCGCGCCGCGGGCATCGAGTTCGACGATCTCGTCTTGCGCATCCTGGGGATGACGCATGTGGGATAAGCCGGACATCCTGAATTCGCTCGCCACCATGCTATTCGCTGCGGCGTTCGTGATGATCGCCTATGGGGCGGTTCATTACATTGTGCGCCTGCCGATATTTCCGCTGCGCGAACTAAGCATCAGCAACGAGCTCACGCATGTGACACGTGACCAGGTTGCTGTCATCACCGCACGCGAGCTGCGCGGCAACTTCTTCACGCTCGATCTCGAACGGGCGCGCGCGGCGTTCGAGAAGCTGCCGTGGGTACGCAATGCGACGGTGCGCCGCGAATGGCCTGATCGCCTCGAAGTCGCGCTCGTCGAGCAAGTTCCTGTTGCAAGGTGGGACAACACAGGCCTCGTCAATGCATACGGAGAAACGTTCACCGCGGCATTCGATGGCAAGTTGCCGCAGTTCATCGGTCCGCCGGGCAGCGCGCAAGAAATGGTCATTCAATACGGCTACTTCCAGCGCACGCTGGCCGCCATCGAGCAAGAACCCGTGCAAGTGCAGGTATCACCGCGCCGCGCCTGGCGTTTGCGGCTTGCGAGCGGCATCACGCTCGAACTGGGACGTGAAAATGTCGAAGCACGTCTCAACCGCTTCGTGTCGACGTACGCGCGCACGATCGGTTCATTGCAGCGCCGGATCAATTATGTCGATCTGCGTTACCCGAATGGGTACGCCGTAGGCATTCCCGAGTTGGCGCATGAACGCGTGGCCGGCGCGAATCAATCGAGCCAGGCGAAGAAAGCGCGCCATGAGTAAGGCGAAGGAAACCAAAAATCTCATCGTCGGGCTCGACATCGGCACGTCGAAGATCGCGGCAGTCGTTGCGGAAATAAAACCGGACGGTGGATTCGAAGTCATCGGCATGGGCGGTCATCCATCGCGCGGCCTGAAGAAAGGCGTCGTCGTCAATATCGAGGCAACGGTCAACGCGGTTCAGCGCGCGCTCGAAGAAGCCGAATTGATGGCGGACTGCAAGATTCGCGAAGTGTATACGGGGATTGCCGGCAGTCATATTCGCAGCATTAACTCGCGCGGCATGGTTGCGATCAAGGACCGCGAAGTTAGTCAACAGGACGTCGAGCGTGTTATCGAGACCGCGAAAGCGATCCCAATCCCGACCGATCAGCAAGTACTGCACATCCTTAACCAGGAATTCATCGTAGACGGGCAGGGTGACGTGCGCGAGCCGCTGGGAATGAGCGGCGTGCGGCTCGAAGTCAATGTGCACATCGTAACCGGAGCGGTTTCCGCTGCACAGAACATCGTTAAATGCGTACGCCGTTGCGGGCTCGATGTGCGTGACCTGATTCTGCAGCCGCTCGCGTCGTCAATAGCCGTCTTGTCCGAAGACGAAAAGGACCTCGGTGTGTGTCTCGTCGACATCGGCGGCGGCACAACCGATATCGCAATTTTCACGCAGGGTGCGATCCGCCACACCGGCGTAATTCCGATCGCGGGCGACCAGATTACCAACGACATTGCCATGGCGCTCCGGACGCCGACGAAGGATGCGGAGGATATCAAGCGGCGATATGGATGCGCATTGAAGCAGCTTGCCGATCCTCATCAGATGGTGGAGGTGCCGGGCATCGGCGAACGGAGCGCACGCCAATTGTCGCGGCAAACGCTGGCCGAAGTAATCGAGCCGCGCATCGAGGAATTGTATTCGCTCGTGCAAGCCGAACTGCGGCGCTCCGGTTACGAGGAGCTCCTCTCGTCCGGGATCGTGCTTACCGGCGGCTCGAGCTCCATGCAGGGCATGGTGGAGCTAGGCGAAGAGATTTTTCACATGCCCGTGCGTATCGGGCAGCCGCAGTATCACGGCGGACTCGCTGAAGTGGTGCGCAATCCGCGGTATGCGACGGCAGTCGGCCTGTTGCTGCTCGGGCTACAACAGCAGCGTCAGCATGATTTAGCGCAGGCGCAGCTTGGTTCGGTCGCCGGGCTGATAGAGCGTATGAAAAACTGGTTCAAAGGAAATTTCTAGCAGTGCGTAAATCAGAGGCGCATGGACAGCAGATTTGGTTTGCGGTTGAAGGTTTGCAGTTTATTTTCACTTTAGTCACAGGAGGCAACAATGTTTGAAATTATGGAAGTACCGTCGCAGGAAGCAGTCATCAAGGTCATTGGCGTCGGCGGCTGCGGCGGCAATGCCGTCGATCACATGATCGCGAACGGCGTCAAGGGCGTCGAGTTCATCTGCGCTAACACCGACATGCAGGCGCTCAAGCGGTCTCAGGCACGTGCGCAGTTGCAGCTCGGTTCGGAAATAACCAAGGGTCTCGGCGCCGGCGCCAATCCGGATGTGGGGCGACAGGCCGCGATCGAAGATCGTGATCGGATACTCGATCTGCTGCGTGGCGCAGATATGCTGTTTCTTACGGCCGGGATGGGCGGCGGAACGGGGACGGGCGCGGCACCGGTGGTTGCCGAAGTCGCACGTGAGCTCGGCATCCTCACCGTTGCCGTGGTCACGAAACCATTCGCGTTCGAAGGCAAGCGGCAGCGCATCGCGCAGGAAGGTCTCGATGCGCTCGCGCAGCATGTCAATTCGCTGATCGTCATACCGAACGACAAGCTTATGCAGGTGCTTGGCAATCAGGTAACGCTCGATGAAGCGTTTCGAGCCGCGAACGACGTGCTGCACGGCGCCGTCGCGGGCATCGCAGAAATCATCAGTTGTCCGGGCATGATCAATGTCGATTTCGCGGACGTTAAAACAGTCATGTCGGAAACCGGCATGGCGATGATGGGATCGGCGAAGGCGGCCGGCACCGATCGCGCACGCATGGCGGCGGAACAAGCCGTCGCTTGTCCTTTGCTAGAAGACATCGACATTGCGGATGCGCGCGGAGTGCTCGTCAATATCTCGGCGAGCAAATCGCTGTTCCAGTTGCAGGAGATGTACGACGTCATGGATGTGATCAAGGCGTTCGCAGCTGAATCTGCAACCGTTATCGCCGGAACGGTTTATGACGAGGCGCTCGCCGACGAACTGCGCGTCACCATCGTTGCAACGGGCTTGGGCAAAACCAACGCGCGGGTGCAGCCGAAGCCGCTGCAAGTTGTGCAGGCGACCGGCACGGATGGCGTCATGGCGCAGGGCGCAGTCAACTACGATGAGCTCGATCAACCCGCGGTCATACGGCGCAATCGCAACCAGACTGTCGAAGCCATGCGCCAGTCAGGAGTCGAAATGCTCGATATCCCGGCGTTCCTGCGTAAACAGGCAGATTGAGCGGCCGCGAGCTAACGCGCCAATCCAACACTATGACGGCAAAGTAGGTGTCCTGTTCGCCGCTAACTGTTAGCGAAGTACAGGGTCCAAGCTCGAGATCGCCGTTGTCATATCGTTAAGAGGGACGTCAGTGTTTTGCTGGCAAATGCAGGCATGCTAAAATTGGAGGAGGCAAGGTGCCGCTAATCAAAGAGTTAAACAAGTGATCAGGCAGCGCACTCTCAAAAACATCATTCGCGCGACTGGTGTAGGTCTGCATACGGGCGAAAAGGTCTACCTCACGCTGCGGCCCGCCGCGCCGAATACCGGTGTCGTATTCACGCGCGTGGATCTCACGCCGCCGGTCGAAATCAAGGCGGATCCGTACTACGTCGGCGATACGCGGTTGTCATCGTGCCTTGAGCGCGACGGCGTCCGCGTGTCCACGGTCGAGCATCTGATGTCGGCGCTGGCCGGCCTCGGCATCGATAACGTGTACGTCGACGTGTCTGCGGGTGAGGTTCCGATCATGGACGGCAGCGCCGGCCCGTTCGTATTCCTGCTGCAATCTGCCGGTATCGTGGAACAGGCCGCAGCCAAGCGTTTCATCCGCATCAAGCGTGCGATCGAAGTCCGCGATGGCGACAAGATCGCCCGCTTCGAGCCGTACCAGGGTTTCAAGCTGGGTTTCACCATCCAGTTCGACCATCCGATGATCCCGTCGACCCTGTCGCGGGCCGAAGTCGAATTTTCAACGTCGGCCTATATCCGTGAGTTGAGTCGGGCGCGAACCTTCGGCTTCATGCGCGACCTGGAGTTCAT
>Ga0207691_10004578_pt1 | contig 13389 bp, 8 predicted proteins | sample KBSM13metaG_FD_184327 | JGI IMG/M metagenome (GOLD analysis project Ga0207691, IMG submission 184327) | Miscanthus rhizosphere microbial communities from Kellogg Biological Station, Michigan, USA - KBS M1-3 metaG (SPAdes) (version 2) | ecosystem: Host-associated > Plants > Roots > Rhizosphere >... | reverse complement strand
GCGGGGCTCTCCCCGCGTCGAGGGACACCGGGCCGGCATCGCCTCGGTGCGGGAGACCGTCGAGACCTGCGCCCGGTTGGAGCTCGACGCCCTGACGCTCTATGCGTTCTCCGTCGAGAACTGGAAACGGCCGCGCTTCGAGATCGTGACGCTGATGTCCCTTCTGAAGGAGTACCTCGCGAAGGAGCTCAGCAACCTCCTCAAGAACGACATCCGATTCCGCGTCGTCGGCCGGATGAACGAGCTCGATCCGTCGGTCCAGAAGGCCCTCGGGCAGGGCCTGGCCGCGACCTCGTCCTGCCGAGGCATGACGTTCAACATCGCCCTCAACTACGGCGGACGCACCGAGATCGTGGATGCCTGCCGCTCGATCGCCAACGACGTGGCCTCGGGCCGTCTCACGACCGAGCAGATCGACGAGGAGACGCTGGGATCCCGGCTGTCGACCGCGGGGCTGCCGGACCCCGATCTCCTGATTCGTACGAGCGGAGAGATGCGCGTCTCGAATTTCCTCCTCTGGCAGATCGCGTACAGCGAGATCTGGGTCACGCCGACCCTCTGGCCGGATTTTCGGAAGCGCCACCTCTTCGAGGCCATCCTCGACTTTCAGAAACGAGAGCGACGGTACGGCGGCGTCATCGAGGGGCGGGCTCCGGAAGCGGAGGCGGAAGGCCGGAGGGCGTGAAGCGCGAGCTCGCCGGGGCGGTCGCGATCCCGATCGTCCTGGTGATCCTCTTCAAGGGCCCGGCCATTCTCTTCAACGCCCTCGTCGCCGTCATCGCCCTCGGCGCCGTCTGGGAGTTCTACCGGATTGCCGAGAAGACCGGCCATCCCGTGGCCAAGACCGTCGGCCTCGCGGGCTCGGCGCTCCTCCTCGGCGGCGCCGCCCTTCTCTGGGGTCCCTTCCGGTTCGAGACGCCCGCGGGCTCCCTCGTGCGTGTGGCGGTCCGGACGCGGCCCTCCTTCTGGCTGGTCGCCGCTCTGGTCATCGTCTTTCTGGCCGCGATCGCGCCCATGGCCTCCCGCGTTCCGCCGGCGTCGGCCCTGGCGGGCGCCGCGTCCACGATCTTCGGCATCGTGTCGATCGCCCTTCCGGCCACGGCGATGTGCCTGCTCCGCGGCCGCTCGCCTCGCGTCGTCCTGATGTTGCTGTTGATCGTCTGGGTGTGCGATTCCTCCGCGTATTACTTCGGCCGCATGTTCGGCCGCCGTCCGCTCGCGCCCATGGTTTCGCCCAAGAAGACCTGGGAGGGCTCGATCGGGGGCCTCGTCGGTGCGACGCTCTTCGGAGCCGCCGCGGGAACGTGGTGGTTTCTGCCCGAGCTCGGGCCGGTGCGGGGCGCGCTGGCCGGCGCCCTGGTTTCGACCGCAGGGCAGATCGGGGACCTCGTCGAGTCCCTCTGGAAGCGCGGCGCCGGCGTCAAGGATTCGGGGACCTTCCTTCCCGGGCACGGAGGCTTCTACGACCGGATCGATTCCCTGCTTTTTGCGGCCCCGGTCCTGGCGGCTTTCGTGGGCACAGGCCTATAGAATGTCCGCAGGGGATGGGGGAGCACCGTGGTTCCCCCGGCCTGACTAGGGGGATCGGGGGGCGCCATGAGCCCCCCGCCTGAATAGCCCATGAAATTCCTCTCCATTCTCGGATCGACCGGCTCGATCGGACGCTCGACGCTCGACGTCGTGGCGGCCTTTCCCGAGCGGTTCCGCGTCGCCGCGCTCGCGGCCGGGCGCTCGATCGAGAAGCTGGCCGAACAGGTCGCCGCGTTTTCTCCGGAGCTCGTGGCCATCGACCGCGCCGAGGATGTCTCCCGGCTCGAACGGCTGCTGCCCGCGGGTGCGAAGTGCCGCATCGTCCCGGGCGCCGAGGGCCTGACCGAGGCCGCCTGCTACCCGAAGGCCGATACCGTCGTGGGGGGCCTCGTCGGCGCGCTGGGCCTGCGCTCGGCGCACGCCGCGGTTCGCGCCGGAAAGCGGCTCGCCCTCGCGAACAAAGAGCCGCTGGTCGTGGCCGGCGAGCTCATCCTCGAGGAGGCCAGAAAGAGCGGCGCCGAGCTCATCCCGGTCGACTCCGAGCACAGCGCGATCCACCAGGCCATGCGCTGCGGCCGGTCCGAAGAGGCGCGGCGCCTGGTCCTCACGGCGTCGGGCGGTCCGTTTCGCGAGCGCCGCCTCGAGACGTTCGACGCGATCACGGTCGAGGACGCTCTCGCGCATCCGACGTGGAAGATGGGGCCGAAGATCACGATCGATTCGGCCACCATGATGAACAAGGGTCTCGAGGTCATCGAGGCCCACTTTCTCTTCGGCCTGCCGGGAGAGAGGATCGACGTCGTCGTTCACCCGCAGTCGCTGATTCACTCGTTCGTCGAGTTCATGGACGGGTCGCTGATCGCCCAGCTCGCGAAGAACGACATGAAGTTCCCGATCGTCTACGCGCTCGACTTCCCCGAGCGTTTCGCCAACGAATTCGGACGCCTGGACCTGCCGGCCCTCGCCCGGCTCGACTTCTTCGAGCTCGATCCGCGGCGCTACCCGGCCCTGCCGCTGGCGCGCCAGGCGCTGGCCGCCGGGGGGGGGATGCCGGCGGTCCTCAACGCCGCCAACGAGATCGCCGTCGCCGCATTCCTGGAGGGGAAGATTTCTTTCCCGGACATCGTTAGCGTCGTGGCCGGAACCATGGAAACGACCGGCTCGACCCCCGCGCCGCGGGACCTCGACGAGGCCGAAGCCGTCGACCGGGGCGCCCGGGAGGCGGCCTCCGCGATCGTGCGGCGCCGCGCCCCGGCGGTCGCGACGTAGCCCGGAAGCCCCTGCAGGACAGATTCGAATCGGACTCGAAGGAGCCGCCTTGAACATTCTGACCAACGTCCTCGCCCTGATCGTCGTGCTCTCGGTGCTCGTGGTCGTTCACGAGTTCGGGCACTTTGCCGTGGCCAAGTTTTTCGGGTTTCCCGTCGAGGTCTTCTCGGTCGGGTTCGGCAAGCGCCTGTTCGGACGCAAGTGGCGCGGAACGGACTACCGGGTTTCGGCCATACCTCTCGGCGGCTACGTCCGCGTCATCGGTCTCGGGCCGGACGAGTCCACCGTCACGGAGGGGACTTCGCGAGAGGCGCCCCCCGTCGGCAAGCGCTGGCAACGCGCGCTCGTGCTCCTCGCGGGCCCGTTGATGAACCTCGTCCTCGCCTTCTTTCTGCACACCACGGTCTTCGCCGTCGGCACGCGCGTGCCGGCCTACGAGCTCGAGCCGCCGATCGTCCGCGTGGTCGAGCCGGATTCGCCCGGGGCCGAGGCCGGCTTCCGGCCCGGCGACCGGGTGGTCGCGATCAACGGCCGAACGACGTCGCGGTGGCGCGACGTGCTCTTCATCTTCGGGATGAACGCCCGCGAGACCCTGAACGTCGAAGTCGATCGCGGCGGCCAGACCGTCACCCTTCGCGTGACGCCCCGGCCGAGCACGAAGTACGACCTCGGGTACGTGGGGCTCCTGCCGGATTTCGGCGCGAACGTGCGCGCCAAGATCGCCCAGGTCGTGAGCGGCTCGCCCGCGGCGCACGCCGGTCTGAAGGCCGGCGACGTCGTGCTCTCCGTGGCGGGGAAGCCGATCCAGGGCGCGCCCGACCAGGTCTTCACGAAATTCGTCGAGGCCGTCGGCTCGGCCGCGCCGGGCCCCTTTCCGATCGAGTACCTGCGGGACGGCCGCACGGGGAGCGTCACGGTCACGCCCCGCAAGGAAGGCGACTCCTGGAAGGTCGGCGTTCAGGTCGTGGGCGACCTGCCGGAGGTCGTCGAGCGCTTCGCTCTCGGCCAGTCGTTCGTCGAGGGCTGGAGACGGGTCGAAACGGATTTCAAGATGACGCTCGCCGTCATCGCCCGGCTCTTCCGCGGCACGGCCAGCATGAAGTCGATGTCGGGCCCGCTCGACATCGCGAAGTTCTCGGGCGAAGCCGCCCGCACGGGCGCCGTCCCGTTCGTGGCATTCATGGCCGCGATCTCTCTGCAGCTCGGGATCTTCAACCTGCTGCCGATCCCGGTTCTGGACGGCGGACACCTGTTCCTGCTGACGCTCGAGGGCATCGCGCGGCGAGACTTCTCACTGCGGGTGAAGGAGCGGATCCTGCAGGTCGGGTTCGTGATGATCCTGGCGCTGCTCGCCGTCGTGCTCTACAACGACGTGGCGAAGAACGTCTCCGAAAAATGGTGGCCTTTTTAGAGAGTTGAAGGTTGAAGGTTGAAGGTAAGGGCGGGGGAATCCCCGCCCTTCTTATTTGAAGATGCCGGTGTGGACGGGGAGGCGTTTCGATGGCGGGCCGGGTAGGGTCTTGAAGGGCTCGCCGGCGGGGATCGGCATGGCCTCGACCATCTCGTGGAACTGGCGGCGGAAGTCGGCGTCGCCTTCCCAGTAGTAGGAGCGTGTGGGGCAGGCGCCCTTTTCGGCGCAGAGGCCCTCCACCGCGCAGGAGCTCGAGAAGTCGGAGACGGCGCCGCGCCGGGCCATGATCTCGGCGAGCTCCGCCCGGAACCGCGCGTAGGGCGCTCCGTTCCAGATCTCCGAGAGACCCGAGGAGTGGATGCTGCCGAGGACGGCGCTCGGGTGGTCCTGGAGGATGCAGCACGTCACGGCGTCGCCGTTGGCGTTCAGCGTCATCGAGTACCAGCCGACGAGGCAGAACTCGTGCAGGCCCGCCACCGACCGGGCCCGCCGCGAGGCCGGGTCGAAGAGGTGACGCACCTTCACGCGGGCGCGCCGGGCCAGAGGCGCCCGCGCGAAGACGCGGCGCGTCGACGCATCGATGCGGTCCGAGATCGACTTCTCCCAGAACGAGAATCGCTCGAGGCGCTCGAAGTAGTCGTCGGCGAGGACCTCCTCGTATGCTCGGAGCATCTCGTCGACGTCGGCGTCGCTCATCATCGGCATCGGGCGAACGGGGTAGAGGCCGTTCAGCCAGAACCGGTCGGCGCCCGTTTCGCGGAAAAGGCGGTACATGTCGGGAAGCTGACGAAAGTTTTCCTTGTAGACCAGGAACTGCACCTTGACGAGCGTTCCGGCGCCGGTCTCCCGCTTGATCGCCGCCGCCCGGCGCACGTTCTCGACGACCCGATCGAAGTTCTTGGGAGCCGTCTGCATCATGGCGCCGTAGGAGCGGGCATCCCCGGCGTTGAGGGAGACGCAGATCTCGTCGCAGCCCGTCTCGTACAGCGCCCGCACCACCGGCTCCGTCAGCAGGACGCCGTTCGTCGTGACGTCGGTGATCCGGAGACCGCGCGCCCCGATCGCCCGGATCAGCTCGGCGGCGTCCTTGCGAAACAGCGGCTCGCCTCCGCCCATGAGCCGCACGCCCCGAACCCCCAGCCCCTGCATCTCGTCGAAGAGCGCCTCCAGGCGCTCGCGAGAAAGCTCGAAGTTGCCGGCCCGGATCTCCGAGGTCGAGCAGAAGAAGCAATCGATGTTGCAGCGGTCCTGCCACGAGATCTCGACGACCCGCGGCGGAGGCGGAGCGGAGGCGCCGCGAATGCTCGCGAGGATCGCCTCTTTCTCGCCGTCGCCGAGGCGTTCCCACGAATAGGCCATGTCCCGGATCTTAGTCTTAGAATCCGGGCATCGCTGCCGTTGCATTGTGGTTGACCTATGCCGCCTCGGCGGCGCTGGCCGTGGGGCTCGCGCGGCGCTTCGTCTCGGCCGTGCCTTCGCGGGTGGCCCTGCTTCTCGCCCTCCTGCCTCTCCTCTTCACCGGTGAGGCCCTTCTGCGCGGACGGCTCTACGGGCCGGCGGATCTCTATGCCACCGCCGACCCATGGCACGCGATCGCGGCGAGAGAAGGCGCGCCTCCGCCCGTGAACCCGATCCTCTCGGACCTCGCCTTCGCCAACCTGCCCTGGCGCGCGGCCGTGAGGGAAGCCGTGGCGAACGGCCGGCTTCCCCTGTGGAACCGCTTCGTCCTCGCGGGCAACCCGCTTCTCGGCACGGCCCAGGCCGGGGTGCTCCATCCCGCGACGTGGCTCGGCCTCTGGCTGCCGGTCCCGCTCTCGTTCACGTTCTCCTGCGCGTTCACGCTCTTTCTCGCATTGCTCTCGGCGTTTCTGTTCTTTTCCGACTATCGGCTGCCGCCTTCCGCCGCGCTGCTCGGAGCGGTTGGCTGGGGTTTCTCGACTTTCGTTCTCTTCTGGCTGGGTTGGAGCGTGGGTCCGGCGACGGCGACTTTCCCGTTGCTCCTGCTCGGCCTTCGGCGACTGGCCCGGGAGCCCGGCCGCGGCGCGATCGGCCTGACGGCGGCGGCGTTGTGGCTCTCCTTCTGCGGCGGACACCCGGAGTCGTTCTTCCACGGGGCGGCGGCGGGAGGGGTGTACTTCCTCTGGGAGCTCTTCGGGACTTCCCCGGGCGCGCGCGCCCGAGTCCCGGCGATCGGCGCGGCCTTCGCCGCCGGGATCCTCGCGCTTCTGCTGACGGGCCCGCAGCTCTTGCCGCTGCTCGAGGCGATTCCCCATTCCGCCGAGTACCGCGCTCGCCGCCAGGCGCTGGCGCGAGGCGCCGGGCGGCAGTCGGTGGCGCTCCCCGAGGCCGCGAGGCGGATTCTGCCGGACGTGCTTCCGTTCGCGCACGGAATCTACGGGAAGAGCCCCGTGCAGACGGGGCGCGGCGACGGTTCGGGGATGCCGCTGGGCTACGCCGGCGCCGTGCTCTTCCCGCTCGCCGCCCTCGGGCTCTTTCGCCGTCCGCCCCGCGAGCGCGGCCGCGCGATCTTCCTGGGCTTCCTCGTCGCGGGGCTCCTGTTCGGGGCGAGCGCTCCGGGCGTGCACGACCTGGTGTCGCGTCTTCCCGGGTTCGCCCTGGCCCTCAATTACCGGCTCGTGTTTCTCGCGGGCCTCGGCCTTTCGGGGCTCGCGGCCTTCGGCGCGGCGCATCTGATCGCCGAGCCCGCGGCCGGACGGCGCCTCGTCCTGATTTCCGGCGCCGTGGGGCTGGCCCTCGTCGTCGCGTTCCAGCTCGCGCAACCCGTGTTCGCGGACCGAGGCCTGCCCGAATCGTTCGCGTGGACGCAGCTTCTCTACGAGGTGGTGCCGGTGGCGCTGCTGGGATTCGCTGCGCTCGTCCTGCCGGCGCGGGCGCGCGTCCCGGCGGCGCTGGCGCTTCTCTGCGGCCAGCGCTTCCTGGAGATGCGGGGCGTCTATCCGACGCTGCCGGCCGAAGCCCTTGCGCCGCCTTTGCCGGGTCTCGAGGCCGCGCACGGCGAGACTCCCTCGCGCGTCGTCGCCGCCGGCACGATCTTTCGGCCGAATGGCGCGGCTCTCTACGGCCTCGAGGACGTGCGCGGCTACGAGTCGCTGGTGCTCGACCGATTCGCGGACACGTATCCGATGTGGTGCCGCGCGCAGCCCGCGTCGTTCAATCTGGTGACCGACCTCGGCTCGCCGTTTCTCTCTCTCCTGAACGCCCGGTTCGCGATCGGAGCTCCGACAGATCGTGCGCCCGCGGGATGGATCGAACGGGCTCGGAACTCGACGCTGACGATTTTCGAGAACCCGCGAGCCCTGCCGCGCGCCTTCGTGCCGAGACGGCTGCGTTTCGCCGCGGACGCCTCCCGCCGGCTCGAAGAGATGGCGGGGGAGACCGACTTCGCGGGCCGCGCCTGGCTGTCGCGGCAGCCCCTCGCCGGAGAGGCCGCCGACGTGGAGAACGGCGAGGCCGCGCTCGAGCTTCGGTCCGTCGGGCCCGACCTTCTCCTCGTGGCCGACGTTTCGCGGCCGGCGTTCATTGCGACGTCGCTGCCGGACTGGCCGGGATGGAGGGCCGAGGCCGAGGTCGGCAGCGCGGCGCTCCGCGTCGAAACGGTCAACCACGCGTTCGTCGGGATCTGGCTGCCGTCCGGAAAACACACGGTGCGCCTGACCTACCGGCCGCCGTCGTTTCTGCTCGGGCTGACGGCCCTGGCGGCCGGACTTGTCTTCGCCGCGGTTCTCGCCGCGACAGCCCGGCCGCGGCCGTCGTAAACATCGCGGATGGGGACCGTTCTGCTCGTCGCCCGTTCCCTCGCCGTCTACGGGGGGACCGCGGCGGTCCTCCTGTTTCTGGCGCACCGATTCGTCCTGCCGTTGCCGCGCCGGACCGCCCTGTGGCTCGCCGCGGCGCCCCTGCTCTTCACCGGCCGAGCGCTCCTCACGGCCGCCGTCTACGCCCCGATCGACATCCTCTACAACGGCTATCCGTTCGGTGCGCTTCGCGGAGAGCTCGCGGTGCCGCACGACCGGACTCCGCTTCTCGGCGACGTGGTGTACCAGCAGATCCCGTGGCGCGCAGCCGTGCGCGAGGCGATCGGCGAGGGCCGGCTGCCGCTCTGGAATCCGCACACTCTGGCGGGCGAGCCGCTGCTCGCCGTCGCTCAGTCCGCGGTCTTCCATCCGGGGACGCTCGTCGGAATGCTGCTGCCCCTGCCCCAGGCGTGGACCTTCGACATGACGCTGCGCCTCCTGCTGGCGCTCCTGTCGGCCTTCCTGTTTCTGCGGGATCTCGGCTGCGGCGAGCGCGCCGCGTTTCTCGGCGGGCTCGGCTTCGCCTTTTCGAACTGGATGGTGTTCTACCTCGGAGTGCCGGTCATGCCGGCGGCGGCGCCCGTGCCGCTCCTGCTGCTCGGCCTGCGCCGCATCGTCCGTCAGCCCGGAGTCCGCGGCGCCGCGATCACGGTCGCGGCTGCGCTGCTGATCGCCGCCGCCGGCCATCCGGAGACCCTCTTTCATGCGAGCGCGGGCGCCGGCCTCTATTTCCTGTGCGAGCTCGCGGGCGCGCGGCCGGGCCGGCGTCTGCCGGCCGTGAGGGTCGCGCTCGCGGCGGCGGTCGCGGCGGCCGGGCTGTCCGCCGTGATCCTGCTTCCGTTTCTGGAGGTGGTGCCGCACACGCTGGAGCATTTCGTCCGGACGAGCTGGTATGCCCATCAACCCCGTTCCCGGAGCTGGCCCGAAAGCCTCGGACGCCTCGTGCCGCAGCTCGTGCCGTACGCCGTGGGCGTCTCGGGTCACGGCCGGCTCATGGACGGCTTCATCGAGCCTTCCGCTTACGCGGGAGCGTTGCTCTTTCCCTTCGCCGTCACCGGCGCCTTCGCACGCATCCGTTGCCGCTGGTTCTTTCTGGCGACGGGCCTCTTCGGCCTCGCGGTCTGGGCAAAGACGGTCGTCGCCGATGCCGTGGCGAAGCTGCCGCTCTTCGACATCGCCCTCAACGAGCGGTTGCTCCTCTGGACGCTCGTGTCTCTGTGCGTGCTCGCGGCGCTCGGCGCGAACCGGATCGCCGACGGCGAGGGCGCGCCCGCTTTTCTCGCCGGGTGCGTCGCGACGCTCGGCCTCGTGGTCTGGCTCGCCGCCCGATATCGCCCGCGGCTGGCCGAACTGGGGATGCCCGAGTTCTATCGCCGCGAGCGCCTGCTGGCGCAGGTCCTCCCTCTCGTTCTCGCACTTCTCCTCGGCGGGCTCCTCTCGCGGCGGCGCCGTGCGACAGGGGGACTGTCCGCCCTCGTCCTCGTCTTCGCGGCTTCGCGCGTCGTGGAGCAGGGCGGCACCTGGCCGACGATGCCGGTCTCCACGTTCTACCCGCGCTTCGGCGTGCTCGAGGCGATCCGGGCCGATCCCGCCTACCGGATGGCCGGTGTCGGGCGAGCGCTCATCCCCAACGCGTCCGCGGTCTACGGCCTCGACGACGTGCGCGGCTACGAGGCGATGACGCTGCGCCGTTTCCACGAGACGTATCCACTCTGGTGCGTTCCGCAGCCCGTCTGGTTCAACCGCGTCGACGATCCGAAGCGGCCGTTTCTGGCATTCCTGGCCGCGCGCTGGATCCTGACCGAGGCGGAGACCGAGGCGCCGCCCGGCTGGTCCGTTCGGGCCGAGGGCGCGGGCCTCCGTCTTTTCGAGAACTCCCGTGCGCTGCCGCGCGCCTTCGCACCGGAGTTCACGCGCAGCGAGCCCGACGCGGCCCGCCGCCTCGCCTTGCTCGGAGAAGTGAACGATTTCGGAGAGCGCGGCGTGCTCGAAGACGGTCCGGCGTCGGAGTGGACGTCCAACGGAACGGCGAAGGTGGCGATCGTCGAGCAGCACGGCGGCCGGATGGACATCGACGTGCGCGCCGACGCGGAGACGCTCGTCGCGACGTCGATTCCGGCGTGGCCCGGCTGGAAGGCCGACATCGACGGCGCACCGGCAGCGACGATCCCTTACAACCACGCGTTTCTCGCGGTGCGCGTTCCGGAGGGGGCGCACCGCCTGACGCTGCGGTATCGGCCGGACGGCTTTATCTACGGCGCCGGGGTGAGCGGCGCGACGCTGGCCGTCGCGCTCGCGGTGCTGTGGCGCCGCCGGCGTTCCGCGCCGACCGACGCGAGGCCCGATGCGAGGATGAGGGCCGAGAGCGCAGGCTGAGACACGCGCGGCGCCGTCCACTGGATCCGGATCGCCGGATCCTCGCGGTCGTGGAGATAGTCGAAGACGAGGAACGCGAGGAGGCCCGCGCCCAGAGCGAGCGCCGGCAGAAGCGGGCGGACTCGCGGCCGCGCCGCGATCAGGAGCACGAGCGGCAGGATCCACGACACTCCGTACGTTCCGGCCTCGAGAGCCAGCGGAAGCCGTGTCAACACCGTGCCGAGATGGTCGGCGTGCAGCGCCAGCAATCCTCCGTGACCTCGGAACCCGGGCCGCAGGCCGAAGTGCCACTGGAACAGGAACCAGGCGGACAGAGCGGCGGCCGGCGACAGGGTGAGCGCCAGAGCCCGGCGCCACAGCCTCGGCCTTCTCTCCAGGAGGTCGCGGAGGACGACCCCGAGAACGATCAGGATCGCGGCGACGCTCCCTTCGACTTTGGTCAGGACGGCGCCCGCGAGCATCAGCGCCGGGAGGAAACGGCTCGTGTCCGCGTCTTCGGTCAGGAGAGCGGCGAGGGCGATGGACTCGAAAAAGAGCAGCGGCGCTTCGGCGTTGGCGCCGGACAGCGAAGTCGCCACGGAGGCGGCCATCGCCGCGATCCAGAACGCCGTCACGGCAGAGGCCGAGTCTCCGTCGAGCCGGCGGCGCAGGAACGCGCGCAGAAGCGGCGCGGCGGCCGCAACCCAGAGGAGCGACGTGAGAGGCACCGTCCGCCAGGGAAAGCGGTCGGCGGGCAGGGCTCCGAATGCCTGCACGATCGGGACGAGGGGCGGGTAGTCCACCACGGCGTGTGCGAAAAAGGGCCAGCGCAGAAGCTCCACGTCGACGCCACGGACTGCGGCAAAGCGGGCGGACTTGACGCCCCAGAAGAAGAGGTAGTCCACCGACGTGGCCGCGCCGGCAAGGAGGGCCCACCCGAGCAGGGCGAGAGACGCTGCCGCGATGACGAAGAGCGTGCGCCGGGCGCCGAGGCCCGCGGCCGCCGGAGGGAACGGAGTCGCCGGTCTCCTTCTCCAGAACAGGCCGGCGGCCAGGCTGACCGCGAGCGGAACGGCGGCGATCGCCGCCAGGGTCCATCGGAATCCCGCCGCGGTGAGAAGCATTCCGCCCAGCGTCAGCCCCACGGCTCCGAACGCGAGCGCCGCGGCGGCCCGCGCGGGGCGGCTTGCGTTACGGATCGACGGATGGAACGCCGCGCCGGCGCCGAGGATCGGCAGTGAAAGCGTCGCGAGCAGAAAGGGGATCGCGTTGTTCATTGCGCCCGCGTTCTCTCGTAAACCGCGCCCCCGGGCACCCGGGCGATCAGGCGGAGGCGGTCCTCCGGCTCGGGGGCCTCGGGGAGATCGAACGCGAGGACGTACTTCGCCTCCCGCCCGAATTCGGGGGTCGGGTTGCCGTAATAGCGGGTCGGGAGCGGAACGCCATCCTGGAGAACTCCGAACGACATCATGTAGAGCGCCATCTCGACGTCGGAATCCGCTGCGAGGACGGTGAAGCTCGCCCTGGGCGGCACGTGCGGCCGGCTCTCGGCGAGGAACCGCCACTGGCGTGCGCGCGCCCCGTCGACGCGGTCGACCGGGGTGATCGGAAGACGCAGCTGCTCCGCGAGGGGGCGCGAGAAAAACCGCCAGAGCGGGAAGAGCGCGAGCGCCGCGGCGCCTGCGAACCAAACGGCGCGGAGACGCGTCATGGGCTCGCGGGACGCGGTTCGCCTCGGGAGCCCAGGCTCGCGGCGAGCGCCAGGAGCATCGCGACGGGCGAGAAGATGCGCGCCGCCGACCAGGAGATCCAGAGCGACGGATCTTCCGGCCGGTGGATGTAGGTGAACAGGAAGAACGCCGTCAGGGTCGCCGCCGTGCCGACGGGAAGGATCCACCGGCGTGTCAGCGGGAGCGCCGCCAGGACGCACCCGAGGGGCACCAGCCAGGGCAGGGCGTGGCCCGCCGCCGAAAGAGAGCGGCCCACGGCGGCGAGCACGACCCGGGCGTGGTCGAGATGGAGATCGAAGAGTGTTCCGTAGCCGGAATATCCGAAGAAGATCCGCCGGCTCGCGCCGAACGCAAACCAGGCCGATAGCATCACGGCGGCCGGAAGGATGAGCCGGCCGGCCGCGGGCCAGAAGGGGCGCGAGGCGCGAGGACGGGCCAGGAAGAACAGCGCGGCCGCGGATATCGTGAACGGCAGGCCCTCGACTTTCGTCGCGGCGGCTCCCGCGAGAAGGATCCCGGCGATGAGCTGCGTCGGTGGCTCGGCGGCAGCGTCCGATATCAGGAGAGCGATGGCCAGGGTTTCGAAGAGCAGAAGCGGCATCTCGCCGTTGCCTGCGATGTCGGCCTCGACGCCGAGACAGGAAATCACGGCGATCGTGAGCGCCGCGATGGCGGCCGCGTGCGCCCGCCCGAGCCGGTCGGCGAGGGCTCCGGGGAGCCCGGCCGCCAGGAAGACGAGAAGCAGCGGGAACGTCAGCGTCGCTCCGGTCCAGGACATCCTTCCCGCCGCCATCGACGCGAACGCCCCGAGGTTCGTCACGAGCGGCGGATAGTACGCGTGCATGTGCTGATGGAACTCGTCGCGCATGAACGCGGCGTCGAAGGTCCGGGCGAGGGCGAACTGCTGCGCCTTCGGGCCCCAGAAGAAGAGCAGATCCGGCGACGTGGCGGCGCCCGCGAACGTGGCCCCGAGCGCCGCTCCGACGGCGATCAGCGACAGCGCGGCGGCTGCGAGCACCCGGGGAGACTCGCCCGGTTCCGGCGGCCGGGGCGCGTCGGCGGCGAAGACGAGGGCCGGCTTCAGGAAGAGGCGCAGGCCGGCGGCCAGGACCGCGCCCGCGGCGACGAGCCCGGGCACGTTCCACGGGATCCCCAGGAGAACCGCGGCGGTCATCGCGAAGGAGACGAGCGCCGCTCCGCTCGCGCCCGCGAGCACGAGCCGCGTGGAGAGCGGATAGCCCGCGAACGCGCGGTGGAGAAGGAGCGGCAGCCCCGACAG
>Ga0207691_10004577_pt1 | contig 13390 bp, 11 predicted proteins | sample KBSM13metaG_FD_184327 | JGI IMG/M metagenome (GOLD analysis project Ga0207691, IMG submission 184327) | Miscanthus rhizosphere microbial communities from Kellogg Biological Station, Michigan, USA - KBS M1-3 metaG (SPAdes) (version 2) | ecosystem: Host-associated > Plants > Roots > Rhizosphere >... | reverse complement strand
AACCGCGCGACGACTTCGGGGTTCTGCAGCCGCAGAAACGCGTTGACGCGCTTCTCCTCGCCGAGCGTTGTGACGCGCGCGTCTTCCGGCTTCACCGCCTTCGCTGTCGCCAGAGCCTTCGCGGCGTCGGCGTTCCCGGGCTCGCGATCGAGCGTGAACGCGAGATTGCGCGCCATGTATTCGTGTCCGGGGAACACCCGCGTGCTGTCGGGCAGCCGCACGAGCTGATTCACGAAAGTTTCGTAGAGCAGGCCGGGATCACCGCCGTTGTGGCAATTGCCGGCGCCGGCGTTGAACAACGTATCGCCGCAGAACAATGCCGGTGAGTCGCCGTGCGCGAGCAGACACACGTGTGAGCGGGTATGGCCGGGCGTGTCGAGCACTTCGAGCTCCACCGTGCGTCCCACCTTGATGACGTCACCACGCACGAGGCCTCTGTCTACACTGCCGATGACGCCCGCCGCACCGGCGTGCGCCAGTACTTTCGAGCCGGTCGCGGCGACGACACCGCCATTGCCATCGGTGTGATCGCGATGCTCGTGCGTATTGAGGATCTGCGTGATGCTGAAGCCCCGCGCCCGCGCCACCGCGAGGCATTGACTGGCATCCAGCGGATCGACGATCAGCGCCTCGCCGGTCTGGGCGCAGGCGACGAGATAATGGAAATTGCGCAGCGGGTTCGCCGCCCAGATGCGTTCGATGAGCATGGCGCAGTTTTACGCCCGAAGAGCCTCGTCGAACAGTCCATGCTGGGTCTTGAGCGGCACGCGGATGCGAACCGTCGTGCCTTCGCCGACGATGGAGTGGATGTCGATGCTGCCACCCATGAGTTTCAGGCGTTCGCGGATATTGAAGAGCCCGAAACCGCCGTGGCGCGTCGGCAGCCGACTGATCGCGTTGACCTCGAAGCCCACGCCCGGATCGATGACATCGAGCGCCAGCATGTCGTTGTTCACCGCGCAGCGGACGGTCGCCCGCTTCGACCGGGCATGCTTGACGACGTTCTGCAGCAGCTCGCGCACTGTCTGGAACAGCAACACGGTGACCTGGTCTTCGAGCGGCTTCTGAATGCCGTCGTCCTCCACGCTCACGATGAGGCGCTGCTGATTGGCGACACGCTCGGCCAGCCAGCGCAGCGCTTCGAGCAAGCCGCTTTCGTGCAATCCCGGCGGAGCGAGCTCGAGCATCAGCGTGCGCGTCTGTAGCGTGGCGTCTGCGAGCACCTGTTCGCATTCATCGATGCGCTGCAATTGTTCGCGATCGTCGATGCCGCGCTTGATGGCGGCGAGGTGCATGCTCAGGCCGACGAGATTCTGCGCCGGGCCGTCGTGCAGCTCGCTCGCGAGTTTGCGGCGCGCGCGCTCTTCCGCCAGCGTGATCTCCGTGGCGAGCGCGCGCAGTTGTGAATCGTGTTGGGCGAGCGCTGCTTCCGCTTCGCGCATGGCGGTCACGTCGCGGCCGCTGCCCCAGAAGCGCACGACGTGCCCGTTTTCGACAATGCCGATCATCGAGATCAGCAATACGCGATCGAGGCCATAGGGGCCGTGCACGACGTGCTCGATGTTGCGCACCTGGTAACCGTTGCGAATCGCTTCGCGGATGCGCTCTATATAAACCTTGGACCATGTCGGGTGATCGCCGAGACGCGTGCCGACGACCGCGCTGTGCACGTCCTTGACGCCGAGCGCCACCATGAACGCGTTGTTGCACTCGGCGACGTAACCATGTTTGCGCACCCACGCGATCTGATCATCGGCAGTCAGAGTGACGGGCATCGGCTCGGCGAGCTCGGTGCGGAAGATCGCTTCGGAGCTATTGGCGACGAAGGCGCGATAGCGTTCGTCGCTCGCGCGCGCCATGTCGATGGCCAGCTCGCGCTCGGCCATCACTGACTGCAGCAACAGCACCGGCAATACGCACAGCGCGAGAAAGGTCTGCAGTTGATAGGGACTATCGAATGGGCCCAAGCCCCGCGTGGTCGCGAGCGACGCGACCGCCACCGTGATGCCGGCCGCGAGCGCCGTGCGCCGCGGTCCGCTGATCATGGCGATCCACACCAACACCGGATACACGATGTACGGCACTTCCAGCGGCGAAGTCGTCGCGCCATGGCTGCGCAGGAATACTCCCGCGAGCAGCACCGCCAATACCGCGAAGGCCGAGTAGGTGGCCACACGCCCGCCGCGCGCGCTGCCCGAGAACGTGACGCCATGGATGCCGATCGTGAGCAACAGCGGCGTCACCACCAGCGCGCCGAGGAAGTCGCCTATCCACCAGCTCTGCACCGAGAGCCAGAACGCGTGGCCGTCCAGGCTGGACGCGGAGCGGATGCTCACGGCGATGAAGGCACACACCAGCGTCGATACGAGCGCCGCGGCCGCGAAGGCCAGCACGTGCCGCAGCCGCGCGAATGAGATGGGACCACGCACACCGATATTCACCAGCCATGCGCCCAGCACGGCCGCCCCGAACTTCACGAAGAACAACAGGCCGGCGACGGAGTAGGGAATCTGCGGCGCGAACAGCTCGTTCGCCGCCAGTTCGGCCATGAAGGAGAAACCGAGCAGCGCGAGCCAGTAGCGCGCCGGATACAGCAACAGGAACGCAAACAGGGAACCCGTGGCAGGCCAGAACACACCCACGCCCTGAGGTGCGATGAGCAGCGTAAGGCCGATGCCAACGGCAAAAAAATGTACCGGAAAGTAGACGGCCCCCGCCTGCAGGGGACCTAACTTCAGTCCGAATGGTCGAAGCAGACGATTCATGACTGCCGCCATCATAGAACGAGACTTGAGCCGTAGCTTGATGGCGACTCTTTGTTGTTTGCTGCTGCCGGTGCATATTGCGAGCCGGGTCTCATTCGTCGAGGGTTTGAAGAGTGAAAAGCCACTATAAATTCAGGGCCTTGCTGTTCCCGGTGTTCGGCGCGCTGGCGTCCTGCGGTGGCGGCGACGGGGGCGGTGGCGGTGGCGGTGACACCGGGGGTGGCTGGCAAACCGGGGTTTTCCTGCCTTCATCCACGTATGACGCGATGTGCGCGGCGCCCCGGTCGGGCACCAGCGACCGCCGTGGTACCGTTACCGACCAGAACAACTGGCTGCGCTCGTGGACTCACGAGCTGTACCTCTGGTACGGCGAAGTCACGGATCGTGATCCTTCCCAATACACCACCGAAGCCTACTTCCCGCTGCTCAAGACGGCGGCCACCACCGCATCGGGTCAGCCCAAGGACAAATTCCATTTCACCTACGACACCGATGTGTGGGAGCAACTCTCGCAGGGTGGCGTCTCGGCCGGTTACGGCGCGGAGTTCGCCATCCTGAAAGCCACGTCGCCTGACCGGCGCATCGTGGTCGCCTACACCGAAGTGGGCACGCCCGCGGCCAGCCAGCTCCAGCGTGGCGATGAAATTCTGCAGGTCGACGGAGCAGACGCCGTCAATGGGAACACCCAGGCGATCGTCGACACGCTCAACGCCGGCCTGTTTCCGGACAATACCGGCGAGAACCATACGTTCATGGTTCGGAGCACCGCGGGTGCGACGCGAACCGTGTCCATGACCTCCGCGAGCGTCACGCACGTGCCGGTGCCGATCACCACCACCTTCAACACCGCGTCGGGACCGGTGGGCTACATCCAGTTCAACGATCACATTGCGACCGCGGAGACGCCGCTCAAGAACGCGATCTCGCAGCTCGACAACGCAAACGTCACCGACCTGATCCTCGACCTGCGCTACAACGGCGGTGGCTATCTCGACATGGCCAGCGAGCTCGCCTACATGATCGCCAACCCCACGCTGACGAGCGGTCGCACATTCGAGAAGATCGTCTTCAACGACAAGAATCCGAGCCGCAATCCCGTGACGGGCGAAAGCCTCACGCCCACGCCGTTCCATTCGACCACGCAGGGTTTTGCGGGCGCCGGCACGGCTAACCAGCCGTTGCCCACGCTCGGCCTCAACAACGTGTACATCATCACCGGGCCGGGCACGTGCTCGGCCAGCGAATCGATCATCAATTCGCTGCGTGGCGTGAATGTGAATGTGTACCTGATCGGCTCGACCACCTGCGGCAAGCCTTATGGGTTCTATCCCACCGACAACTGCGGGACTACCTACTTCACGATCCAGTTCCGGGGCGAGAACGCCGCCAATTTCGGCGACTACACCGATGGCTTCTCACCGGCGAACACCCAGGGCGTTCGCGGAACCGTGGTTCCGGGCTGCTCGGTGGCCGATGATTTCACGCATGCACTCGGTGTTCCCACCGAAGGGCGCATCGCGGCAGCGCTGAGTTTCCGCGCCAGCAACAACCAGAGCTGCCCCGCGGCCTCAGGCGACTCGGAGCCGCGCCTTTCCAAGTCCTCCTCCTGGACTGACGGGGACGCGAGCCTCGCGGTTTCCAAGCCAGCAGCACGCCTCAACCGCATAGTCCGCAACTAACAAACGCCGCGCGTCACCCGGCGCGCGCGTATGGTTCCCGGAAAAAGGCGCTACGGCGCCTTTTTCTTTTTCCGCTGCGCTGAAACCACGCGCGCAACGTGCGCCACTCATCACCGACAGAGTCAACGGAATGTCGGAGCAGCCATGAATACAGGGACGTCGAACAAGGGCTCGCGCAAGATGCGCGTCGTCAAGGGACTACTGCTGCAGGCGGCGACCACCGCACTGCTCGCCGCTTGCGGTGGTGGTGGATACGGGGATAGCGGCGGAAATGCACCACCACCCCCGCCGGCTCCGCCGCCGGCCGCGGTCATCCGCGATGCGCAATTCGTCGAAGACACCATTTCGGGACTGCGTTTCAACGTCACCGGAGTCGGCGAAGGCGTCACCAGCGATGTCGGCAAATTCCAGTTCGCCGAAGGCAAGAAGATCGACTTCCTGCTCGGCAGTGCCGCCAATCGCATTGCGATCGGCAGCGCCACGCCAGGCTACAGTGCGAGCGGCCTGATCCCGTTCAGCCTGCAGGGTCTCGACGAAGTGCGCGCGGCGAACGGAGATCTCTATCTATCCAACCTGCTGCGGCTGTTGGTCCTGCTCGATGCCAACAACGACTCGAGCGACGGTTTCCAGATCGATACCGCGGCTAACAATGCCATCATCGCTGCCGTCACCGGGACGAAAGCCCTCGATTTCGCGGCGGGCGTAGCCGCATTCGCCAGCGATGCCACGGTGGTGGCATTGGCCACGGCCCTCAACCGCACGCTCGTCAGCGCCGACGAAGCGTTGGTGCGCTACCAGCTGCTGTTCCGCCAGTCCCGCTCCAGCAGCATCGCTCTGACCAGCGACGACAATCGCGCCGTGCTGGTGAACCGCCAGAAGGCCAGCGTTTCCGTCATTCGCGTGCGCAACAACGACGGTTCCGACGCCGCGCAATTGCTCGCCGAGATTCCGGTGGGCCGCGAGCCGCGCTTTGTGGCCATCGCACCCAACGACAGTCGTGCCTATGTGACCAGCGCCGTCGACGGCACCATGAGCGTCATCGACCTCACGGCCAACACGCCCGTGGCGGTCGGCAGCGCCATCGATGTGGGCGTCGAGCCGCGCGGCATTGCCATCACGCCAAACGGCACCTACGCATTCATCGCGGGACATACGACAGGCGATGTCGCCGTGGTGCGGCTGTCGAACAACGAAGTTGTCAGCCGCATTCACACCGGCGGCAACCCCTACGCGGTCGCCATCAGCAACGACGGCGACACGAATGACAACGACGAGCGCGTGTACGTCACGCAGCTCTTTGGAGAAGTCATCGACCAGGCGCGGCCCGATGGGTTCGACGATGCGAAGCAGGGAGTCGTGAGCTCGTTCCGTGTCGGTGAAGCGATCACGAATGCGGGCGCCGGTGCGACGGTCACCCGCCTGCTGCTCAAGCCCATGCTGTCCGGCTTCAACGCTGACCGCCGCAACTTCTGCCCGCTGACTCGCAGTGCGCTGGAGATCGCGGGGACGGTCAAGTATTTCAACAGCGGTCCGGATGGCACCAATGGCACGGGCGCCGCACAGCTCGCCAAGACGACGTTCTGCCCGGATGTCGCGTCCGCCAACATCGACCCCGCTGGTCCCATCGGCCGCGTGGCGCAGAAGACCTACCCCAACATGCTGTTCGGCGCGTTGCTGCGCGGACCATTCCTCTATGTACCGAATGTCGGCGCGCAGCCCGAGCCGCCCGTGACCTTCAACAGCAACGTGCAGGCGCTCGTGGGCGTGTTGAGCTCGGTGACCAACGCCGAGACGCCGTTCTCGGTGAACCTGAACACCTACGTACTCAAAGAGCCGGCACCTGCCACGCCGACGGCATCGCTCGACAAGCTGTTCCTCAACGACGTCGTGGCCATCGACGCCGACAAGCGCGGCCGGGACTTTCTCGTCGTGAGCCGCGGCGGCAACTACGTGATCCGCGCCACGGTCGGCACCGACGGCAAACTCACGACGCTCGATGCCAACAACACCGCGCGCCGCTTCCAGACCGGTAATCTGCCGAGCGGCGTGGTGATGGCACGTACGGGCCAGCGCGCCTACGTCAACAACGAGCTCAACACGTCCATGTCGGCGTTGAATCTCACCGACAACACGGTGATCGCGCGTGACATCGAATCGAGTGCGCCCCCCGCTCCTGGCACACAGGTGCATCGCAATCTGGTCGGCAAGCTGGCGTTCTTCACGGCGCTCGGCATTCCCGACAAGCTCGACAACACCGGTGACGGTCAGTTCGACGTCGCGCTGCGCGACATCAATCCGCTGGCCAACCGCGGCAAGGCGTCCAACAACGGCTGGTCGGGCTGCGCTTCATGCCATGACGACGGCCACTCTGACAACGTCACGTGGATCTTCGAGACCGGTCCGCGCCAGACCATTCCGCTCGAAGGCACCTTTGCACGCAACAACCTCAACGATCAGCGCATCCTCAACTGGAGCGCGGTGCGCGGATCGAATACGGATTTCAACAACAACGCGCGTGGCATCCAGGGTGGTACCGGCTTTGCCACCAGCGTGGACGGGGTCGACAAGACCGCGCAGGTGTTCAATCACGGCCCGACCAAAGGCATCAGCGATTCGCTGGACGCGATGAGCGAGTGGGTGGCCACGGTGCGTGCGCCCATCATGCCGGCCATTGCCGCGAACACCGAAGCCAACGGACGTGCGCTCTTCACGGCGAATTGCGCGAGCTGCCACGGCGGTGCGAAATGGACCAAGAGCCGCACCGCTGGCCTCTACCTCGACAACCCGCTGCTGCAGGCGGATCCGGTCGGTCCCGCGTTCTTCACCGGCGGCCCGCCCAAGAATGACGCGGGCGTTGCGCTCGCCGGCCCGCAGGTAGTTAGTGTGGAGCGCGCCGGCAAGGGCAAGCTGTTCATGCTCGACAACGTGGGCACGTTCAGCCCGACGAGTCCGATCGAGATTCGCGGCGCCGCGGCGGTGAACGGCCAGACCACGCAGGGCTTCCTGCCCTTCGGCGCCGGCGGATTCAACAGCCCGTCGCTGCTCGGCGTGGCCTACTCCGGCCCGTACTTCCACGATGGCTCGTCCCACACGCTCGAGGACGTGGCCGCACGGCACCGGCTTGGAGATGCGCCCGCCACGATCGCCAGCGCGCTGAGCGCCCAGGATCTGGCCGACCTCCTGAGCTTCGTGCGCAGCATCGACGACGGCACGGCGACGATGCCGAATGCGACAGACGCGTTTATTCAGTAGCGCTTCGGGGCATTCATCTGGCAGACGGCCTCACCGCGTGAGGCCGTCTCCATGATGGGAGTCCGGCTCCCAATCGGGGTCTATCCACTTGTGAAGCCGATAGGTCAACCGCCGCCAGAGCCCATGCAGGTGTGCATCCAGCTGCGACTGCGCCGAGCGCGCGGCGCCGGCGGCGAACGGGTTTTCGTCAGACTCGGACTCAGGCTGGACCTGGGTTTCGGCTAACCACTCCCGGAGATCATCTGTCACGAGACCCATAAGCCTTACTCCTTGGGCGGTTTCCGATGGACGATGATTGCGCCAAAGAAGTTCCCGGGACTATCGGACCAAGGCCTACAAGATTTACGCACGGCGCTTGCTGCAGCGCGGGCGCTCAACGGGATCTATTCACCGTCGAACTTGAGATTGACCTCGATTTCCGGCAGCAGCGGCGACGGAGCGAAGTAGGAGCCATCATCGCTGGTTGCGAAGACTCCGCCCGCGATGACGTAGTGCGGCGTGCGATCGATTTCCACGCGAAAGACTTTGCGCGACTCGGCCTTGGCGCGATGACCAGGCGGGAGATACTCGAGGACCTCATCGAGCAGGCACTGCTCGATCGTGAAGTCGCTGAACCAGGCAGGCAACGACATCCACACCACGCCGCGGAACAGCAGATCGATGCGCTTGGGCCCGCCATCGTCGCGATCGCCGGAGCGCAGCAGCAGCACACCATGATGCTGGTAATACAGCACCAGGCCGAACAGGCCATTGAACCGCGCTGGCAGCGTCAGCTGAATGCAAACCCCGACAGCATTTTCTGGGTGGTGGGCAGGTAGTGATCGGCCAGCAGCGCCGCGAACAACCACATCAGATAGGTGATCGAAAAGCGGAACACTTTCATGGGCAGGTGCGCGCGCGCCGTCAGTTTCATCTGCAGTGCGTAGAAGATGAACATGGCGTTGAGCACCAGCGCCGCGGCCAGATAGATGAGCCCGCTCATGCCGGTGACGAACGGCATGATGGTGACGGCCGTGAGCAGCACCGTGTACAGCAGCACTTGCAGCCGCGTGAATGCGACACCGTGCGTCACCGGCAGCATCGGGATGCCCACCTTGGCGTATTCATCCTTGCGCGCGATGGCCAGCGCCCAGAAATGCGGCGGTGTCCATACGAACACGATGAGAAACAGCAGCAACGCATTCGGGTCGACCGAATTGGTGACCGCCACCCAGCCGAGCACGGGTGGTGCCGCACCGGCGGCACCGCCGATGACGATGTTCTGCGAGGTCGCGCGTTTGAGCCACACGGTATAGATGACGGCGTAGCCGATCAGTGAGGCGAAAGTGAGAATGGCCGTCAGCGTGTTGACCAGCAAAACCAGCATGGTCATCGACAAAACGCACAACACCCCGGCAAACAGCAGCGCCGCGCGCGGCGTCATTTTTCCCGTGGGCAACGGACGGCGTTTCGTGCGCGACATCTGCGAGTCGATGCGCTCGTCGAGCACATGATTGATGACTGCAGCGCTGGCGGCGGCGAGTCCGACGCCGAGATTCCCGAATACCAGCGCGTCGAGTGGCGGCAATCCCGGGACGGCCAGCAACGTGCCCACGATGGAGGTGAACACGATGAGCATGACCACACGCGGCTTGGTCAGCTCATAGAAGCTGCGCCAGCGTGAGGTGCTTGCGAGGACGGCGGGTTCGGGAATGGCCAAGGAAGAGGCGCCAGGGTTGGGGCGCGGAAGTTTAGCCGAATTCGTTCAATGAAAATCCCTGACCGGCCGGAGCTTCCGGTTCAGCCACACGGTCGACGCCACCAGCAGCGCCGCGCCCGCGTTGTGTGCGGCCGCGAGCTCGAGCGGGAAGGCCCGCAACACCATGAAAATCCCTATGGAAATCTGCGCCGCGAGGGCGGCGAGCACCGCCAGGGCTGCCCAGCGTGGGCCGGCACCGAGGCCGCGCAACGAGGAAAATACGGCAAGCAGCAGCAAGGCCGCCGCCAGCAGCGCGCCCAGCCGGTGCGTGAAATGGATGGCCACGCGCGCCGGGTGTTCGAGGATGCCACCGGCGTGATTCACCGTGTGCCCACGCCAAAGGACGAACGCATTCTTGAAGTCCGCTTCAGCCGGTATCCACTGGTTCTGGCATCTCGGGACGTCCGGGCACGCAATGGTCGCGTAGTTGCTGCTCGTCCAACCACCCAGCGCGACCTGAAGCGTGAGCCCCGCCAGCGCGATTCCCGCCCACAGCCGGGCACGTCCTCCAGACTGCTTGACCGTATTGCCCGCAAGGACCGTATGACCATCCACGGCGCGGGACTCGGTGCGCATCGACAGCCACAACCAGAGCAGAAGCGCGAAGGTAGTTAGTCCGCCCAGCAGGTGCGCGGTGACGATCAGCGGAGTCAGCAGCCAGGTCACCGTCAGCATGCCCAACATGCCCTGCAGCAGGATGAGCACCAGCAATATCGATGCGAACCCCACCCGCACACCGGGCTCACGTCTTGCGCGAATCGAGAGTGCAAAGATGACGACGACAATCAGGCCCAGGAGCTCGGCGACGTACCGGTGGCGCATCTCCGCCCACGCCTTCTGCCAGGCACTTGCATCGGCATAGTTCTCGGCATTCTCGGTCGGTGCGATATGTCCGAAACAGCCAGGCCAGTCGGGACATCCGAGCCCTGAATCTGACAGGCGCGTATACCCGCCGAGCACCACCACGCCGAAGCACAGCAGGGCGCCGATCAGGGCCAGGCGCTGGATCCAGAGACGTTCACGCATGTAGCTAGGGATGCCTCAACCGATGTGCGACAGCTTGAGCAGCTTCTTGAGATCGCTCAGCAGGTCTTTGGTGGTATGGCTGGCATCGTGACGCATCATCAGGTTGCCGAGGGGATCGACGATGAACAGCGAGTGCTCGCGCGCTGCCGGGAACTGTGCGAGCAGTGCGGAGGCTTCCTTCGACGACGCGTCGAGCGCGATGAGCCCGGCCTGTTCGCGCGCGAAGTATTCGTTGTCGCAGCAGTTTGCGGTCGCGAGCAACACCCGCTGCACGCGCGTCATCTCGTTGTTGAGCGCGAGGCGGCTCTGGCGGCCGAACACCAGCGCATTGCGACAGGCGTCGTCGCAACGGCCGTCACCTATATAGATGAGTGTCCATTTTCCGCTGAGCACCTCGGGGCCGGCCGGCGTGCCATCGGGGTGGCGCAACCCCGCCACGACCAGCGGCCGCGCGGGATCTATCAACTCGCCCTTGCTCGCGGAATTCGCGGGACGCCACAGTTTGCCGTAGTAGAGCGTGAAGGCCACCGCCACAGGCACCAGGAACAACGCCGCGACGATGAGCAGAGTGCGCTGGCCGCGGGCGCGCGAATCCATCATCGGGACACCTTGCGAAAATTGAGCGCGAAGTAGAGCACGAGCAGCACGACAGCAAAACCCCACCATTGGATCGCATAAGAGAAGTGCCGTTCTGGCGCCATGCCGGGCGGCGACCACTCGCGCACATATCCATGGGGCACTTGCGGATCCAGCAACAAGATCCGGCGCGCGATCTTGTCACGCAACGCAATCTCGAGTTCGTCGTGAGTGGGAAATGAAGTGAGCTTCGGCCATGCGTTACCTGCTTCTGGTGGCGCGCGACCACTGGCAAGGCCGGGCGTCGGCAGTTCGTCGAGGCGGCCTTTGATGATTGTCGGCGCGCTCTCGAACGATACGTCCGGAAGCCGATCGCGATAACCCTCGAAAGGAATCCAGCCGCGATTCACCAGGATACGACGACCGTCCTCGAGCACGAACGGCGTCAGCACTTCGTAGCCCGGTGCGCCCGCGTGCGAGCGATTGTCGAGCAGGAACTGCCGGCCGGCTTCGAAGCGACCGCGGAGTGCAATCGTCTCGAAACGCTCCGCAGTATTGAAATCGACGCGGGCATCGGGCGACGGGTTCGCATCGTTCCGTTCGTACGCGCTCCACAGCGCCTGCTTCGCTTCGCCGCGATGCCATTGCCATCGACCGAGGCCGACGAACAGCACCAGCAAGATCAGTGTGAGCAGGGTCATCGGCCAGGACGGCGCGAACACCCTGCCGAAAGCGGAAAGTCGGGTCGGCATGGGGGCGGGGAGTATAAAGTGCGGCTCCATGGACATGATCAAGATTCTCATCATCGTCACGCTGTTCGCGATCGTGTTCAGCCTGGGCAGCGCTCTGTTTCACATGGCGCGGGGCAAGGGCGACTCGAAGAAGATGGCCCGTGCGCTGACCGTTCGCGTCGGCCTGTCGGTGGCGCTATTCATTCTGTTAATGCTCGCCTGGTACAACGGCCTCATAACCCCCCACGGCGTGCATTAATCGGGTGGGGACAGGCTTCCTCAGCCTGTCCTCACTCAAGAAGCCTTTAAGAGTGGCCGCCACTTCGAAGAATTGAGGAATGTTCCATTACCCCACTCAACAAGCCTTTACGAGTGGGCGCCGCTCCGCTACATTCCGCCCCCCATGATTCGCCTGACGATCAAAAAGACGCTCAAGACCAAGCCCTCCCGGGCCTTGGGTGTTTGCGCGTAGCTGTATCACAGCGAAGAACACCGAAGGCCCCGCGAGGAAACTCCGCGGGGCCTTTTCATTTGGAGCCCTGAAAAATATGTCATCGAACGATCAGACCGAACGTAACCTCAAGAACCCCGTCGTCGCCATCGCCGGCGCCACGGGTGCCGTCGGCGTCGAGCTCATGAACTGCCTTGAGCAGCGCAAGTTCCCGCTGGTGGAGCTGCGCCTGCTGGCCTCCGCACGTTCGGTGGGCAAATCGATGAAATTCCGCGGCGGCGATATCGCCGTGCAGGAACTGACCGACGCCAGCCTCGAAGGCGTGGACATCGCGCTGTTCTCGGCGGGCGGTGCCCAGTCCAAGCGCTTCGCCCCCGCCGCGGTGCGCGCCGGCGCGGTCGTCGTCGACAACTCGTCGTTCTTTCGCATGAACAATGACGTGCCGCTCGTGGTGCCGGAGATCAACTCCGGCGCTCTCGCGAAGCACAACGGCATCATCGCCAATCCGAACTGCGTGGCCATCGTCGCCGCCACGCCGCTGTGGCCGCTGCACCAGAAGCGCCGGATCAAGCGCATCACCATGTCCACCTATCAGGCGGCATCCGGCGCCGGCGCCGCCGCCATGGAAGAACTCAGCGAATCCACGCGCGCGCATCTCGAAGGCCGTGCGTTCACGCCCAAGGTGTTGCCGCACCCATACGCGTTCAACGTGTTCTCGCACAACACGAAAGTGGATCCGGAGACCGGCTACAACGAAGAAGAGACCAAGGTGATGCAGGAGACGCGCAAGATCTTCGGCGAGCCGGACCTGCGCATCACCGCCACGTGCGTGCGCGTGCCCGTTCTTCGTGCACATTGCATCGCACTCAACATTGAGTGCGAAGAACCGCTATCTGTCGCCGAAGCACGCGCTATCCTTGCCGCCGCTCCGGGAGTCCGGCTGGTCGACGACATGGAGCGCAACTATTTTCCGATGCCGCACGACGCCAGCGGCCAGGACGAAGTGCTGGTCGGACGCATCCGCCGCGACGTCAGCGATCCTTCGGGTCGCACGCTCGCGCTGTTCGTGGCCGGCGATCAGCTGCGCAAGGGCGCGGCGCTGAACGCGGTGCAGATCGCGGAGCGCCTCCTGGCCTGAGGGTGGCTTAAACGGTTATCGATGGGGGGATGAG
>Ga0207691_10004574_pt1 | contig 13397 bp, 11 predicted proteins | sample KBSM13metaG_FD_184327 | JGI IMG/M metagenome (GOLD analysis project Ga0207691, IMG submission 184327) | Miscanthus rhizosphere microbial communities from Kellogg Biological Station, Michigan, USA - KBS M1-3 metaG (SPAdes) (version 2) | ecosystem: Host-associated > Plants > Roots > Rhizosphere >... | reverse complement strand
CGACGGCGGATTCTCCGCCTGAGCCTCTGGGACCCCGGTGACGCTCTGATTCATGGAGCGTGTTTGGTCTTTGGGCAGTGTCCTGTGGTGGCCGGCCCCGCTCAGCCGGCGGTCAGCAGGGCGAGGGCTGTTGCCAGTTCGGTGGCGGCGCCTTGGAGGAGGCAGGCCGTCTCCCGTGCCCGGCTCTTGCGTCCGGACTGGAGGTCGGCATCGATGAGGTCGGCGATGAGTTCGAGCCGGCACGCACCGGCCTTGGACGCGGACCAGGACAGGCTTTGGGCGGCCAGGCGCGCGCCCTCCCAGTCCCCGACGGCCAGGGCCTGGTGAATCTTTTCGACCCGGTGGGGAAGCATGAGCTGGAAGGTGCTGACGAAGTCGTGGAACTTCCACGACTGGACCGTCCCCGTGCTCTCCTGAAGCCGGTCGCGGTCCAGGACGAGTGCCGCGCTGATGCGGGCCCGGTGCCGGTGGGGTCCAAAGTCGGAAGCGGAACTGTCCTGGCCGTCCCCGCCCGCGCCGGCAGTGGCGTGACGTGCCGGAAAGAAACGAAGTGTCCACGCGGCTGGCTTTGCGTTGAGACTCATGATGTCCCCCTTTACTTGGCAGCCCGTTCCGCCCGTCGGGCACGCAGGGTGCTCAGCTCCTGTGTCTGGGACGGGCGGGACGACATCGGTTCGACCGGCCAGAGAAGAAGTGCCGTGGGCTATTTGGCTGCCTCTGCTCCGGTGGCGATGGCACCACTGTACGAATGCGCCCCCGGGAGAACACGAGTGTTGGCTACCCGAAAACCCAGCAGTCACCACTTGCATCACTGGCCTCATCCGTATCGCGTGAGGAGCGGACACGGAAGCACTGCCGCGAAATACCCCGCGGCTCTCAGCGGAACGCGGGGAGACCCGTGATGTGCTGGCCCAGGATCAGGGTGTGGACCTCGTCGGTGCCCTCGTAGGTCCGGACGGATTCCAGGTTGGCGGCATGCCGCAGCGGGGAATGGTCCAGCGTGATGCCGTTGCCGCCCAGAATCGTGCGCGCCTCCCGGGCAATGCTGAGTGCCTCCCGCACGTTGTTCAGCTTGCCGAGCGAGATCTGCTCCGGACGCAGCCTGCCGGCGTCCTTGAGCCGGCCCAGGTGCAGGGCCAGAAGCGTGCCCTTCTGGATCTCCAGGACCATGTTCACCAGCTTCTCCTGCGTCAGCTGGTACCCGGCCAGCGGCTTGCCGAACTGCAGCCGCTCCTGGGAGTACGCCAGCGCGGCCTCATAGGAATCCCGCGCGGCGCCCATAGCTCCCCACGCGATCCCGTACCGGGCCTCGTTGAGGCAGGAGAAGGGACCCCTCAGCCCGCGCGCCGCGGGCAGCAGCGACTCCGGGCCCAGCCGGACGGCGTCGAACGTGATGTCGCACTGGATGGAGGCGCGCATCGAGAGCTTCTGCCCGATCGGCGTCGCGGTGACGCCCGCGGTGCCGGCGGGGACGAGGAAGCCGCGCACGCCGTCGTCGGTCATGGCCCACACCACCAGCACGCCCGCCACCGAGGCGAGCCCGATCCAGCGTTTCGCGCCGTCCAGGATCCAGCCCGCGTCGTCGCCGGAGCCGTCGCGGCGGGCGAAGGTCTTCATCGAGGCAGGGTCCGAGCCGGCCGTGGGCTCGGTCAGGGCAAATGCGCCGATCAGTTCGCCGGCGGCCATCCGGGGGAGCCACTCCTGCTTTTGGTCCTCGGAGCCCCACTTGTGGATGGCTGTCATGGCGAGGGAGCCCTGCACGGAGACGAACGTGCGGACGCCCGAATCACCGGCCTCGAGTTCCATCGCCGCCAGGCCATATTCGACGGCGGAGCGGCCGGGGCAGCCGTAGCCCTCCAGGTGCATGCCGAGCACGCCGAGCTCGCCAAGTTCCGGGGCGAGCTCGAGCGGGAACACGGCGTCCTCGTACCAGCCGGCGATGCCCGGCCGGATCCGCTGGTTCGTGAAATCGCGCACGCGCTCGCGCACGGTGCGCTCCTCCGCGCTCAGCAGGGAATCGATGGCCAGGACATCGGAGACGTCGGAAAGGTTGGCCTCATTGTTCATGCCAGCTTCGTTGCTCATGCCAGCATCCTACGGCCGCACCTGCAGGGGCGCGCCGGCGGCGGGGTGGTGCTGCAGGAAGTAGCCCCGCGTGGACGGCGCGAAACGGCAGACGGCGGCCAGCGCAACGCCCAGCCCCAGGAGCAGCACGCCGCTGATGAAGGCCCCGCCGACGCCGAAGATCTGCGTATCACCGTAGTCCGGATCCCACATCTGCACCGCCGAGACGAAGAATGCCGCAGTCAGCATAAGGGCGCCGAGCAGGGGCATGACGCCGCGGAACCAGAAGTTCCGCACCGAGCCGCGCAGGGTCGCACGGAAGTACCAGACGCACGCGAAGCCGGTCAGGGCGTAGTAGAACGCGATGAACAAACTGATCGAACTGATGGAGTCGGCGAGCAGGTTCTCGCTCAGGAAACTCATCAGGACGTAATAGGCGACGGCCGCGGCACCCATGACCTGGGTGGAATACCCCGGCGTCTGGTTGCGCGGGTGGACCTCGCCGAACCTGCGCGGCACGGCTCCGTGCACGCCCATGGACAAGGTGCCGCGGGCCGTGGGAAGAATGGTGGTCTGGGTCGAGGACAGCACCGAGGCCAGGACGGCGACGACGATCAGCCAGCCCCAGGGGCCCAGCACCACGTCCTTCATGGCCAGGAATACATCGTTCTGGTTGGCCTCGTTGCCCAGCCCAATCCCTTCCGTGCCCACCGTGGCATACATCATCACCAGCAGGGCCACAGAGACGTAGATCGCCACGAGGACAAGCGCGGTAATGACGGCGCCTCGGCCGGGCGTGGTGGCAGGGTTTTCGGTCTCCTCGTTCACCGCGAGGCAGGTGTCCCAGCCCCAGTAGATGAACAGGGCCAGCAGGGCTCCATGCACCACCGCGCCGGGATCGGCGAACGCACCGGCGGGGTTGAACCACTCAAGGTCGAAGGCTTGGCCAGGGGCCGCGCCGGGCACCGCGCCCGCGATCCGGAAGATGATTGCCATCGCGAAGATGCCCAGCGAGAGGTACTGCACGTAGGTCAGGACCCGCTGGACATGTTCCCCGAGGCGGATGCCGCGGTAGTTCACGAAGGTCATGAACACGATGAACAGCACACCGGTGGCGGTGACCACGAGGCTGTTCCCGGCCAGCGAACCGTCGCCGATCAGCAGCCACAGGTACTGCCCGGCGACCTGGGCGAGGTTGGCCAGGACCACGACGCCGGCCAGGGCCACGCCCCACCCGCCCAGCCAGCCGGCCCAGGGACCGAACGCCCGGCGGGCCCAGATGAAAGTGGTCCCGCAGTCCGGCATGGCGCTGTTGAGCTCACGGAAAGCGAAGGCGATGAAGAGCACGGGCACGAAGCCCAGCAGCAGGATCAACGGGGTGTAGTTGCCGTTCACCGCCACGATCAGTCCCAGGGTCGCCGCGAGCGAATAGACCGGCGCGGTGGAAGCCAGCCCCAACATGACGGAGTCTCCGAGATCCAGGATCCCGGCGCGCAGTCCCTTGGCCGGAACTGCCGCGGGACCCCCGGGGCCGCCGGCCGTGGTCGTCGTCGTGGTTCCGGTGCTCATAGGGCAATACCTGCCTTGCTGGAGTGGGCCTGGTTCGAGGCCGGGGCGGGCGCGTCAATCGTGTTGGGCACGAAGCGGCAGAAGTAGTCGGTGATGGGCCCGTCCGACTCGCGGATGCCGCAGCCGACCGATTCGCCGTCGACCACCCAGAGGCCGAGCACGGGGCGGTTGCCATCGAAATCGGGAAGGGCATGGAACTGCTGGTAACACCAGCCTTCCCGGCCATAGTCGCCGGGCTGTTCGAGGTCGATGCCGGCGGCGTGGATCCTGATGTTGTCCCCTTCCCGGCCGTGCAGCGGCTTGGCCACCCACTCCTTGAGCGGCCCGGGACCGTCAAGATAGGCCGGAAGCAGGTTGGGGTGGTCCGGGTAGAGGTGCCAGAGCGCCGCGAGCAGGGCCTTGTTGGACAGGAGCATCTTCCAGGCCGGCTCCACCCAGCGCGGATTGTGGGCGCGCTGCAGCAGCCGCTGCCCGAACGGCTCCTTCATCATCAGTTCCCAGGGGTAGAGCTTGAACATGGTGCTGATCATGAAGTTGTCGAGGTCCACGAAGCGGTTGAGGTCCGGATCCCAGCCGATGTCGGACATGTTGATGCCGATGGTGGTCCAGCCGGCCTGGCTCGCGACGTCCCGCATGTAGGCCGCCGTCATCCAGTCCTCGCCGGATTCTTCCGCCTCGGAGTGGGCGACGTGGAGGGTGCTCATGCCGGTGCGGTACTGCAGCCTCTTCCATTGCCGGATGAGGGCTTCATGGATGCCGTTCCACTGGTCCTTTTCGGGAAGGACGTCCTGCAGCCAGAACCACTGGGCGACGGCGGCCTCAATGAGTCCGGTAGGGGTGTCCGCGTTGTACTCCAGCATCTTGGCCGGGCCGCCCCGGCCGTCGTAGACGAAGTCGAAGCGGCCGTAGACGTCCACATCGCCGGCCTGCAGCGATGCAGCCGCCAGTTCCATGGCCTGCGGCCCGATCCCGATGTTGCCCATGGCCCCGGTGGCGAGGAACTTCGCGGCCTCGAGGCACATGCGGTGCATGTCCTCGGCGGCCTTTTCGAGGGTCTCCACTTCGTCCATGGTGAATTCGTAGTAGGCGCCTTCGTGCCAGTACTCGACGTTCGTGCCGTCGGGCAGGGCCGTGGTGGAGAAGACGAGGCCTTGTGCTTCAATCCGCTGTTTCCAGTCCGGCCGCGGCGCGGATCCCAGTCGTTTCATCCCTAGCCCCCCGTGCTTCCGCCCTTGGCGCTGCCGCCGAAGCCGCCCCTGCTGACCGTGCCGCCCTTGGCGCTGTACCCCGTGGACGCCTTGGCCCCGGTGGGAACGGTCCTGCTGTAGCTGGGGTAGCCCGACCGGTTCTGGCCCAACCCGGGCACGCTGGCGCCGCGGGAGTAGAAGTACCAGGCGTAGATGCCGGAGCTGCGGCCGTCCGTGCTGCTGTTGTTGCACTGGGCATCGTCGACCCGCTCGCCGGTGTCGTCGTTGAAGCACACCTGGGCGTAGTCGGCCTCGTCCTCGTTGCTGGCCACCATGGCGGTGATCGTGCCGGCCAGGAGCGCCGTGACGCCCAGCCCGACGACGACGGTACGGCGCTGCGAACGCTTCTTCCGCGCCGCCGCGGCCGCCAGGCCGCGCTCGCGTTCCAGGGCGAAGGGGTCAACCACGGCGGGGGCAGTGGCGTCAGCCGGAAGTCCCGGCGGCGCGGGCTGGCCGGACTGGTTCTGCAGCTCGGGCCGGAGCTCCGGCTGTGGAATCTGCCACGGAGGCTGCTTCCGGTCCTGCCGTGGACTGTCCGGGTGCTCGTCGTTTCGGCCCAAATGTGTCCCCTCACGTCTGGCCGCAGGGTATCCCGCGGAAGGCTTGCGTGCTTTTCCCGACGCCAGCCTAACCGGCCTCCGGATCCCGGGCGATGGAAAAGGCGCGCCGTGTCTGCGGCGGGCGCGTGGGAAGCGTGCCGGCGCTGAGTCCGGGGCCGCGGGCACGCCGCAGGCCTACACTGGTGCCATGGAAACCGCATCCGTGCTTGCTGTCTGCAGGGTTCACCAGCTGCTCGATGATCCCGGCAGCGTCGGGGTCACCGCGATCGACAAGCGCCCCGTGGACGGACCGGTGAAAGTCCACAAACTTGGCCTGCGCGGTGATATCCAGGCGAGCAGGATCCACCACGGCGGCGAGGACCAGGCACTCTACGCGTACTCGCAGGACGACGCCGACTACTGGGCCGGCGAACTCGGCCGGGACATGCCAGCGGGCATCTTCGGCGAAAACCTGCGGATCACGGGCCTCAACGCCTCCAACGCCGTGATCGGCGAACGGTGGAAGGTCGGACTGGACGTCGAGGTGGAAGTCACCTCCCCGCGCATCCCCTGCGCCACCTTCCAGCGGCGGATGGGCGAGCCGCACTGGGTCCAGCGGTTCACCGAGGCCGGCAGGGTGGGCACCTACCTCCGCGTGGTCCGGACCGGCAGCATCGAGGCCGGAGACCACATCCACCGGCTCTTTGTCCCTGCCCACGGCGTGACAATCGCCAAGTGGTTCACCGATCCCACCCTGGAGGACATGGAGGCCCTGCGCGACGCCGACGCCGACGGCCAGATCCGCCTGCAGCCCGAGTACCACCAGAGGTTCGAACAGCTGCAGCGCCGTCTCGGGGTCTAGGCGTGGGGAGCCGGTGTGCGCAAGCTCACCAGCCCCCGTCGGCCCCTCAATTACCACTGTTCCGCTCCATGCCCTACACTTGAAATATCCCCCACTCCGGAAATCCCTTATTCCTGCCCAATTCTTGAGGCAGGACTGGCAAGTGTTGGGGCCCGCAAATGTGATGCGGGCATTTTCATAGGGAGAGCCGGCAAAAGAAAACGCTGTACAGACTGCTGGGATAGCAGCCAAGAGATGCAGCGGGAAGTCCTGCCACGGGATTGCGAAAGCGCCGGACTTCTATGTGACCCGCCGGTCAACCGTACGCCCGGCAATTCGTGTCACGCGTACTGCGGCTCCGCTCACCTCGGGTTGTGCCGCTTGGCCCCTATGGATGAGGAAATTTCACCTATGCCCGAAAATCAGAACAACTCCGTCGACACCGAACTCGCCACCGAGAACACCCAGGCCGACGTCGAGACTTCTGAAACGGCTGCCCCCGCAGCCGGCTCCGCCCCGGAATTCACCGAGGCTCCTGCGAACGTTGTAGCACCGGCGGCCGAAGCTGCCCCGCAGGCTGACACCAAGACCGAGGCCACTTCCGCCCCGGCCAAGGACGAGGACGCCGAGGAAGAAGGCGTCAAGTTCGTAGACCTCGGCATCGATGGCCGTGTCCTGGCCGCCCTGCAGGACGTCGGCTACGAGAAGCCGTCCCCGATCCAGGCAGCAACCATCCCGCTGCTGCTCGAAGGCCGCGACGTCGTGGGCCTGGCCCAGACGGGTACCGGTAAGACTGCAGCATTCGCAGTACCGGCACTGTCCCGCCTGGCCGAGCTCCACGACCTCAACGGCCCGTCCCGCAAGACCCAGGCCCTGGTGCTGGCTCCCACCCGTGAGCTCGCGCTCCAGGTTGCCGAGGCCTTCACCTCCTACGCCAAGCACATCGACGACTTCACCGTCCTGCCGGTGTACGGCGGCTCCGCCTACGGCCCCCAGCTCGCCGGCCTGCGCCGCGGTGCCCAGGTTGTTGTCGGTACCCCCGGCCGCGTCATCGACCACATCGCCAAGGGTTCCCTGGACCTGTCCGAACTCCAGTACCTCGTGCTGGATGAGGCCGACGAGATGCTCCGCATGGGCTTCGCCGAAGACGTTGAGCAGATCTTCCAGCAGACCCCCGCGGGCCGCCAGGTTGCGCTGTTCTCCGCCACGATGCCGAGCCAGATCCGCCGGCTCTCCAAGCAGTACCTGAACAACCCGGCCGAGGTGCAGGTCAAGTCCAAGACCACCACGGGCGCCAACACCCGCCAGCGCTACCTGCAGGTCATGGGCCCGCACAAGCTCGATGCGCTGACCCGCATCCTCGAGGTCGAAGAGTTCGAGGGCGTCATCGCCTTCGTCCGCACCAAGATGGCCACCGAGGACCTCGCCGACAAGCTGCGCTCGCGCGGCTTCCAGGCTGCCGCCATCAACGGCGACATCCCGCAGCAGCAGCGTGAGCGCACGGTCGAGGCCCTGCGCGACGGCAAGATCGACATCCTGGTCGCCACCGACGTCGCCGCCCGCGGCCTGGACGTCGAGCGTGTCAGCCACGTGGTCAACTACGACATCCCGCACGACACCGAGTCCTACGTCCACCGCATCGGCCGCACCGGCCGCGCAGGCCGTTCCGGCGACGCGATCCTGTTCATGACCCCGCGCGAGAAGTACCTGCTGCGTTCCATCGAGAAGGCAACCCGCCAGCCGGTGGAGCAGATGCACCTGCCCACGGCCGAGACCGTCAACACGCTGCGCCTGGGCAAGTTCGCCGAGCGCATCACGGAGACCCTCGCGTCCGAGGACGTTGCAGCGTTCCGCGACCTGATCTCCTCCTACGAGGAAGAGCACAACGTGCCGGCCTCGGAAATCGCCGCCGCACTGGCCGTCATGGCCCAGGGCGGACAGCCGCTGCTGGTCAAGGAACTGCCGGCAGCGCCCGAGTTCCAGAAGCGCGAGCGCTCCAAGGACGGCTTCGGCTCACGCGGCCCGACCCGCACCCTGACCGAGGGCAACGCCACCTACCGGATCGCCGTCGGACGCCGCCAGCGCGTCATGCCGGGTTCCATCGTTGGCGCCATTGCCAACGAAGGCGGCATCTCCTCGGCCCAGATCGGCGGCATCGACATCCGCTCGGACCACTCCCTCGTGGAGCTCCCGGCGGACCTGAGCGCCGATCAGCTCAAGGCGCTGTCCCGCACCCGGATCGGCGGCGAGCTGATCCACCTGGAGCTCGACAACGGCCGTAAGCCGGCCGGGGACCGCGGTTCCTACCAGGGCAACCGTGGCGGCGACCGCGGCGGAGACCGTGGCGGCTACTCCGGCGGCAGCGGCAACTTCAAGGGCAACGGCGGCTTCAAGCGCGAATTCCGCAAGGGCGACGGCGAGCGGTCCTCCGCTGACCGTGGCGGCCGCTCGTTCAGCGAGCGTTCCGAGCAGCGCACCTTCGGCGCGGACACCCGCAAGCCCCGCACCGAAGGCGGCTTCAAGCCCCGCAACAAGTGGTAACCACTAGCACCCTCTGAGAACGGGCCGGCTCCCTGAGCCGGTCCGTTCTTGTTTAAGCATTCCGGCCCCGTGTTCGCTTCGTCACAGCGGCGGCCGCCGATTGGTCCCGGGAGCCGATTCGGGCCCCCAGGACCGCCCCGGGAGCCCGGATTTCCGCTGTTTCCGGCCGGTCCGGCGTCGTACGGCCGCCGATTTGTTGGTGGGCGAATCTTCCGGTAGAGTATTTACTCGTTGCCCCCCTAGCTCAGTGGTAGAGCGCGTTCTTGGTAAGAACGAGGTCACCGGATCGATTCCGGTGGGGGGCTCTGAATGAGGGCCTGTGTCAAGGCGGTTTTTGACCGGCTTAGCGCAGGTTTTCCTCATTTACGGCGGTGTAGCTCAGTTGGTTAGAGCGCACGACTCATAATCGTGAGGTCGGGAGATCGAGCCTCCCCACCGCTACAGACAAGACCCCCGGAATCCTTGAGATTCCGGGGGTTTTTCTGTCTCCAAGCCCGGACGGGTATCGGGGTTCAATCCTTAGAAGCAGCAGACCGCCTGATGGGGTCAACGCGGGAGACCATCGAGCTGTGCCTAGGCATCAGCAAGCAGGCAGTACACAATAGGTACGGCAATCAGTAACGCGGCCAGCCTGGCCAGCCTTTTGGGGGAGGTCTGATGGGTACCAAGCGTCGGCTGGGCACGGCACTGGGGGCCATCGGGGTTGCGGTTCTTCTGGTCAGACTCTTAGTCAAGTTCCACGAAGCCATGAGCTATCCGGACGGTCTCAAGGTTCTTGGGGTGGCCCTGCTCATCATGGCGGTTGTCATACCGCCTTGGCTGGCGTGGTTGTTCCACGAGGCGAGAACATTCAAGAGGCGGCTGCAGCTGGACCATCCTGGAGCCCTCGTCGTCGACACCTTCTGGACCGGGCGAGAACTCGGGAGATTCCTCAAGAAGGGGCCGCTGACATCAAAGACGAAAGGGACAGGGTTCGTCCTGGACCTGGTCGCGGACGACCGCGGCCTCCAGTTGGTCAGGCAACGACGGCGGCCCGTCTATTTCGGATTGGTGCCCTGGGAACAGGTTGTCTCCGTGAGAATGGAAACCCTGCGGAGGCCGCTGAGCCGCCGTCCCCTTGTGGTCATTGAGGTTGAATCGTGGGGTACCCCTTATGTCGCAGTCATTCGTTTGGTGCCTTCCGGGAGGCAGAACACGGAAACTGGTTTGGCGCTTGCCGACATGATCCTGGCGAAGCGGCCTCGCATTCCTTTCCTGGAGGATCGGGCCTAGCCAAGGGTGCAAGTTCGTCGTTAATCCGCGAGGGCGGGTGAAGATCACTTCAAGCCCGCCCAGGTGTAGCCTCACGGTACTTTGCAGCAACTGACGGTTGGGGATATCAGTGGACCTTCTTGGCACCATCATGGCCCCGTTCAAATGGCTGGTCTCAGCCATGATGGCGGGTTTCCATGACGGACTCAGCGCCATCGGCATGCCGGCGGCCAGCGGCTGGACCTGGACGCTGTCCATCATCGGGCTCGTGCTGGTGATCCGCGCCGCCCTGATCCCGGTGTTCCTCAAACAGGTCAACGTCCAGCAGCGCATGAGGCGGCTGCAGCCGGACCTGAAGAAGCTCCAGGACAAGTACAAGGGCAAGGCCGATCCGGTCTCCCGCCAGGCCATGGCGCAGGAACAGATGGCCCTCTACAAGGCGCACGGCACCAACCCGTTCTCCGCCTGCCTGCCCCTGCTGATCCAGATGCCCTTCTTCTTCGCGCTGTTCCAGATGCTGTCCGGCATCAGCGCCGCAGCCGGCCAGGGAGAAGCCGTCGGGGCCATGAGCCCCGAACAGGTCGCGCAGTTCGACGAGTCCACGATTTTCGGCGCCCCGCTCTCGGCTTCGCTGCTGCACGGCGGCGGCGGCAGTCAGCTCTCGGTGTGGATCCTCTCCATTGCGATGATCCTGGCCATGACGGCCTCGCAGCTCATCACGCAGCGGCAGATCATGGCCAGGAGCCTGTCCGGCGAGGCCGTGGCGACACCGCTCATGGGCCCGCAAAAGGTGCTGCTGTACAGCCTGCCGGTCGTCTTCGGTGTGGGCGGGATCGTGTTCCCCATCGGCGTCCTGATCTACTGGACCACCACCAACCTGTGGACCATGGGGCAGCAGTTCGCTGTCCGGTGGGACAGAATGGGACCATGACGCGCATCGCAATTATCGGCGGCCACGGCAAGGTGGCTTTGGAACTGTCCAGGATCCTCGCGGCGGAAGGGCACGGGGTCACCTCCTTTATCCGCAACCCGGACCATGCGGCCGACGTCGCGGCCACCGGCGCCACGCCGGCGCTGCTGGATGTGGAGAACGCGACGACGGCGCAGATCGCCGGAGCCCTCCACGGACACGACGCCCTGGTGTGGTCGGCCGGAGCCGGCGGCGGCAGCCCCGAACGGACCTACGCCGTGGACCGCGACGCCGCGATCCGTTCCATGGACGCCGCGGCGGAAGCGGGCGTCAGCAGGTACGTCATGGTGTCCTATTTCGGGGCCGGGCCGGACCATGGAGTCCCCGCGGACAACGGCTTCTTCGCCTACGCCGAGGCCAAGGCCGCGGCGGATGAGTACCTGCGCGGTTCAGGCCTTGACTGGACCGTCCTGGGCCCCGGAACGCTGACCGCGGGACCCGGCAACGGGATGATCGACGTCGACCCCGCCGACACGTCCGACGGCACCGAAACCGCCCGGGCCAACGTCGCCCTGGTGGCGGCGGCGGTCCTCGGGCTGCCGGCCACGATCGGGCGCACCATCGAGTTCCGGGACGGCACGCTCCCGCTCGCGGCAGCGCTGGAACCGTTGGGCTAGCCCAGGACCCTTCCCGATAGGGTGGTGGGGGCGGTCCGCGCATCCACCCGGGATGCCCCGGCCCGCCTCCGGGGAAAGCGGGCACATGGATCAGTTGGCACTCATCGTTGGACTTCTGCTGGCTACGGTGGGCGCTGTCGGTCTCGGGGAGAAGCTGAGGCTGCCCTACCCGGTGCTGATGCTGATCCTGGCCGTTGCCCTGACGTTCATCCCCGGCTTCCCGGAGATCCAGATCCCGCCCGAGCTGATCCTGCCCATTTTCCTGCCCCCGCTGCTCTTCGCGACAGCGCAGCGCAGTTCGTGGGCTGTTTTCCGGGTCCGCTGGCGCACGTTGCTGATGCTTGCCGTCGCGCTCGTGGTGGTCTCGACGGCGGTGGTCGCGGGCGCGGCCTGGCTCATGATCCCGGGCATCGGCATACCGGCCGCGATCGCCCTGGGCGCCATGGTGGCCCCGCCCGATCCCGTGGCCGTGGACTCCATCGCCAGCCGGGTCCACATGCCGCGGCGGCTCATCAACGTGCTCCAGAGCGAGGGCCTGTTCAACGACGCCGCCGCCATCGTCATCTTCCAGGCGGCCGTGGCCGCCGCCGTCGCCGGCACCAAGATTGCCTCCGACGTCGTCCTCCAGTTTGTCCTGGGAGCTGCGATCGCGGTGGTTGTGGGGATCGGCATGGGCTGGCTCACGAGCCTGATCACCCGCCTGGTGACCTCCATGGTGGCCCGGAGCGCCGTCACCCTGGTGGTGCCGTTTGCCGCCTACATCCTGGCCGAGGAGGTGCACGCCTCCGGGGTGATCGCCGTCGTCGTCACCGCGCTGGAAATGCAGCGGCACTCCCGGCCCGGGGACGCCGCGGAGAGGGTCACCCGCACCGCGTTCTGGGACGTCGTGGAACTGCTGGTCACCGGCCTGGCGTTCGGGCTGGTGGGGCTGGAAGTACGGCAGGTCATCCACGACGAAGGCAGCGGCGTTTTCGGCATGGTCGGGACGGCCGCGGTGGTGTGCGTCCTGGTGTTCGCCGCACGCTTCGCCTGGCTGGCCATGATGTCCGGCCTCTCCCGGGCGAGGAAGGATGTTCTGCGCCCTACTTCGGCCAAGGACGTTCTGATACTCACGTGGTGCGGCATGCGCGGCCTGGCCACCCTGGCGCTGGCCCTGGCTCTTCCGCTGACCGTTGCGGACGGCACGCCGTTCCCGGCCCGCAGCGAGCTGCTGGTGATCGCCTGCGCCGTGCTGCTGGCCACCCTGGTGCTGCCCGGGCTGACGCTGCCGTGGCTCATGCGGGTCCTGAAGGCGTCCGAGGACGGTTCCGAAGAACGCGACGCCGCCCGCGTGTTGGCGAGCCGGGCGCAACAGGCAGCGATCGCGGCCCTGAAGGACAATGAGCTCATGAAGGAGCTGCCGGCGGATAAGGTGGCGCTCGTGAAGGAGAAAATGACCCGGCTGCACGCCGAGCTGCTGGACGGGAGCCTGCGGAATGAAAGCGCGGGGGAGCAGCGTAAGCGTGGCCGGGAACTGGCGATTGCGGTGCAGACGATCGCCCTCGATGCGGCCCGCCGGGAAGTCGTAGCGGCCCGGAACGAGCCGGGCATGGACCCGGAAGTCGCGGACCGGGTGCTGCGGCAGCTGGACCTGCGCACCATGATCATGCCGGACTAGGGCAACGGACCAGGGTCAGCCCCGCGCGGGGAGGGCCACCTCCAAGGCATTCGCCTCAACGTAGTCCAGGGCGTGCCGGACCGCGCCCGCCGTGACGATCG
>Ga0207691_10004571_pt1 | contig 13400 bp, 10 predicted proteins | sample KBSM13metaG_FD_184327 | JGI IMG/M metagenome (GOLD analysis project Ga0207691, IMG submission 184327) | Miscanthus rhizosphere microbial communities from Kellogg Biological Station, Michigan, USA - KBS M1-3 metaG (SPAdes) (version 2) | ecosystem: Host-associated > Plants > Roots > Rhizosphere >... | reverse complement strand
CCCGGCACGCTCTTCGCCGGGCGCTTCCGGATCGTCGCGCCGCTCGGCCGCGGCGGGATGGGTGAAGTCTACCGGGCCGACGATCTCAAGCTCGGTCAACCCGTCGCCGCCGGACTGGGCGCCCCTTGAGAGATCCACTCGTCGGGAGGGAAGTTCTGGTTGGGGTCGCGGCAGGAACCATCGGCGCGCTCTTGATCGAATCGCGGCAGTTCGTACCGCATCTCTTCGGGCTTCCGCCGGTCATGACGGACCTCACGGGCGTCCTAATGCTATTCGGACCGCGCCATGTGATCGGCATTGCCCTGCAAACGGTCCGGCGGGCACTGGGCGTCGCGATACAGATTGTCGGCATCGTGGTGCTCCTCAAGATCATCGTGAGGCGCACCTGGCTCGTCCTGCTGTTGAGCGCGGTCGTGGTGCTGCCCATCGCGATGAACGGCACGTTCGCCGGCGAAGAGCTGGCGCTCGAACTGACGATTTCCACTTTGGGCATCGCGCTGGGTCTGGCGGTCCTGCTGCGCTTCGGTCTGCTCGCACTGGTCGTGATGTTCTATACGTTCCTGCTGATCGAGGCCTTTCCGCTCACCGCGGACTTTTCGCGGCCATACGCGGGCATATCGCTGGGCCTGGTCGCGATCATCGCCGCGCTGTCAGTCTTCGGGTTCGTCGCGTCGCGCGGGGACGCACCGGTTTTCGGCCGCGCCATCCTGGACTGACTGTCGCAACCTGAGCCGGTCGCCGAGCTCGTCCGTTCGCGAGCTCATGTCTGTTACTTCTTCGGGGTACATCGCTTGCACAAAGAACAGCCGGAGGTATATGCAATGCGACGTGCAGTAAAGGTTCTGGCATTCACAGCGGCAGCTGCGCTGGCGTTCTCGCCCGTGCAGGCGCGCGCAGAGGGCTACATCAGCCCGTGGGTGGCCGCGAATGCGGGCACTGGATTCGACGGCAATAATCTCGGCCGGAGCTTCGACAACGGCCGTGCCGGTATCGGCACCCAGGTCGGCGCGATGGGTAAAGGCATTATCGGCGGCGAGCTCGACTTTGGCTGGAGTCCCAGCTTCTTCGGCACCACGAACGACTTCGGCAGCAACAGCGTCATCGACGTCATGGGCAATGTCATCGTCGGGATTCCTATTGGTGGCACTCACGGGGCCGGCATCCGGCCGTACGTCACAGCCGGCCTTGGCTTGCTGCGGACGCAGATCGACGGCGGCACGATTGCGACCGTCAGTTCGTCGAACAACGACCTCGGCTGGAACGCGGGCGGCGGCGTGATGGGGTATTTCTCCGATCACTTCGGCCTGCGCGGCGACGTGCGCTATCTGCGGAACATCCAGAACAACAGCACCGCCGACAACATCAACTTCGACCCGGGCAACTTCCATTTCTGGAGAGCCTCGATCGGCGTCGTCATTCGGTAAAGCTGCGTAGCGGCTCGGGGCTGGGGGCTAGCTACTAGCCCCCAGACCCTAGCCCCGATTGCCGCTCGTCAAACGCCACGCCTCCCGCCACGTCTCGCCCGCATCCTCCGTCTTCAAGGCGACCACCCCGTTGATCGGAAACTCGACGCCCGCCTCGCCGCCGACGACAAGCAACGAGAGCAGCCGCGGCAGATGAGTGAAGTGTCCGGCAATGAGGATGTCGCGGGTTTCTCCGCGCAGGCGATCGCGAATCCATTGCGCGGGATCGTCCGGCTGGAGGTCGCGCGTCGCCGAGAACTCCGCGAGCGCGTTGCACGCGCGCCAGTAGGCTTCGGCCGTCTGCTTCGCGCGCAGCTTGCCGCTGTGCCAGACGACAGCCGGCTTCGCGCCGCGCGCCGCGGCCTGCGACGCCAGGCGCTCGACGTTCGCCAGTCCGGCCGCCGACAGCGGCCGGCGCGGGTCAACCTCAGGTCCGACTGCTACGCCATGATGGACGAGATAAAGGTTCATATCGGCGCCTGACGCTGCTTTGCCATCGGAAAACCACAATAGGATCCTACCTTTGTGTCCTTGGTATCCTTCGTGTCAACTTCAAGCCGCGACAAGCCCACAGTGATCGGCGGATGGCTGTTATTACTGTCGCGGCTGCTGATAGTCTGGCAGCCGCTCAATCTTGCGGTAGCCGCGATGGGCGCGCTCGATGCGATCTCGGTCCGGGGCGCCCCGGTGGTGGCGGTGCTCGTCGTCCGCATCGTCGTCACCGGTGTGGGAGTCGCTGCCGGGATCGCGCTGTCGAACCGGCACGCCGGCGCAGTGACGCTGGCGCAGATCGCGCTGATCTCCTCCGCCGCGACCGATCTATTCGTATACTCGACGCCGTACTTTCCCAACAATCGGATACCCGGCGACACGATCTACTACGCCGCCGCTTCGCTGACGTACCACGGCGGGTGGCTGATGTATCTTCTTCGCTCCAAACGCGTGCGCGACACGTATTGAGGCTCTGATGCTGAAACGCCTTGCGGTCTTTGCGGTCTTTGCGTTCATCGCGGGCTCGTTCCTGGCGCCGATACAGGCTCAGCAGCGGGCGCCGCAGAACGAATCGATTCGCCAGGAGGATCTGCGCGCGGATCTCTTCTTCCTGGCTGGCGATTCGTTGCGCGGCCGGCTCACGGATACCGAAGAAAACCGGACCGCCGCCGACTTCATCCGCTCGCGCTTCGAGCGCATGGGTCTCAAGCCGGCCGCCAGCGGCAACTCCTACTTCCAGCCGTACAACCTGATGACCGCCACCCTCGGTCCGCCGTCACTCAACGCGCTCGAGATTGCCGATGGCTCGGGTCTCACGCGGCAGCTCGCCGTCGGGCAGGAGTTCTATCCCCATCGATTCAGCGCGACCGGAAGCGTGAGCGGAGCCGTCGCGTTCGCCGGTTTCGGCATTAGCGCGCCGCCGCTCGGCTACGACGATTATGGCGGCGACGTGAAGGGCAAGGTCGTCCTCGCGCTCGATCACGAGCCGGGCGAGCGCGATCCAAACAGCCCGTTCGACGGCGTGGTTACCTCAGAGTGGTCGACCCCGTGGCGAAAGGCGCTCGCCGCGCAGGAAAAGGGCGCCGTCGCGGTGCTCTTCGTGGCCGACGCGCACAATCATCCAGGCGTGGCGAACTTCGAAGCCGCGGCGCGTAGCTACTGGCCGGACAAGCCGCCGCGGATTCTCACCTATACGCTGGCCGCGTGGGCGGATCGCATTCACATTCCTGTGGCGCAGGTTTCACCGGCGATCGCGGCGATGCTCGCGGCCGGCGGCAGCGCGTCATTCGAAGCTCTTGCCAAATCCGCGGAAACCGCGCGCGGCTTCGCGCCTGTGGCGCTGCCGGGTGCCCGCGTGACCATCCACACCTCGGTCGAGCGCCACATCGTGCCGGATCGCAACGTCGTGGCGCTACTCGAGGGCAGCGACCCCCGGCTGAAGAACGAATGGGTCATCGTCTCGGCGCATTACGATCACAACGGCGCTGACGCGACCCAGATTTTCAACGGCGCGGATGACAACGGCTCTGGCGTGGTCGCGCTCCTCGAGATCGCGGAAGCCTTCGCGCTGGCCGCGAAGGAGGGCCGCCGCCCGAAGCGGAGCGTGCTGTTCGCCGCCTGGAACTCCGAAGAGCGCGGCCTGCTCGGCGCGTGGGCATACACGGAACAGCCGCTGGCGCCACTGACGACGATCGCCGCCGTCCTGAACATGGACATGATCGGCCGGAACGAAGAGATTCCGGTCGGCGGCGGCAACCGGTTCAACGGGCTGGAAGTCCAGACCGCCGAATCGAACAGCAACGCGCTCAATCTGATGGCGTTTTCGAAAGTCCCCGACATCACGGCCGCCGTCGAGAAAGCCAACGGCGGCATCGGGCTCGAGTTGAAGAAGCGATACGACAACAACAGCTCCAACCTGCTTCGGCGCAGCGATCAATGGCCGTTCCTGCAGCGCAGAGTACCGGCGATGGGGTTCATCACGGGTCTTCACCCCGACTACCACACGCAGTACGACCGGCCGGAGAAGATCAACTACGTCAAGATGGAAAAGATTGCGCGCCTGGTGCATCAGGTGAGCTGGGACATCGCAAACGCCGACGGCCGCCCGAAAGCGCCGGCGACGCGCCCGAGCACACAAGACTGACCGCGTCAAACAAGTTGAACGCCACGCACGCAGAGCACGCAGAGTGGTTTAAGCTTTTCTCTGCGAGCCTTGCGAGCTCTGCGTTCAATTGTGGGATTTGCAGCGTGAGTGTGAAGCGGTATGCCGAGAATCCTGACCGTGGCGTTGTTGCTGGCGTTGACGCCCTCGCTCTCGGAGGCGCGTGTGGTGCGGCTCCGCGTCGAGACCCGGGAGGTCGTGCTGAATGGTCGACCGTTCGGCGCCGCAGGTCCGTATGAAAAGCTCGTGGGGCGGGTCGACTTTGGCCTCGATCCCACTCTTCCTGCCAACGACATCGTCGTCGACCTGAAGCTCGCGCCGCGCAACGCCCGCGGCGAGGTCGAGGCGAGCGCGGACTTCTATCTGTTGAAGCCGCTCGATCCGCGCCGAGGGAACGGCCGCCTCTTTTACGAAGTCGGCAATCGCGGCGGCAAGGGCATGCTCCCGACATTCCAGAAGGCTGCGCCCTCGCTCAATCCGACGACGGAGGCGGAATTCGGGGACGGCGCGCTGATGCAGCAAGGCTTTACGCTGCTCTGGATGGGATGGCAATGGGACGTCCCGATGACGCCGCCCTGGATCATGCGGATGGAGATGCCGATTGCGAGCCTGGAAGACCCTCTAACGGTTCGCGAGTCCGGTCGAGTCATCACGGACAACAGCAAGCGCATCTTCGGCCTTGTGCGCGGGAATTTCATTCTGAACGAGCGGGCACCAACGGCGTCGCTGGCCGATCGCAATCATCAAGGGTATCTGGCGCTCGAGCCGAATGCGCCAGAGAACGTCATGACCGTTCGAGACGAGCCGACGGCGAAGGGGCAAGTGATTCCCCGCACGCGCTGGCGCTTCACCAATGGTCTGACCGTGACGCTCGACGGCGGCTTCGAGCCAGGGCGGATTTACGACGTGCTCTATAAGACCGCCGACCCGCGCGTCCTCGGCTGTGGGCTGGCCGGCACGCGGGATCTGATCAGCTTCTTCAAATACGACACATCGTCCGAGAACCCGTCGCCGGGGTTGAAGTACGCGATCGGATGGGGGGTGTCACAGAGCGGCCGCTTCCTGCGGCACTTCGTCTATCAGGGCTTCAACGCCGACGAACAGGGACGCAAGGTGTTCGACGGCGTCTTCGATCAGGTCGGCGGCGCCGGCCGTGGATCGTTCAACCACCGGTTCGGCCAGGCGTCGCGCGATGCGCTGCAGTACTTCAACATCCTCTTTCCGGTGGACCTCTTTCCGTTCGCCGACGGCCCGTCCACGGATCCCGAAACTGGCAAGGTCGACAGCCTGCTTGCGCGCGCGGTTGCGACGAACACTGTCCCGAAGCTGTTTCACCTGTTGACGAACTCCGAGTACTTCAATCGGGCGGGATCCCTCGTCCACACCGATCCGACCGGCACGAAAGACGCCGAACTGCCACCCACCACGCGCGTGTACATGATTGCGTCCGCTCCTCATGGTCCGGGGCCGTTTCCCCCTGCCTCCAACACCGGCGGCGGGATGGTCGGGCGAGCCGCGCTGAATCCGCTGGACTACCGGCCGGCGGTACGTGCGCTGTTCCGTGCGCTCGATCGGTGGGTTGTCGAGGACACACCGCCGCCACCCAGCGCGTATCCGAAAATCGCGGACGGCACGCTCACGTCTCCGGATCGGGCCGGCTGGCCGGCCATCCCGGGTTTCAAACTTCCACAGCAACCGCTGCGCGCGTATCACCTGAATTTCGGGGCGGATTGGGACAAGGGGATTGTCAGCGTCGACCCGCCCGAGGTGGGCAAGCCGTTCGGCTTCGGTGTTCCGGCGGTCGACGCGGACGGCAACGTTCGCGCCGGTATCCGGCTGCCCGATATCGCCGTTCCGCTCGCGACACAGGCCGGCTGGAACTACCGCCACGCGTCAATCGGCGCTCCGGATCGGCTGGCGGGTGAGATCGGATCGTACATTCCGTTCGCGCAGACGCGCGCGGACCGCGAGCGGGCGAACGATCCGCGGCCGTCAATCGACGAACGCTACCGCGGCCGCGACGAGTACGTCGGCAAGCTGGCGGCGTCCGCGCTGGACCTCGTCGAGCGTGGCTATTTGCTGCCGGAAGACGTGGCGGACCTGCTCAAACGCGCCGCCGCGCACTACGATTGGGCGATGCAGCCCCGGGGCGCGACCGCCAAATGACCCGTACTTCCCCACTGCGCCTCGCCTGCTTCGCTGTCGTGTTGCCAGCCGTATTCGCCGCGGCGAGCGCTTCACCGACGACACTCGAGATCAGGGACTTCGTGGAGCTGCCGATCACCGGAAAGCTCGACGGCAAGGGGCAGACGGACGGCATGCTGGCGCGCGTGAACGCCTTACGCGAGGAACCCGGTGGCGCGAACCGGCTCTTCGTCCACGATCTCAACGGACCGCTATACCTCCTCGACAAAGCGTCGAAGAAACTCTCGGTCTATCTCGATTTCAACGGCCGCGAGGGTCACACCGGCCTCTTCCACCGCTTCGCGTACGAGGCCGGCTACGCCAACGGTCTCGTCAGCCTCCAGTTCGACCCGGACTACCGGCGGAACGGGCGCTTCTACACCGTGCACATCGAAGACCCGTCGGTCGACGCGCCGGTGGCGCCTGACGCGGCGAGCACGCCCGGTCTCGACGTGCGCGGCTACGAGCCGACGAAGGCCATCGCCACGCCCGGCGAGATCCTGCGCGACGGCGTGCTGATCGAGTGGACCGACACCAACATCGGCAACGCGACGTTCGAGGGATCCGCCCGCGAGCTGATGCGCGTCCAGCTCAACACGCGCATTCATCCGCTGGGTGATCTCATCTTCAACCCGGCGGCGCGGTCCGGCGACACGGACTGGCGCGTGCTCTACGTCGGCTGCGGTGACGGCGGCTCGGGCGAATCGCGGCAGGCCATCCGGACCAACCCGCAGCGTCTCGATACGATGGTCGGGAAGATCCACCGCATCATCCCGGATCTCAAGGCGCACGAATCGTCGAGCGTCGTAAGCGAGAACGGCCGGTACCGGGTGCCGAACGACAACCCGTTCGTCGCGACGCCGGGCGCCCGTCCGGAGATCTGGGCGTACGGCTTTCGCAATCCCCACCGGCTCACCTTCGCGATCGATCCGCAGACGCCCGCCAACAACCGGCTGATCGCGAACTCGATCGGCCTGCACACGTGGGAAACGGTCAACATCGTTCACAAGGGCGCGAACTACGGCTACTCGATGCGAGAAGGTACCGAAGCCCTGCAGCAGGACAACAAGACGACGAAGCGTCCCGATGTCGACGAGATTCCCGTGCGCGTGACCGGCACGGTGACCAACGGCACGGTCGTGCCGCACTACCCGGTCATCCAGTACGGCCATGTGCCGGGTGGCGGCGACGCCATCGGCAGCGGCTACCTCTATCGCGGCAAGGCGTTGCCCGCCCTGCAGGGCAAGTACGTGTTCTCGGACATCTCCACCGGCCGCATCTGGTACGCCGACTACAGAGAGATGCTCGCCGCCGACGCGGCCCAGACACAAGTGACACCCCGGGAAGTCAAGCTGCAGTGGGACAAGAGCGCGTTTGACACGATGTTTCCGATCGTGGGGATCGCGTACCACACGCGCGGCGGGAAGATCGAGAAACTCCCGGGCCGGGCCCTCGTCTCCGGCGAGGGACGCGCGGACGCCCAGTTCGCCGTCGACGCCGCCGGCGAGCTCTACATCCTCACAAAAACCGACGGCACGATCCGCGCCGTCGTTGGCACGACCGTCAAGTAACCTGAAAGTTTGAAGTCGGAAGTCTGAAGTCTGGAGCGGTTCAGACTTCAGACTTCAGACTTCAAGCTTCAAACTTCTAATGGACGACGGGCAGCACGACGTGCGACGGGTGCTCGCGCGACGTGTAGATGCGCTGCGTGGCGCTGACGAAGTCCTCCGCGGTCGCTTTGTAGATGCTCGGCACGAACTTCTGAGGGTTCCTGTCAATCACGGGGAACCAGGTCGACTGGACCTGCACCATGATCCGATGGCCTTTCACGAACACATGATCGTGGCTCCGCAGCGGGATGGCGAATTCCGTCGGCTGGTTCGCGACCAGCGGCTGGGGATGCTCGTAGCTCTTGTTGTAGCGGCCCCGCCGGACCTCCATCGCAATCGGCAGCTCGTAGCCGTTGAGCGACTGCCCGTACTGGCCGGGCTGCGGGCCAGCGCTGGCGTCCCAGTCGTTCGGCTGGGCGTTCTCCGGGTAGACGTCGATCAGTTTCACGACGAAATCGCTGTCGGTGCCTGACGTCGACGCGACGAGACTCGCCGCCAGTTCGCCGGTCACGGTGAGGTCCCGATCGAGGGGACGGCTCACCCACGTCGCCACGTCTGGACGGTTCTCGACAAACCGCTGATCGCCGACTTCCCATCGCCGCCAGTCGCCGGCAGGATAGGTCGGCGAAATCGGACGTGGCCGATACGGCACCGGGTTCGCCGGATCGGATACGTACTGCACGTAACTGTCGCCCGGCGGCGGCGGGTCAAACGACAGCCGACCGTCGCGGTGGAGATACAGCTTGGTTGCGGTCGACGCCGGTGGCCATGTCTGGTAGGTCTGCCACGAATTCGATCCCGTCTGGAACGTCGACGCCTTCCACGGGAACTTGTCACCTTTGCCGTGCAGCCAGTACCGGAACCACGGCGCCTCGATCTTCTCGCGGAACTCGGTGGCGGTGTCGTGGCCGCCGAACGAGATCTGCCCGATCGATTCCGCCTTCAGGTTGTGCCACTGGCCGTGAAACCACGGACCGGCGACGATGAAGTTGTAGCGGTTGGGATCGCTCTGCGCGGACCGGCGATAGATCTCCCACGGGCCCCACGGATCCTCCTGATCCCAGAAGCCGGCGACGTTCAGATTCGGCACGAAGGCGCCCTTGATCTGCGTCACCCAGGCTTCCTTCTTCCAGAACTCGTCGTAGTCGGGGTGCTCGACGATGGCATTCCAGTAGGGAATCGATCCGTGCAGGTACCTGGCGTTGATGTTCGACAACGGCCCGAGGTTGAGGTACCAGGAATACGTGTCGTAGGTCTCGAAGTTGAAGTGCGTATTCGCGTTCTTGTCCGCCTGCTCGTACACCGCATATTCGAACGCGTAGCTCTCGCGCAGCGCGCCGTAGCGATGGTCGTCGTCGTTCATCCACTGATCGGCGGGCGACGCCTGCTCCGAGATTGCGGCCAGCGCCGGATGCGGCCGCAGCAGGGTCATCGCCGAGGTCAGGCCGTCGTAGGAGACACCGAACATCCCGACCTTGCCGTTGTTGTTCGGCACGTTCTTGACCAGCCATTCGATCGTGTCGTAGGCATCCGTCGTCTCGCTGGTCGCTTTCGGGTTCTCGAGGTCGGCTTGCGAGGATAGTTCGAAGGTGCCTTCCGATCCGAATCTGCCGCGCAGGTTCTGGACGACGAAGATGTAGCCGTCGCGTGCCAGCTCGCTGAGCGATCCCTGCCCGGCACTCGACGCATTCGACGGCACGCCATATGGCGTGCGGCGAAACAGGATCGGCAGCGGCCCTCGGGCGTTGGTCGGCGTGAAGATCACCGTTTCGAGCTTGATGCCGTCCCGGACCGGCACCATCACCTTACGGTAGCTGTAGGCCGGGGACTGCGCCGCGCCTTGAATGACGAGAACTGCGAGCGCCAGGAGGAAGGCTGAAGTCTGAAGTTTGAAGTGTGAAGTCTGAGTCGTCTGAGTCGTCACTGGCAGCCCTTCAGAGCGGACTGGTACGACGTGCCCTTGCCTGCGGTGACCAGGGCCTCCGGCGCCTGATCGGCCTTCTCGAGCAGGAATGCGTGGAAGCGGGCGGCGCGTTCGAGCGCCTCCGTCGGCACCGCCTCGTAGACGTCGCCGGACGAGTGATAGAACGTGCCTGACTGGATCATCTGCGTCATTGGGACGCCGAGCGGGCGGTAGCCGCCGAGATCGCCGGAGACGGTCGGGCCGACCGACTGATAGGTGGCGACACCGTAGCAGCGCGCCGCCTGTCGCCAGAGATCGATCAGGAACGGCGACTCGTTCGTCACGCCGACCGCCTTGGCCGCCTCGGTCACGCTCAGCTCCCACGACATCCCGGTGTTGTTCGGCGAGCGCGTCTTTCCCCGGACCACATCGGCGTATCCGACGTGCTCGAGGTTCAGGATCAGCAACGTACTGTCCTTCAAATCCGGATGGGCCGCGACCAGCGACCCAGGTCCATTGCCCGGTCCGTGGTGGCCGCCGCTGGCGACGAACATCAGCGTGTGCTTCGGTTGTGGCTGCTTCGCGAAGTAGCGCGCCAGCCCGACCAGCACCGCGAGACCGCTGGCGTTGTCGTCGCCCCCCTGGAAGTAGCCGTCCGCGTGCGCGTTGACGATGATCCGCTTCGCCGACTGACCGGGAATCGTCGCCACGCCGTTCGCCGAGGTCAGCGCGCTCTTCTCCTCCGATGCGAGACTCATGCTCACCTTCAGCTTGTCGAGCACGCCGGCGTTCGCGGCCTTGCCAATCACCTGCTGGAGGAACCAGCCGTCGTTGCCGCCGACCATGAAGCACGGCGCCTTGCCGCAGGCGAAGCGCGAATCGAAGTACTGCGCGTTGCCCGGACCCTCGACAGCGTTGATCACACCGACGGCGCCTTTTTCTACCAACCGCGCCGCCACCCCCTGCTCCGCCGATCCGAACAGCGACGGCTCCGGTCTCACGTGCACGACGGCAATCTTGCCTTTCAGATCGCGTCCGGCGAGATCCGCGTCGGTGCCGTGGCCGACGAACACGACGCCGGCGGTGAGGCTGCCGCCAGCAATCGTGGCACCACCCGGTTGCGGAAACGCGGATTGCAGCGTCACCGTCTGAGTGCCGGCGCCAAACCCCGCGTCGCCGACCACCTGAAGCTGCCACGACACCGGCGCCCACATCGGACCGGGCACCGCGTAGGTTTCAGTCCTGGCATCCTTCAACCCGGCCGCCTTCAGCTCGTTCACCACCCATTCGATGGTGTGCATGAAGGCTGGCGTCGCCGCCCGGCGCCCCCACACTTTGTCGCCCGCAGCCAGGCTCTCGAGCGAGAACCCCACGATCCTTTGTTGATCGGTCTTCAGCACCGCGCCATCGAGCAGCTCGTCGTGGTGGCCCTGGCGCGGCGGGAAGTGCGCCGGCAACGGCGCAAACGCATCCTGGTGTTTCATGATCGGCTTGCGCGGGTCGCTGAGCGGCGGCGGCACCGGCGTGCCGAACCACGCCGCATTCTGGGCCGCGCCAGACAGCGAAAACGCGGCGAGCAACAGTGACAAGACGCTGAATCTGATCAGGGGCATACAGCTCTCACCCTCACGCTGTGAAGCAGCATTTAACCATCTTCATGGCTTCGTGGCTTCGTGGCCTTCGTGCTGCGACGTGCCTACGCGACGAGCTCCTGCACGAGATCCCGGAGCGTGTCGAGACGGTAGCGGCCGTTGTCGGGATTGTGATAGCCGAGCGCGCGTTCCTCATTGCTCAAATTCGACCGGTCCTTCATCGGCTCGAACTGATGGCCCTCGTGCCACTCGTTGAACGAATTGATGTAGACGAGGAAGAACCCGCGCTTGGCGTTCGATAGCGCCGCGGACGTCTGCAGCCCCACCGTGGTCTGGAACGACTCGGCAATACGGCCACGGCTGGCGTCCTGGGCGGCTGCGCGGTCCCCAGATCGCGTCCAGTCGTAGACGCCGCCGCCGGGTGAAAACGCCGGCGGTTTGTAGCACGTGTCGGGCTCGGGATGCGGAAACACGATGCTGTCGAACCCGGGGTTGACCTGAAAGGAGAACAACAGGTTGCGAGCGGTGCAGTTGTCGGCGTGCAGGCGCCACGTGTCGGGCGCCACGTAGTTGTCGAACAGCGCGATGCCGTCGAACCCCCCGGCCTGGGTCCGGCCGACGTGTAGCGAGTCGGCAAGCAGCGTCACCCGATCAAAATCATGGCGCAGCGTTTCCCGCACCGCATCGGTTTGCCGCTTCCAGACGTCGTCTGCCGCGTAGTCGGCAATCGGCGTCGTCACGCCATGGCAGTCGGTGCTGGTGTCCGGCAGGATGGTCCGGAACGACTTGAAGACCGGACCGGTGGTGGCGTCCTCGTATTCGTGGAGCAGGAAGCAGTCCCAGTGCCGCCGATCGCCGTAGTTCTTGATCAGGTACAGGATGTCGCGCGAGTAGTTGCGCGCGTGATCGTCGGCGTACGGTTCCACGTAGAAGGCGACGTGGATGTCGTGCGCCTTCATCACGTCCATCAGCGTCGGAATGACCTCGTTGACGTTGCTGTCCGGCCCCCACCAGCTGACGTCGATGGCCCCGACGCCTGACTCTGCAATCCAGCGCGCGTGGCGCTCCATCACCGCTGTGGATCGCGAATCGTAGAGGCCCAATGCCGGCACGAAGTTCGATCCGAAATCCGCGGGCGGATGATGCCCGCCCTCGGGCCAGTGTTCCCACGGATCGTTGCGATACCAGGGGTAGTACTCGAACAGGAAGTGGCGGCGGAGATCGGAGTACCGGCTGGAGAGAGGCGGCCGTCGCTGCGCGAACAGCGCCGGTCCGCAGGAGAGCGCGCCGGCGGCCGCCAGCCCGGCGGACCGGACGAACGATCGGCGTGACCAGGGGGCCATGCGCCTTCAATGTAGCACCGCCGAGAGTAGGAATCGCGCGGTTCCCAGCAATGGAGGACAGAGATTGGCGGGCGATTATCGAAGGAGCGGACTGACGCTTTGCGCTTGGTCGATCTCCTCGATGATTCGCTGTGCCGCGGCTCGCGGGTCCGGCGCTTTCAGAATCGGGCGGCCGATCACGAGATAGTCGGCCCCGAGCCGGATGGCCTCCGCGGGCGTCTTATGCCGCTTGTGGTCATCAGTAGACGCCCCCGAGGGCCGGATGCCGGGGCTGACGATCAGCGTGGATGGAAACGCGCGGCGGCAAAACTGGATCGCGTCACCCGAGGCGATGATGCCGTCGCACCCCGCGTCGAGCGCGGCCTGTGCCCGCGTGACGATCACCGCCTCGACGCCGTTCTCGCCACCGGCGCCCGCTGGCAGATCCGACGCGTCGAGACTGGACAACACCGGCACCGTCAGGAATTTCGGGTGCGAACTGTTTCGTGCCGCGCGCGCGGCGCGCGCCGCCCTGATGGCCGGCCGCGGCATCGACTCGCTCAACGTGAGCAGCTCGACGTTCATGCTGACGCACGCGTCGATCACGGCGGCAATCGTGTTCGAGATATCGCCGGGCAGCTTGAGGTCGACGAACACCCGCTTGGTCCGCAAG
>Ga0207691_10004569_pt1 | contig 13402 bp, 9 predicted proteins | sample KBSM13metaG_FD_184327 | JGI IMG/M metagenome (GOLD analysis project Ga0207691, IMG submission 184327) | Miscanthus rhizosphere microbial communities from Kellogg Biological Station, Michigan, USA - KBS M1-3 metaG (SPAdes) (version 2) | ecosystem: Host-associated > Plants > Roots > Rhizosphere >... | reverse complement strand
GTGGGTGTGGTGAAACAGGCAGCCGCCGCGCTCACGCCGGGCACGGCGGCGGCGGCACGCGCGAAGCGCTCGAACAGGGCGAGGCGCGCCGGCTCCTCGAGCGGGTTCTGATCGACTCGCGCCGTGACGAGCAGTACGCCGCGCCGATCGAACCCCGCGTCGCGGGTGGCGAGCCCGACGAACGTCCGCGCCAGCAGTCCGGCGCCGACGACTAGGACCAGCGACAGGGCGACCTGCAGGACGACGCTGGCATGGCGCGCACTGAAGCGGCGTCCGCCGGTGGCGGTGCGTCCGTGCACGCGCAGCGCCTCCTGCGGCGTGATCCCGCCGACGCTCAGCGCCGGAGCCACGCCGGCGAGGAGCGCGGCAGCGGCGCTGACCGCGATCGCGAAGGCGAGGACGCGGCGATCGAGCGCGAGGTCGAGGTTCACCGTCGCCGCGTAGGTCGTCAGCTGCGAGACGAGCAGCGCGCTTCCCCATCGGGCGATCAGCACGCCGAGCGCGGCGCCGGCTGCCGCCAGCAGCAGGCTCTCGGCGAGTAATTGACGCGCGATCCGCCATCGCGACGCGCCGAGCGCCAGCCGCACCGTCAGCTCGTGGCGGCGCGCGGACGCGCGGGCGATCAGCAGGTTGGCGATGTTGGCGCAGGCGATCAGCAGCACCAGGCTGACCACCGCCAGGATCGTCGTCAGCGGGCGCTCGTAGCGGCTGCGCAGGGCCGAGCGTCCGCCCGGCGCGGCGACGAACGTCAACGGCTCCGTCAGGTACTGCGCGCGTCCCTCGGGATTCAGCGACGGCAGCGTCGCGGCGCGGATCTGCGGCTGCAGCGCGCGGAGCAGCGCCGAGGCCTCCTCCGGCGTCTGGCCCGGCTTGAGTCGCGCGCCGATGTTCATCCACCACGTGGATCGCTCATCCAGCGCGCTGTCGCGCGGGCGGATCAGCGGTTCGGTGGCGAGCGGGATGGCGACGTCGAAGGCGCGGCCGACGTCGGGCCCGAAGAACGACGCCGGCGTCACGCCGACGATGGTGAAGGGCACGCGCTCGATTGTCAGGCGGCGGCCGAGGACGTCAGGCGCGCCGCCGAAGCGCCGCTGCCACATCGCGTAGCTGATCACCGCGACCGGTCCGTCCGCGCCGCCGCCGCGCACGTCGTCCTGCGGATGAATCGGCCGTCCCATCGCGGTCGGTACGCCGAGCACGTCGAACAGGCTGCCACTGACCCAGAGCCCTTCGACCATGTCGGCGGCGCCGGCGGGTGAGAGGTTGAGGCGATCGGTGGCCCAGGCGAACGCGCCGTCGGCGATCCCCGCCTGGCGGTCGCGGATGGCTTCCCAGATCGGATTGGTCCAGGATCCGTCGAGCAGCACGACACGTCCGGGATCGCGGACCGGCAGCGGCTTCAGGGTGATGCTGTTGAGGATCGAGAAGAGGGCGGTGACACCGCCGATGCCGAGCGCCAGCGAGAGCACCGCGAAGGTCGAGACCAGCGGTGCGGCGCACACCGCGCGCGACGCGTCACGCCAGTCCACCGTGAGCGCGGGTCGCAGCGAGACGCGCGGTATCCGCTCCGCGATCCCGAAGCGGAGCGCGTCCGCGGTGGTGGCGATCCAGAAGGCGGCGAGCGCGAGCGTCCCTGCTGCGCGCGCGCGGTCGAGGTCCTGCTGCCACGCGTAGCGCATCGCGTCGCCGAAGCGGGCGCGGGCGTCGCGGGGGTAGACGCGCAGCAGCGCGGCAAAGGCGCGCGGCGTCCGATCGGCGGCGCTCACGCGCGTCCCCGCCGCGGCGCGCGGCCGAGTGCATCGACCGCGGCCACCAGCGCCGCCAGCCGCTCGCGCTCGCGCGCCAGGACCGTCCGTCCGCGCGGGGTGATGCGGTAGTAGAGGCCGCGTCGCGGATCGTCGAGGGTGGGCCCGGCGGCTTCCTCGACCAGGCCGTCGCGCATGAGGGCGCCGAGGTGTCGATAGAACGATCCGGTGCTGATCCGCACCGCGCCCGCCGACTGCTCGCGCACCGCCTGCATCACGGCGTAGCCGTGGGTCGAGCTGTCGGCGAGGGCGAGGAGGATGTGGAACACGGCGGGCTTGAGCGGAGCCGTCTTTATATCCGTTTTGGACATGTCCATCTCGGGCGCATCATAGCGACCAATGTTTCCGGGGTCAAATCATCCGCCGGGGACAGACCTCGCCGATCGATGGCACTCCAGCCGCCACGAACCGACAAACGCGGGCACGCCGCGCTGTCGCGTGGGGTCAGACCCCGGCGTCAGGGCGGGGGCGCGATCTCGCTCAGAGCGTGGGGGTTAGCTGCCGACCTTGAAGCCGATGAGTTGCTGCGCGGCGTCGGTGCCGGCCTTGGCCTGGATTTCAATCACGTACTCGCCCGCGCCCAGCGACGCCAGCGGAAAGTCGATCTGAAACGGCTTTCCCTCAGCCGCCTGCACCGGGACCTCGGCCATCGAGGTGCCGGCGCGGTTCAGCAGCTTGGCGGTGACGTCGGGTCTGGCGCCCCCGGGCGCATAGGCATCGAAGCGGATGAACAGCCGCTCGGCGCGGCTGAACTCGCGCGACACCGTCGGGATCGCGTCGGGGTTGTTGCGCGCCAGCAGGATGTCGCGCGCGGTGCGGCCGCGGTAGACCCGCGGCGTGCCGAACGCCACGCCCGCCTTCCCATAGTCCGGGACCGTGACGGTCTGCGTCACCGAGTCGATGGTCTGCCCCGCCGCGTTCTGGACGACGATCCGCAACTCGATCGGACCGGGCTCGGTCGAGAAGTTGACGCTGGCGCCGGGCGCGGCCGGCGCTCCCGCGGCGGCGTCGGCGGACGGCGCCGGCGCTTCGACCGGACCACGAAAGAGCGGGCGCCCGTCGGCCGCGGTCGCCGTGAGCATCACCCGCGACGCCGTCTCGCGTGCGCGCGAGGCTTCGCTCGTCACCGCCGTCGCCAGCCCCTCCCAGACGAACGTCACCCGCGTCTTGCCGGCGCCCCCCTGATCCGTTCCCGTCCAGAAGCGCGCGGCATGCCCCCCCTTGATTGGCTCGACGATCGCGTTCAGCGCGCTGGCGATCTCCGGCGGCGGTCCGGGCTTGGGCGGCGCACTCGCGCGCGCCGCGTCCTCCGCGGTATAGGCCCAGTAGCCGCGGCGGGAGCGGACCTCGACGTTCGGCCGCTTCACGCGGACGTCGATGGTGTGGAACTTGCCGTCGGTCGGCGCGCTCGAAGAGGTGTAGCCGAGCAGGTAATAGCCGCTGGCGTCGCGCATGATCTGCTTCATCCCCGCCGCCAGATCGTTGCGGTTGACGATGGCCCGGCCGTCGGTGTTGTCGGCGAGCACGCGCAGCGAGTCGATCGACGCGTTGAGGTTCGAGCGATCGGTCTGCAGGCCGACCCCCTGGTTGATGTCGTATTCGAACGCGGCGAGCCCGCGCGGATCGACCGCGTAGATCGACGTGTTGTTGCGGTTGACCGTGTCGTAGACCTCGCGCAGCCGGTTCTGCAGATCGGTCGAGTCGAAGAACTTCTGCGACTCGGCGCGCGGGTTGTTGACGTCGACGCCGGGCTGCGCGCGATTGCCCATGCCGGGCAGCGCCGCGACGGGATCGTTCAACTGCGCCGGCACCGTCGCCGTGAACCCCTCGCTGACAAAGATGATCGACTTGCGCCCGTCGCGCATGCCGCCGAGCTTGACCGCCGCGCCCGACAGCGCGCCCATCGTGATGTCGTTGCGGATCCGTTCCACGGTCTGGGTCGGATAGTAGGCGTAGCGCTCTTCGAACTCGTTGCGCGGTTCGTAAATCCCCTTGCGCCCCTCGAAGTGACTGACCGTGGCAATCATCGAGTCGCGATTGCGCGTGAAGGTCAGCGAGGTCACCGGCGTCATCGGGTACATGAACGCCACCATGTCCTGCGGCGCCAGCGAATTGTTGATGAAGTCGATGAGCGGCTTGCGCACCGCGAGATCGTTGCCGCGGCGGACGTGATAGTCGTCGAGCAGGATGATGAACAGCCGCACGTTGGGCTGGCGCGCCTCGATCTCCTCGTCCATCGGGCTGGTGATCGCTTTCGGCGCGTAGGCCGGAGCGGTCGACCCGTCGATCCTGACGACGTCGAAGGTCTCGACCTTCTGCGGCTTCTTGTCCTCGCGGACGTCGAAATCGTCCCGGCTCATGTCGAGCACGATGTCGCCGGTTTTCTTGTCGGTGACGATCACGTCGACGCTGACGAAGTTGATGCCGCTGCGGATGACCGGCGGACGCTGTCCCGGCGGCGGCGGCTGCCCGGCCGGAGGTTGCTGCCCCGTCGGCGGCTGCGCGGGCGGCTGCTGCGGCGGCGGATTCTGGGCGGGAAGCGCCGCGCTCAGGCCGACAATCAAGACACACGCGGCGGCGAGACGTGCTTGGACCCGCATAGGTGGATGATACCATTCAGATCATGGCCGAACAGACGATCGAGCATGCCCAGCCGCTGACGGTGTTGGCGGAAGATGAAGCCATTTTCCGCGACGCGGTGCGCGAATTCGCCGACGCGCAGGTCCGTCCGCTCGTGCGCGAGATGGATGAGCATGCCAAGATCCCGCGCTCGCTCGTGGATCAGCTGTTCGACCTCGGGGTGATGGCGATCGAGATTCCCGAGGCCTACGGCGGCGCCGGCGCCAGCTTCTTCCACGCCGTGCTCGCCGTCGAGGAGCTGTCGCGGGTGGACCCGTCGGTCGGCGTGCTGGTCGACGTGCAGAACACGCTGGTCGTCAACGCGCTGATGCGCTGGGGCAACGACGACATCAAGCGCCGGTATTTGACCCGGCTCGCCTCGAACACCGTGGGCGCGTATGCGCTGTCCGAGGCTGGCTCCGGCAGCGACGCCTTCGCCCTGGCGACCCGCGCGAAGGAGGACGGCGAGCACTACGTGATCACCGGCCGCAAGCTGTGGATCACCAACGGCAACGAAGCGGACATCTTCCTCGTCTTCGCCACGATCAACCCCGAGGCGGGCTACCGCGGCATCACCGCGTTCGTCGTCGAGCGCGGCGTGGCCGGCTTCACCGTCGGCAAGAAGGAAGACAAGCTCGGCATCCGCGCCAGCAGCACCTGCGAGCTGATCTTCGAGGACTGCCGCGTGCCGAAGAGCAACGTGCTCGGCGAGGTCGGCAAGGGCTACAAGTCGGCGATCGAGACGCTGAACGAAGGGCGCATCGGCATCGGCGCGCAGATGATCGGCCTGGCCGCCGGCGCGCTCGATCACACGATCCGCTACACGAAGGAGCGCAAGCAGTTCGGCAAGGCGATCGCCGAGTTCCAGGCCGTCCAGCACCAGATCGCGCGCGCCGCGATGGACGTCGAGGCGGCCCGCCTGACCGTCTACAACGCCGCGCGCCTGCGCGACGCCGGCAAGCCGTTCCTCACCGAGGCCGCGATCTGCAAGATCTTCTCGTCCGAAGTCGCCGAGCGCGTGGCGTCGCTCGCGGTGAACCTCTTCGGGGGCAACGGCTTCGTCAAGGAATACCCCGTCGAAAAGCTCTATCGCGACGCGAAGATCGGCCAGATCTACGAAGGCACGTCGAACCTGCAGCTGCAGACGATCGCGAAGCAGCTGCTCGGCTAAGCCAGGATCGCTTCGGCGATGACCATCCGCTGCACCTCCGACGTCCCCTGGTAGATCTCCGTCGCCCGGACGTCCCTGAACAGGCGCTCGACGACCGAGCCGCGGCGGTAGCCGTGCGAGGCGAGGATCTGCATCGCGCGATCGGCGGCGCGGTGCGCCGCCTCTGACGCGGCGAGCTTGGCCATCGCCGCTTCCACCGTCGGGCGGTCGCGGCGCGCGCGCGCGTCGGCGGCCTTCAGCATGAGCATGCGCGCGGCGTCGAGCTCGGTGGCGCTGTCGGCGAGCATCCACTGGATCGCCTGGTAGTTGGCGATCGGCTGGCCGAACGCTTCGTGCTGCTTCGCGTGCGCCAGCGCCGCGTCGAGCGCGGCCTGGCCGACGCCGAGCGCCTGCGCCGCGATCGCCACGCGCCCGCCGTCGAGCGCCCACATCGCGATCTGGAAGCCGTCGCCCGGGCCGCCGAGCAGCGCGTCGCCGCCGACCTGGACGTCCTTCAGCTCGACATCGGCGCAGCCGAGCCCGCGCACGCCGAGTGAGTCGGTCGCCGCGACGCGGGTGATCCCCGGCGCGTCGAGCGGCACGAGGAACGCGCCGACGCCGCGGCCGCGGCTGCCCGGCTGCGTCGCCGCGAAGACGATCGCGACGTCGGCCGCCTCGGCGTTCGCCACCCAGACCTTGCGGCCGTTGAGCACGTAGCCGTTCTCGTCGAGCCGCGCCGCGGTCTGCTGGTTGGCCGCGTCGGAGCCGGCCTGCTCTTCCGACAGCGCGAACGCGCCGATCGCGTCTCCCGTCGCGAGGCGGCGCAGCCAGGTCTGCTTCTGCGCATCCGATCCGAACGCCGCGATCGGCTCGGCCACCAGCGAATTGTTCACGCTGGCGATCACCGAGACGACGGCGCTGGCGTGCGCGACCGCTTCCAGCGCCAGCGCGTAGCTGACGTAGTCGCGGCCGGCGCCTCCCCACTCGCGAGGAATCGTCACGCCGAGCAGTCCCTGCGCCGCCAGGCGCTTGACGATGTCGCGCGGGAACGTCCCCTGCTCGTCGATGGCCGCGGCCGCCGGGGCGACGGCGTCACGGGCAAAAGCGGCGATTTCCCGCTGGAACGCGGCCTGGGCGTCGGTGAGGTCGAGAATCATCCTCTTATATTGAACCATTCCCCGCATCCGGCCGTCCTATGCCGTGAGCCCCGCGCGCTCGCGCGGGGCGCGTGTCCTTTCCTGGAGGGTCTATGAACAGGTGGCTCGTTCGCGCGGCGATGGCCGGCAGCCTGCTGGCGCAGTCCAACATCGTCTGGGCCCAGTCCCCGGTCGTCGACCTGCGGAACTTCCACCCGCGCGAGGTCAAGTCGGCGGTCTTCACGCTCGCCTCGCCGCAGGACCTGCGCGTCGAGGCGGTCGGCGCCGAAGGCTCCGACAACCGCGGCACCTTCTCCTGGATCACGGCGATGTGGAACCCCCGCGACGATCGCCGCCAGCCGTGGCGCGGCAATGCCTGGATCCTCGATCTGCGCACGCGCAAAGTCGCGTGGGAATTGAGCGAGAGCGCCACCGAGCGCGGCGGGCACGACACGCGCGTCTTCTCGGGAACCGTCCGGCTGCCGGCCGGCGACTACGAAGCGTTCTTCGGGTCGTTCCCGACGACCTACTGGACCAACGACGACCGCGAACAGAGCAGCGTCGAGCGCATGACGTCGTGGCTGGCGGATCAGGGGTTCGACGAGTTCCGCCTCACCATTACCGGCAGCGCGAAGGTCCTCTCGGGCGCCGCGGCCACCGCCGTGCGGCGCGGCTTCGCCGACGGCGCGATCGTGGCGCTCGCCGGCGACGGCAGCGAACGCTACCTCGAGACCGGCTTCGCGCTCGATCGCCCGACGGCGATCGACGTCTACGCGGTCGGCGAGGCGCGCGAGGACGCGGAGTTCGACACCGGCTGGATCGTCAACGCCGACACGCACGAGAAGATCTGGCGGCTGACGTGGCGCGACTCCTCTCCCGCGGGCGGCGCGCAGAAGAACCGCGTTGCGCACGTCTCGCGCACCCTCCCGCCGGGGCGCTATGCCGCGTTCTACGCCACCGACGACTCGCACGACCCCCGTGAATGGAACGCGCCGCCGCCGCACGATCCGGCGGCCTGGGGCCTGACCATCCGCGTCGCCGATGCGGCGGCGCGCGCCGCGGTGAAGTCCTTCACCTACGAGCACGTGCCGGCCGCCGCCACCATCGTCGCGCTGACCGATGTCGGCGACAAGGAGTCGCGCTCGCGCGGCTTCTCGCTGAGCCGCGCCATGGACGTGCGCGTCTACGCGCTCGGCGAGGGACGCGACGGGCGCATGTTCGACTACGGCTGGATCACCAATGCGGCCACGCACGAGAAGGTGTGGCAGATGCGCTACGAGGAGACGGAACACGCCGGCGGCGACGCCAAGAACCGCCTCGTGGACCGGACGATTCATCTCGACAAGGGGGACTACGTCGTCCACTACGTCAGCGACGAGTCGCACTCCGCTGACGGGTTCAACGCGTCGGCGCCGCCCGACGCCAAGCGATGGGGCATCACCCTGCTCTCCGCGAGCGGCACGGTCGAGCGCGGCGCCGTCTCGGCGTTCGCCGAGAAGCCGGACGCCAACGTCATCGCGCAGATCGTCGGCGTCCGCGACGACGAGAGCCCGCGGCGGAAGTTCCGCGTGGATCGCGAGACGACGATCCGCGTCTACGCGCTCGGCGAATCGAGCGGACGCGAGATGGCCGACTACGGCTGGATCGAGGACGCGAAGAGCGGCCGCACCGTCTGGGAGATGACGTATCGCACCAGCGAACCGGCCGGCGGCGCGGCGAAGAACCGCCGCTTCGACGGCACGATCACCCTGCCGGCCGGCGAGTACACGCTGCGCTACGAGAGCGACGGCTCCCATTCGTTCGGATCCTGGAACGCCAGTCCTCCCGACGAACCGGAGATGTACGGCATCACCCTCTATCGCGTACGGTAGAGCCGCGGCGCCGGTTGACTCCGGCGTGGCACTCGACGCACAGTAGCGCGCGGTGCGCCGACCGCTTCCCGCACTCGCCCGTTACGGCGGCTCCGTTGCGGCGTTCGCGCTGGTCGTCGGCTCCAGCTTCGCGATCCGCCGCCTCTGGGGCTTCAGCATCGACACCACCGCGGTGATCATCCTGGTGATGATCGCCAGCGCGTGGTACGGCGGCCGCGGCCCCGGCCTGGTCGTGGCGTTCCTGTTCGAAGCCGTCATCGACTATTTCAGTGGCTGGCCGAAAGACCCGCTGCGCTACGGCGTCCTCGTCTTCAACCGCCTGCTTCTGTTCACCAGCGTCGTCATCTTCGCCAGCGCGCGACGGTCCGCCGAAGATCGCCTGACGCGGCAGCAGGAGGCGCTGCGCGAGACGCTCGAGCGCGAGCGCGCGGCACGGACCGAAGCGGAAACGGCCAGCCGCGCGAAGGACGAGTTCCTCGCCACCGTGTCGCACGAGCTGCGCACGCCGCTGAACGGGATCCTCGGCTGGGCGGCGATCCTGAACCGGCACGACGTCAACGCGGCGGTCAAGACGCAGGCGCTTCGCACCATCGAGCGCAGCGCGCTCGCCCAGGCGCAGATCGTCGAAGACATCCTCGACTTCTCGGGGATGGCGCGCGGCCAGCTGCGCATCGATCCGCAGCCGGTGGCGTTCGCGCCGCTGGTCCGGGACGCCATCGACACCGTTGCCGCGTCGGCAGACCTGAAGCAGATCAGGATCGAGACCGTCATCGAGGAGGATCAGGTCATCGTCGGCGACGGCGGCCGGGTGCGGCAGATCGTCTGGAACCTGCTGTCGAACGCCGTGAAGTTCACGCCCGAGGGCGGCAGGATCATGGTGCGGCTGCGGCGAGCGGCAGACCAGGCCGAGCTCGAAGTGGAAGACACCGGCATCGGGATCGATCCGGCATTCCTGCCGCACGCCTTCGAACCCTTCCGGCAGGCCGACGCGACCTTCACGCGAGAGCACGGCGGACTGGGGCTGGGGCTGGCGATCGTTCGTCACCTCGTCCACCTGCACGGCGGGACGATCACAGCGCACAACAACGAAGCCGAGCCCGGGACCGTGTTCACGTTGCACCTGCCCATCGCCGTGCCTTCCGCCTCCGGCAGCTGACGAATCTGCGAATCCGGTTACGAAATTGCCTGTCCCCGCGAGCGGAATCGGGCATTCGGCCTGAGGATCCGGTGGGCACGGGATCGGCAGTCCGTGCGGCATGGCTGGAATGCTGCTCGTCGCGGCGATCCTGCTGGGTCCCGCCTCCACCGTCAAAGCCGAGCCCTGGGAAGCGGCCGTCAAGCGCGGCGACTTCGCCGCGGCGGCGACGCTGCTGCAGCGCGTGGTGTTCGAGCCGGCGCGCGGCGCGCGGCCCGACGCCGCCGCACTGAGGCAGCTGGCGCTCCTCTACGCCGACGGCAAAGGGGTCGACAAGGATCCGGTCCTCGCCTGCGGTCTGCTGCGCGCGCACGCGGTGGCCACCGCCAAGGCGCCGCGCGTGACGGCCGCCGCGAAGCGCGCCGCGCAGACGGTCGTCGATCGCTACTGCTCGCCGCTGAGCGTGACCGAGCGCGCCGCCGCGTTCGCGGCGATGTCGTGCCCGCGCGTCGGCCTGCAGCGCGGCGCAACCGTGGCGCTCGAGCCCGGCTGGTCGATCCGTTTCAACGACCGCAGCGTCACCGTCACGCGCAACAACGACGTCCGTGAGCAGCCGCTCGCCGGCGACGGGCTGTGCCGCTCGCAGGTGCTGCTGATGCGGCATTCCTCGCTCGATCCTTCGACCGGCGCCCTCGTCGAGCCGCAGACCGGCACGAAAGCCCGCAACGTGCGCCACGTCATCGAGCTGGTGACGCTGCACTCCGCCTGGCACAACGGCGCGCTGGCGCGTGAAACGATCTGGCAGCTCTACGAAGTGCGTGGCCTGGCGCTGGATCTCGCCGCCGTCGAGCGCTGGCAGGAGCCGGGCTCGGCATGGCCTGCGCCGGAGCTGCCCGGGGCGATCGCGCGCGGCGTGACGTTCGCGATACCCGCGCCCGGACAGCTCGAATACGCCATTCCGGACGATCCTCCCCGCCGCGGGTCGATCGCGCCGCAACAGGCCCGCCGCTGATTGACGCCGGGTGGACGGCGGCGGTAGCTTTACCGTCTTCCGTGGCTTCGATAGCGTCGTTCCGCCGCCTTCGTCCGCTCGCGATCTAGGCAGCGATGCTCGCGATGAGCTGTGGCGGACACTCGAACGCGCCGACGCAGCCGACGTCGCCCGCCGCGCCCGGACCCGCTCCGGTCACGGTCGCCGACGTGCGCGTCGGCACCGCCGGCAACGCCTCACCCAGCCTCTCACCCGGACAAACGCTGCAGCTGTTCGCCCAGGCGACGAGCTCAGACGGCACGAGTGCCGACGTCACGAACCTGGCAGTCTGGCAGTCGTCGAACCCGGTGGTGGCGACGGTCTCGCCGACCGGCCTCGTCACCGCCGCCGTCGAGGGGACGCTCGACGTCACCGCAACGTACTCGGGAAAGAGCGGGTCGCTTCACGCCGACGTGCAGAAGCCCGGATGCGCCGTCACGCTCTCGCCCGAGAGCACGGTGTTCGGCGCGCTCACCTCGAACGCCACCGTCGCGGTCACGACGACGCTGAGCACCTGCCGATGGAAGGCCCGCAGCGATGCCCCCTGGTTGTCGTTCCAGTTCGATCCCAATCGGAGCGGCAACGGGTCGTTCACCTATTCGGTGCCGGGGAACAACAACACGATCGTTCACGCTGACAACCGAGCCGGGCGATTGCCAGTGGCGGATCAACGACACCGTCTTCGAGCTCTCTACGCTGGGACCAACCAGCGGCACGGGATCGGCGACGATCCGGTATGCGGTCACGCCCGGGTCGTTCTCCTCGACACACGATCACACGATTAGCGTCCAGGGCCCGAGCGGACTGAACCCGCATGGCGTTCATACGATTCACCTGATCGCCCAATAAGCTCGGGGATGGATGCGCGGGGAACCTCCGCGCGCATTTTCTCGTCCATAAAAACTACTTTGTAGATTTAATATGGCCAAGGGAGACTTCGTCGGGGAGTTCGAGCTCTACGTCCTGATCGCGATCGCGCACGCCGGGGACGAAGCCTATGGCGTGACGATCCGCCAGGAGATCGAGCGGCGCACGGGACGCGTGGTGGCGATCGGCGCGGTGCACGCCACGCTGGCGCGGCTCGACGAGAAGGGCCTGGTGCGCTACCGGGTGTCGGACCCGCAGCCCGTCCCCGGCGGAAAACGACGCAAGTTCTTCCGGCTGACGGCCGCGGGCGAACGCGCGGTCCGGCACTCGGCCGGCATGCTCGCGCGGATGCTCGACGGCCTGTCGCCGGAACTGCGCGGATTGCGATGAGCGGGCCCCCTCCACGCCTGCCGCGCATCGCCGCCGCCATTCTGGCGCTGGCGGCGTCGCGTGAGACGCGCGCCGACGTGCTCTCGGACCTCGAGGACGAGTACCACCAGGTGGCGCGCGAACGCGGGACCGCGGCCGCCAGGCGCTGGTGCTGGACGCAGGTGGCGCTGTCGCTGGCCCCCCTGGTCCGTTCCCGCAAAGGAGATCGCGTGCTCACGACTGTTGCTTCTGATCTCCGCTACGCCGCGCGCCTCGCCCGGCGGGCGCCGCTCGTCACGCTGTCGGTCATCGTGGCCATCGGCGGCGGCATCGCGGCCGCGACCGCCATCGTCAGCGTCATGGAAGGTGTCTTCCTGCGGCCCCTGCCGTTCTCACGTCCGGGCGAGCTGCTGCAGCTCAGCACAGTCATCGAACGGTTCGGGCGCGCGCCGGAAATGAACTATCTCGACGCCGGCGATCTGCGGGCGCAGGCCTCGTCGCTCGCCGGCGTCGCGCAGTACGACGCGGGCCCGGGCACGGCACGGCTGGACCCGGGCGCGCCGGCGCTGTCGATCACCGTGGTCTCGGCCGGCCGCGATCTCGCGGGGCTGCTCGATCTCCCGGCGACCACCGGCCGGAGTTTCGCCGCGTCCGACTTCGCGAACGGCGCCGCGCCAGTTGCCCTGCTGACGGACCGATTCTGGCGCCGGCGATTCGGCGGAGACGCGGGCGTCATCGGCCGCTCGATCGACATCGGGTCCGACCGCACGCAGATCGTCGGCGTGCTGCCCCCGGCCGCCAATCACTTTCCTGCCGGCGGCAGCGACGTCTGGATACCGCTCACCTTTTCGGCGGACTCGTTCCTCAACCAGCGCGGCTCGATTGCGCTCGCGGCCATCGGGCGGCTGCGCACCGGGCAGTCCCGGGACACGGCGCAGGCCGAGGTGAGCACGATCGCGGATCGCCTGGCGAAGACCTACCCCGACACGAACCGCTCCCGCCGCTTCGCGGTGGACGAACTGCAGGGAGCGATGGCGGGGCCCGTGAGGCCGATGGTCATGCTGATCGCCGGCGCGATCGCGCTGCTGCTGGCCGTCGCCTGCGCCAACATCGCCAACCTGCTGCTGGCGCACGCACAGGCGCGCGCCCCCGAGCTCGCGTTACGCGGCGCCATCGGTGCGAGCCGCGGCCGCCTGCTGCGCCAACTGTGGACCGAAACGCTCGCCCTGTTTGCCGTCGCGGGAACCGCAGGCGTCGTGTGCTCGTTGCCGCTCGCACGGGCCCTCGTCGCGCGCTACCCGGAAGCGCTGCCGCTCGCGGCGGACGTGCAGCTCGATCTCCGCGTCCTCGCGATCGCCGCCCTGGTCACGCTGGTCGCGGCACTGACGGCGGGGCTGCCGCTCGCGCGGCGCGCCTCGGG
>Ga0207691_10004568_pt1 | contig 13404 bp, 10 predicted proteins | sample KBSM13metaG_FD_184327 | JGI IMG/M metagenome (GOLD analysis project Ga0207691, IMG submission 184327) | Miscanthus rhizosphere microbial communities from Kellogg Biological Station, Michigan, USA - KBS M1-3 metaG (SPAdes) (version 2) | ecosystem: Host-associated > Plants > Roots > Rhizosphere >... | reverse complement strand
TTCGCGCTGTTGGGCATTTCGCGCTGTTCGGCATTTCGCGCTGTTCGGCATTTCGCGCCTCTTGGGATTTCGCGCCCTTTCGCTGTTGGCGCCGTTTCAACTGAGCAACTTTGTTCGTTCCGTCAATTACAATTCGTTTCGTACCTCAACCCACTTCTCATGCTCGACGAAAAAGCTCGTGAGCTTGGCCGGCTCATTGGACAGAGCTCCGAGTACCAGGCGGTCAAACGCGCGAATGACGCTCTCAACAACGATCGCGACGCCGTTGCCCTGCTCCGGAAGATGGATCAGCTTCGCGACGAGGCGCAGCGCATGATCGAACGCGGCGAGAACCCCACCGCCGACATGGAGCAGCAGCTCGACGATCTGCTCGGTAAGGTGCAGGTGAATCCGAACTACCAGCGCGCGATTTCTGCGCAGGAAAACTTCGACAAGACGATGCTCCAGGTGAACAACTGGATCACCGAGGGGATTCGAAAGGGCGCGACGAGCTCGATCATCACGCTCGGATGACGCCGCAGCGCGGTAAGCTGATCGTATTCGAGGGCGCGGAAGGGGTCGGCAAAACGACCCAGATCCGGCGGCTCGGCGAGACGCTCACCGTGCGCGGGGTCCGATTTCTCGGCGTTCGCGAGCCTGGGGGAACGGCCGTCGGGAACCAGATTCGACACATTCTCCTCGAGCCTGGCCCCGAGTTGTCGCCTCGGACTGAAGCGCTCCTGTTTATGGCGTCGCGTGCGGAATTGATCGAAAAGGACGTTCGGCCAGCGCTCGACCAGGGCCTCGTGGTCGTCGCGGACCGATTCTTCCTGTCGACCTATGCATACCAGATCGAGGGTCGTGGCCTCCCGGATACCGAGGTCACGGCCGCGAACCGGTTTGCGACTGGCGGGCTCGTGCCCGATCTTACCATACTCCTGCAGCTGCCGGTCGCCTCGGCACTGGCGAGGACCGACAGTCGCGGATCGCGGGATCGGATCGAAGCCGCCGACGATGACTTTCACCACAGGGTCGCCGCAGCTTTCGAGCGGTTCACTGATCGTGCATGGCAACGCAGTCACCCAGAGTCGGGTCCGGTCATCGCGATCGATGGAGCGGGTTCCATCGACGATGTCGCGTCGGCCGTGATCACCGTACTCGAGCAACGGTGGCCTGAAACATTCCGGCCGGCAGTCGGGTCTCATCCCTGATTCGGCCGTAGTTCAATCTCGGGGGGTACCATGCGCTCTCGCGCGTTCGTCGTCTTAGGGGTTCTCAGCACCGCGCTCGTCACGGGCGGGTGGTTCTTCGAACGCGGCCTCAGCGGTGGCGGCTCCAGCGTTTCCGGACCGCGCCTCTTCGACGAGGTCATGACGCACATCCAGCGCTACTACGTGGACTCGGTGAGCACGTCGGATCTGTACGGCAAGGCCATCGACGGCATGCTCGACGGACTCCACGATCCGCACTCCGTCTTCCTGCGCGCCGACCGGCTCGCTCGGCTCAACGAGAGCACGACCGGTAACTACGGCGGCGTCGGCATTCAGATTGACGTCCGCGACGGCTGGGTGATCGTCGTAGCGCCCCTCGCGGGGTCTCCTGCAGAGCGCGCCGGCGTCGAGACCGGGGATCGCATCGTCGAGGTCGAAGGAAAATCCGCCAAGGGCTGGACGATCGCCGAAGCAAGCAAGGCGCTGCGTGGCGTTCCGGGCACGGCGGTTCAGGTCGTGATGGACCGAGCCGGCGCGCGCCGCCCGGTGTCGCTCGTTAGGCAGGAGATCCACCGCAGCGCGGTTGGCCGTTCGCTGCTGCTGTCCGACGGCGTCGGCTTCGTCGACCTCGACGTCTTCAGCGACTCGACCGAAAAGGAGTTGTCGCACGCCATCGACTCGCTGTCGAAGGCGGGGATGCGATCGCTCGTGCTCGACCTTCGCGCGAATCCGGGTGGCTTGCTGACGCAGGGCGTCGGCGTATCCGACCTGTTCCTCGACCGGGGGCAGGAGATCGTGAACATGCGGGGCCGAGTGCGGGAAGCGAATCACGAGTTCGTGGACGGATACTCGCAGCAGTGGCCCAACCTGCCGATCGTCGTGCTCGTCGATGAGTACTCGGCGTCGGCATCCGAGATCGTCGCCGGCGCACTGCAGGATCACGATCGGGCAGCCGTCATTGGCCGCACGTCGTACGGGAAGGGCAGTGCACAGACGGTGTATCCAATACCCGGCGGCAGCGCGCTCAAGTTGACGACCGCGAAGTGGTTCACACCGTCGGGCCGGTCGATCTCCAAGCCGCACAAGGTCGAGGGTGACGCGGACAGCGATGACTCCGACGCCAAGCCCGAAACCACTCCGTTGTCCGAACGCGAGAAGTTCAAGACGGACGGCGGACGCATTGTCTATGGCGGTGGTGGAATCACGCCCGACATCGTCGCTGGTGACACGACCGTCGTACCGAGCGAGCTGGCGCTTCAGAACGCGTTAGGCCGCAAGGTCCCGCAGTTCCGCGACGCGATCACCGAGTACGCGATGAGCCTCAAGGGCACGAATACGGTGACGTCTCCCGACTTCGTCGTGACGGACGCGATGCGCGATGGCGTCTGGCAGCGGATGCGGCAGCGCGGCATCGCAATGGATCGCTCCGTCTACGATGCGGCGGCGCCGCTCGTGTCGCGCTTCATCGGGTACGACGTCGCGCGCTACGTCCTTGGAGTCGCGGCTGAACGGCGCCGTGCCGTGCAGGAAGATCCGGTCGTGCAGCGCGCTGTCGAGTTGACGCGCGGTGTGAAGACCCAGAAGGACCTGCTCGCGCGCGTTGCTGCACAACAAGGGCGCCGCGGCGAGTGAGTTCTCGCGCCGCCCACAGCGGCGATGACACAGTGTTCGTGTTGGGCGCGGGTCGAGCGGGACGGTCGCTCTCCCGCGCCCTCGTCTTGTCTGGCGTGAACGTCGTCGGTCTACACGGACGGCACGCCGACGCCACGACCATTCCCGTCGTCAGCGCGGGTGAGTTGCCGTCGGCGTTAGGCACGGCCACCGTCGTGCTGGTAACCGTGCGTGACGCTCAGCTCGGAGACGCGCTTCGCCAGCTCGCGGCGGCGCGCCTGGCGCCAGGGGCGGTAATCCTGCACGCCAGCGGCGCCATGGATCCAGCGGAAGCGGAGCTGCTGCGCGTGCGAGGCCACGGCGTGGGCACGATGCACCCGCTCGTTCCGCTCGCGGACCCCCTGCGCGCGGTCGAACTCCTGCGCGACGCGTGGATCGGTGTGGACGGCGATCCGTTCGCCGTCGCGGCCGCAACCAGGCTGGCCGAGCGGCTTGGCGCTCACGCGCTGACGATCCCCCCCGGCGAAAAACCGCGCTACCACGCGGCGGCCGTGTTCGCGGCGAACTTTCCCGTCGTCGTGGCGGCGCTTGCCGAGCGGCTGCTCGAAGAAGCCGGCATCGCGGAAGGGCAGGCGCGCGCTGCCACAGTCGGGCTCATGGGCGCCGCTGTGTCGAACCTCGAGAAGGGACGTCCGCACGACGTCCTCACGGGCCCCATCGCGCGCGGCGACGTGACGTCCGTGCGCGGCCATCTCTCGGTGCTCGCGGACGATGCTCCGGCGCTCGCCGCGTACGTCACGTTGTCGCGCGCCGCGCTCACGCTCGCGCATGAGCGCGGTACACCGGCTGAGCGCCTCGCGGAAATTTCCGAGGCGCTCGATGAGGCTCAGCGGCCGCCGAGCACCGTCTGATCCACGACGCGTGCGCCCTTGGGCGGCTTGAACGTGAACGACTTCTGGTCGACTGTCGCGTTAGGCGTGACGGTCGTGATCGTCACCAGCCGCGTAATGCCTGAATTCTCGACCGTCTCGAACTGACGGAGCGTGCCGTCGGCCACGTCGATCCAGACCTTGGCTCGAGTGAACGGCTCCACGTTCGACTTGGGCTGGAGCACGACCGCGCGTGTGGCGTGTCCGGCGATCGTCGCCGCGCCGGCGTCGGTGATGTTGAAGCGCGTCTTCGGCGAGTCGAAGAAACGGGACGCGAGGTCGAGACTTCCGGCGCCGCCCTCGGTCATCGGCACCTTGATGACCTGTCCTGGAGTCGAGCTCGGCAGGTATACCCACAGCCACTTGCCGTCGCCGACGAGCATGTCGCCCTTCGGCTGGACGAACCGAAAAGAGAACTTCGCGGGCTGCCGCTGCTGTTCGAACTCGCCGCTGGCGTTTGCCTTGGACCCGGTGAGCGGGTTCGTGATCACCTGCTCGAACGTTCCCTTGGACGTCCTGGTGCTGTTGTACGTCGCGACCGCCTTGTCGATGATCGGATCGACGGCGCCCTGCTGTTTCGGCACGCCCAACACGAGCCCGGCCCCGAGCGCGACAGCATATATGTGATTCAATGACATTGCTCTCCTTTCCATGGTCGAGTCAGGTACAGGCAGGAACGAAGCCATCAAAGCACAGCCATCATCCGGCGGCCGCGCCTCGAGCGTCAGTGAAGCAGCACTTCAGCGTCACCGAGCCACACGAGCACGACCAGCCAGCAATCGGCTGTAGTTCCCGTTCCCGGATCTCCGTTCCCGGTGCCCTGTCTATTCAACCCACCTCGATCGCGACCGTTCCGGGCGATAGGGCGATTGCACGGTCGATGGCGCGCGCAATGAGGCGCAGCTCAGCGACCAGCTTGACGAACTGATCCGGGAACAGCGACTGGGCCCCGTCGCTCAGCGCGCGGTCCGGGTTCGGGTGCACCTCCACGATCACGCCGTCAGCGCCTGCAGCCACCGCGGCACGCGCCATGGGAGTCACCTTGTCACGAAGCCCAGTGCCGTGACTCGGATCGGCGATGATCGGGAGATGCGACAGCCGATGCACGATCGGGATTGCATTCAGGTCGAACATGTTCCTTGCTGCGCTGTCGAAGCTCCGCACGCCGCGCTCGCACAGGATGACCTGCGAGTTCCCCTCGGCGAGGATGTATTCGGCGCTCAACAGGAGGTCGTTGATCGTTGCCGCCATGCCGCGCTTGAGCAGCACCGGACGATTGAGGCGACCGACGACCTTGAGCAGCGAGTAGTTCTGCATGTTGCGAGCGCCGATCTGAATGCAGTCGGCGTACTCGGCCACGAGGTGAGCACCCGCTTCGTCCATTGCTTCCGTGACGATGGGGAGACCCGTCTCACGCCGCGCGAGCGCGAGCAGCTCGAGGCCCTGCTTACCGAGTCCCTGGAACGCGTACGGGGAGCTGCGCGGCTTGAATGCGCCACCGCGAAGCGCCGTCGCTCCCGCAGCCCGTACGGCACGCGCCGCCGTGACGATCTGCTGCTCCGACTCCACCGAGCACGGGCCCGCGATGACGACCACGTCGGTGCCACCAACGACGACGCCGGGCGCGAGCTGCACCACGGTGTTCTCGGGTCGCCACTCACGCGACACCTGCTTGTACGGCTTGGAGACGTGGATGACCTGCGCCACACCGGGCAATCCGGAGATGCGCGAATCATCGACGCGCCCATCGTTGCCCACGACTCCGATCGCGGTGCGCTGCCCGCCGGGCATTGGCACCGCCTGATATCCCATCTCCGTGATCACGCCGCATACGCGGTCGACATCGACCGGTGTCGCGTCCGTTTGCATGACGACCAGCATCACCGTTCCTCGAGATCGAGAGTCCATCCGTCCGTGGCCAGAGCCACCGTTCCGCCGAACTGCGCGCCCACTTCGCCCCGGATGTCGACGTGCTCGACGGGTGGATAGAAGTGCGTGAGGGCGAGTACGCCAGGCTTCGCCGCGGCACCTAACGCGCCGCACTGCGCGGGTGTGAGGTGCGTGGTGATCGCCATCGAGTCTGGCAGCGAGCACTCGGCCAACAGCACATCGCACCCGGAAGCCCAGACGCCGAGTTCCGCGTCTGGGCCAGTGTCGCCCGTGTACACGATTCGACGCCCCCGGTGCTCTACGGAATATGCCACGCTCTCCGCTGTGTGTGGAACCTTGAGGCAGCGGAGATGCACGCCCGGTTCGAGGTCGACGCCGTCCCCGGGCGCCAGCTCACGGACGGACATCGCGAAGCCGAGGCTGAGGAGTCCGTCCCCAAAGACTCCGGCGAACTGTGAAAGCAGGCGCAGTGTCCCCGCCGGTCCGATGATGTCGAGTGATGCCGAGCGGGGGGGCAGTTGGCCATACCGCCACGCATAGAGGATCGTCGGCAGGTCCACCACGTGATCCGCGTGGAAGTGGGTGATCGCGAGGTGCGTGATGTCCTGCCACCTCACGTTCAGATCCGCCATTCGCGTTGCGACGCCGCTTCCGCAGTCCATGAGCAGGCGGACCGCTCCGGCCTCGACGAGGTGCCCACTTTGCACGCGGCCGCGCAAAGGGGCGGCGGTGCCTGTTCCGATCGTCGTCAGTCGCATCGCGGTGCCGTCACGGGCCTTGAAAGATCGCCTTCTTGATCCACTGCACACCACCCGCTTGCAGCCGGATCAGGTAGACGCCTCGCGGAACCAGGGAGCCATCGTTTGCGTGCCCATCCCACGTCAGTATCGGATCGCAACCTTCTTCGGCGGTCGGCGTCGCGCGCCCGTAGCGCCCCGGCTCCAGGAACTGTGGCGTCGATGCGTTAGGCAGCAGGCGTCGGACGAGGTTGCCACGCACGTCGTGCACGGTAAGACTCACCGACGTGGTTCGATTGAGATCGAACCAGATGCACGTCACGCGCGAATCGGCCGTCGGAAACGGGTTCGGGAAATTCTGATAGAGCAGCGTCACCGCCGGGCGGCCGGTGTCGCTCGCGACGGGAAGTCGCACCGGCACGCTGGTGTGAACGGTGGTGCGCTGAAACGGCATCGCCGCGGCCATGGCCGCGGCGAGCGCTACGATCGCGAGTACGAACGGCTGCTTGGGCGATGTCACGCCGGCGCCGCGGCCACTTCGGGCTCACCCAGAAGCTCCGCCAACTCCTCGACCGCCGCGCCGCGCATGCGCACGCTCACGATCGACGAGACGCCGGGCTCCTGCATTGTCACGCCGTACACGGCGTCCGCTGCTTCGGTCGTCGTGCGGGGGTTGTGCGTGATGACGATGAACTGCGTCTTGTCCTTGAACTGATTGAGCATACGCACGAAACGCCCGATGTTGGCGTCGTCGAGTGGCGCGTCGACCTCGTCCAGCAGACAGAACGGACTCGGCTTCGTGAGGAAGATGCCGAACAGCAGCGAGAGCGCGACGAGGGCGCGCTCGCCGCTCGAGAGTAGGTTGATGCGCTGCGTGCGTTTGCCGCGGGGCGAGGCATGCACCTCGATGTCGCAATCGAGTGGCAGGTCCGGATTCTCGAGACGCAGGTCGCACTCGCCGCCGCCGAACAGCGTCATGAAGATCTGCCGGAAGTTCTCTCGCACCTGCGTGAACGTCGCGAGGAACAGCTCACGCGCCGTCGCGTCGATCTCGCGAATGGCGAGCTGCAGCGAGTTCTTCGCGTCCGCGAGGTCCGTTCGCTGCGAAGTCAGGAAGTCGAGGCGCTTCGTTTCTTCCTCGTGTTCCTCGATCGCGAGTGGGTTCACCACACCTAACGACTCGAGCTGCGCGCGAAGCTGCTCGACCTCACTGCGCAGGGTGTCGTCGTCGACCTCCACCGGCGTGAACGACTGGAGCAGCTCGTCCAACGGCTTGCGCCACTCGGTTTCGAGCCGCTCGCGGATCGCGGTCCGGCGTCCGGAGAGCTCGGTGAACCGAAGCTCCGCGTGATGCAGCTCGTCGGCGGTCTGGTGCGCGACACGACGCGTCTCATCGAGCGCATGATCCGCTTCGGTGAGTGAAGTATCGGCGGCCACGACTGCTTGTTCCGAGGCCGCCAGGCGGTCGTCCGTCTCGCGCAGGGTGGCGTCACGATCGTCGAGATCGAGCTGCCACGTCGCCATCTGCTCGGCAAGAGAGCGATCAGCGTTGGCGAGTGTACTGAGCTCATGTTCGAGCGACTGGAGTCGGGCCGATGCCGACGTGAACTCCTCGACGAGGCGCCGCTCGCGGTCCGACGCCACCTGTAGGCGCGCTTGTGCCTGCGCCTCGGCGATCTGCCCCGCCGTGCGTTGCTCACGCGCCTCTTCCTGCGCGCGCTCTGCTTCGGAAAGGCGTGTGCGGCTTTCCGCGATGGCGGCGTCACGCTGAGCGATCGTCTCGCCGAGCTGGCTCGCCGACGCATCCAGCGTCGCAATGCGCTCGGTGAGCTCATTCGCCCGTGTTTGCAAACGCCCAGCGAGCGCCGCTGCGTCCGCGACCTCACGCTCGGCACGCTGGAGGCGACGCGCCAGTTCAGCGCGTTGCTCGCCAGCTCGACGCCACTGCTGTTGTACGACCGATGCTTCTTCCGAGGCGGCGGCAACGCGATCGTTCGCCGTGGTCAGTGCGCTCCGCGCTGCGTCGGCGGCGGCTGATGCCGTCTGTCGCGCGGCCTCGCTGGCCGTGAGCTCTGAGCGCAATGCGAACAGCTCCGCACGCCGACGAAGCGGTCCCGGGCCGCCCGTGGCGCCCGGCAGCCAGACGGCGCCGCGCGCGTCGACGAACGCGGCGCCGTCATCCAGCGCATGCACGTTGCCTAACAACGCGCGCACCCAACCCTGCGCCGGTGCGGCAGCGTCCACATCTGCGACGAGCTCACCGGTGGACGCCGCGCCGTTTGCTTCGCGCACGGCATCCAGCGGCAGCAGGAGCAGTGCGCCCGGATTGCTCGTCGCGTGCCAGCGTCGAATGACCTCGGCCGCGTGCTGGTCCCGAACGACGACGGCGTGCACCGTGGCGCCGAGATAGCGCTCGACGAGCAGCGCGGAGGCCGCACTCGCGTTCACGAAATCCGAAAGCGGACCGAGGACAGCGCCTTCGCCGAATTGCGCCCGCTCGCGAAGGAGACGCGCAGCTGCGGGTGCCAGACCAACGCGCTCGCGCTCGAGCGACTCCAGGCCGTGGACCTTTCCCTGAAGTGCCGTCAACGCCTCATCGGCACGGAACAGCTCATGGCGAGCAGCGGCTTCGTTCTCCTTGGCCTCGGCCATCGCTGCTCTGGCGTCTGCGAGCGCAGCATCGGCCTGAGCGACGGCGGCCTGTGCCAGCTCCACAGCTTCGTCCGCGGTTTCGACTTCACGTGCGACCGATGCGGCGGCGTCGGCGAGCGACGCGCGCTCCGACTCGAGTACAGTCGCGCGCTGCTCTACCTCGGCGAGCTCGCGCGCTGCGCCTTCTCGGTCGATCTCCAGACGACGCAACTGGTCGCGACTCTCTCGCGCCAGGCGCTCGGCGGCCTCCACAGCTGTGCGTACTTCGGCGACGCCGCGGCGGGCGTGCTCTTCCGCGGTCGCGCGCCGCGCGAGCTCCTGTGCTGCTTCACGTACCTCGTCCTCGAGATTAGCGCGCTCGGCGACGGCGCGCTCGCGGTCGGCTTGCACCCGCTCGCCTAACGCCTCACCTTCACGCTGCTCCTCTTCGGCACGCTGGCGTCGCATGAGTGCGTTGCGTTGCCGTTCCTCGGCGACTGCGATCTCCCCGCGAAGTCGCTGCGCCGATTCGCGCTGCACTGCCGCGAGCCGCGCGAGCTCCGCGCGCTGTGCCTCGGCGGCGGCACGAGCCGAGTGCGCTGCATCTCGCGCGACTTCGTGCTCGCTCACGTCCGCTTCGGCCGTCGGCACGATGTCACGAAGTTCCGCGACGCGCCCTTCGAGTGTGCCGAGCTCCTCGTGCCAGGCGCGCATCTCGCGCTCGGCGAGCGTCAGCTCGACGGAGAATCGCCGCGACATCAGCTCCGCGTGGCGCTCGGCCCGTTTCCGCTGACGGCCGAGTGATCGCACCTGGCTCTGTACTTCTCCGATCAGGTCGTCGATGCGCGAGAGATCGGTTGTCGTTTCCTCGAGCCGTCGCTCCGTGCTCCGACGGCGATCGCGATACAGCCCGACGCCAGCAGCCTCTTCGAACAGCTCCCGGCGATCGTCGGGTCGGTCCGACAGCAATGCGTCGATTCCTTTCGACTCGATCACGACGCCGGAGTCGCCACCGAGCCCGGTGCCGCGCAGGAGGTCGTGGATATCGCGCAGTCGGCACGGCGCGCGGTTCAGCAGGTAGTCGCTCTCGCCGGATCGCGAGAGACGGCGCGTAATGACGACCTCCTTGAACGCGATTGGAAGCTGGCCCTCGGAGTTGTCGAAGTGCAGGGAGACCTCGGCGAGGTTCACGGCGCGACGCGCCGACGAGCCCTGGAAGATGACCTCTTCCATCTTCGCGCCGCGAAGGAGCCGCGCGCGTTGCTCACCGAGCACCCAACGGACAGCGTCGGACACGTTCGACTTGCCGCACCCGTTAGGCCCGACGATCGCCGTCACGCCAGGCTCGAACGCGAGCATGGTGTTATCGGCGAACGATTTGAATCCCTGTAACTCCAGCTTCGTCAAACGCACCTAATAGGCTCTCCCGACCCGGTAAGCGAGGGTCGCATCAATGTTCTTCATCTTGAGCGCCGACTTGAACAGCGCGGCCTCATCGGGGTTTTCGAATGCGCCAGCGTAGATGCGTACCGAGCCATCACGCTGCAACAAACCGTACACGGGGACCTTCCGCGACTGATAGTCGGCGATCAGCGCCGCTGCTTCCGTCGCCGACGGTGCCGTCACGAGCTGCAGCGCCAGCGGCGCCCGAATGACGCTACCCCAGCCCTGGGGAACGAGCCCACGTCCGCGCAGGAACGTGAGTAGCTGGTCGGCCTTCTTGCGATCGACGTAGGCACCTGTGACGACCTTGTACCAGGTGCCGCGATCAGTGCCACGGGTGACTGGCGCATAAGTGCCGACCGGGAAGTCGCCCGCTCCGGAGCGCACGCGCAGCGCGGCGCCGTCCTCGGTGTCGATCATCGCGATCTGCACCGCGAACGGTGACACGTTCGCGGAGTCAGCCGGGTTCGACACGACGAGCGGCGGCGACGAGTCGACTACGGCAGACGCAGAAACGAGACTGTCGGACGCCGCTGCGGAATCGCGGCGGAGCGCCGAGACAGGCGCTGGAGCGCTCGTTAGGTAGTTGCGCCCGAGCACCACCGCGACCGCGGCAAGGACAGCGGCAACGGTGACCGGCATTGCCCACCGACGACGCCGAAGCACGACGACTTCGGGCATGACGACGTCCTTGCGTTGCACCGGCCGTTGTGTCGTGCGACGCGTCGCGGAGGCGACGTCGGCGAAGACGCGCGCGTTAGGCGCCGGACTCTCGACGCCGCCGACGAGCACGACGCCGTCGAGCATGGCGATCAGGTCGTCGACGCCGGGCACCGCGGCGGGCGCGGCGACGAGCAGTAACGCCCCGACCTCGTGAAAACCGCTCGCGAGTCGACGCCACCGATCGTTGCGGAGAATCTCCTCCTGAACGACGGTCTCGCTCCCGCTCGGGAGCACGTGCAGGTTGCCGGCGGCGTCGATCTGGCGCGCGATCTTGTTCATCGACACGCCGTACAGGAACGCGTCGGTGAGCCCGTGCGGGTCGTCGTCCGTCACGAGATCGCGCAGCGGCGGCACGTCGCCGATGAGATCACCGACGGCCACGCGCCTGCGCGCCGACTGCGCCCGGGCGATGCCGAGAGCGACCGACGCCGTCGCGATCGGGTCATGGCCCAGGACGACAACGGCGCTCGCATCGTCGAGCCCTCCGGCCACGCGACTTCCCGCGGCCTCCCACAGCGATTCGAATTCGCCCACAGCCTGGTCCGTCAAGGGTTGCCTTCGTACACCCAGAATGACTCACGCGACGCACGACCGATGCGTTCCGCATCCGCTTTCGTCGGGTAGGGACCCAGGACGACGCGATAGACCGCGGTGCCATTGGTCTGGCCGACCACGACACGCGCTTGTTGTCCCTCCACCGAAATCGCGCTGGCACGTTTGAGCGCCGGCGCTTCAGACACGAACGCGGCGAACGATACGACCCATCCCTGCGCGCGAGGATTTCGCGCAGGTGAGGCAGGCGTATCCACCGGAATGCGAGGCGGCGCAGGGCGAGGAATCGGCGCGCGTGGCGGTCGCGCGGTTGTCGGCGCGGATGCCGTCTGTCCGTTCGCAGTATCGGGTGCTGCCTTCGGGACTACTGATGCTGGAGAAGCGGTGGTGTCGGTGGTGTCGGCTCGTGCCGCGACCGAATCTGAATCGGCGACTGTCACCGGCTGGTCGAGATCAGCGGCGCGCGGTCGAAGGCCGTTCCAGACGATGACGTGCCAGAAATCGCGTCCACCACCATCGACGACCGAACGTTGGCGGAGCGTCTCGCCATCGACGAAGCGAACGTCATCCTTGTCGGCGAGCGCGATCACACCGTCGGGCGCGACGAACGGCAGGTCATCGCGCCACTCGGTTTTCACACTGCCGATGACGCGCGCCGTGCCGACGGCGACGACCCACGCCGAGTCGCCCGCTGCGGCGCGTGCCAGGACATAGCGGCCGAGGGGATCCATCCTGAGCGCGCTGACGTTGCCAGGCAGCTCGATCGATTGCGTCACGGCGTCGCGATATCGGTCTACGACGATGACGTTGCGACTCGAGTCGGTCGCGACGAACAAGCGGTCGCCGCTCGGCGTCGCGGTCACCGCTCGCACTCCGGCATCGAGATGAACCGCGGGAGTCACCTGGAGAGATCGACCGCGAAGTGAAATGAGCGACGAGTCGATGCCGAAGTACACACGGTCACCGGCCTGTGCGTGAGGAATGCGTGGCGCGTTGGGTACCGCTGCGCTGTCGATCACATCGGTGCCAGGCGGTCGCACGCGGATCACGCCAAGGTCGGTCCCGTGGTCCGTCACCACGAGCAGCGTGCCGTCTTGTTGCGGGATCACGAGCCGCGCACGACTCGGCGGCGCGAACGTCCAATCGCCGGACGGCGTGAGTCGTGTGACGCTGCCGTTTGCGGCGATGCCGTAAATAGCCCACCCATCGCTCGACGCGAGCGACGTCAGCTTTGCTCGCGTGGCCACGCCAACGGTGCCGGATCGGAGATCGATGCGTCCTGGGACTCCTTTCCGGTCGACGTACGCGAGTGAACCTGCATCGGCATCGAATGCCAGCACGTCGCCTGGCGCGGCCGCATTAGCGGCCGACGTCCAGATCACGGAATCGAGCTGCGGGTACCGGTATGCACGAACGGCCCCGCCACTGCGCGGAATGCGCAGAATGATCTGGTCGGGGCCGGTGGATGTTGAGGCGGACGGCGCCTCGTGCTGCGCGGGTGGTTCGGGCCGCTCGGAGCGGCCGCACGCAACGAGCACGAGCGCGAGAGCTACGGTCGCACGCACCGCGGTAAGGTAGGGCTGAAGGGGGGAATCGGGAATAGGGAATCGGGAATCAACGGCAAGCTTGTAGCTGGTCGCTCGTGCTGGTCGCTGGTCGACCAACAACGGTCGCTGGGGTTCACTCACTCAGTCCCCA
>Ga0207691_10004567_pt1 | contig 13406 bp, 11 predicted proteins | sample KBSM13metaG_FD_184327 | JGI IMG/M metagenome (GOLD analysis project Ga0207691, IMG submission 184327) | Miscanthus rhizosphere microbial communities from Kellogg Biological Station, Michigan, USA - KBS M1-3 metaG (SPAdes) (version 2) | ecosystem: Host-associated > Plants > Roots > Rhizosphere >... | reverse complement strand
CAACCGTTCGATGTGAGAGATACAGCCAGCGTCCCTCGCGCTTCGCGTAGACCTTCTGATACCAGACCGAGAACCACCGTCGACCCGCCGGCGAACTCGGGATATTTCCAACATAGCGGCCGTACGTGATTGCGACATCACCGTGCATCTCGACTGACTGGACGTCGTAGTCGTGAGCCGCGTAGGACTTGTCTGCGATCCGGCGCATGAAGCTCGCCTTGTCGTCGACGAGCGCCGGCCGTCCTCCGGTCGTCCAGCCGTCGCCGTGAATCATCACGAAGTCGGCCGCCGTCACCCGATCGAAGTAGGCCGCATCGCCACGGACGATCGCGGCCGCGATGTCCCGCTCGAGCGTCAGCACCTCGTGACCTGCGGCGGACTGATCGGAAGGTGAGATGACAGGCGCCGGTACTTGGCGCGCCGGTGCAGGCGATTGCGCGCGCACTGTGGCGACGCCCAGGAGTACGCCGACGATAACGATTACAGGATTCAGGAGGCGCATAAACTGGCCCTCATCGCTGCGCGAACGCTCGAATTTCACCACGTTGCCGCGTCCGCGTCCACCTCGGTCCGTGCAGCCATCGGGCGTAGAATGCCCGTCCGGAAGGCATCCGGGAGGGACGAACATGCTCAAGTGGAAGGCTCTGGCCATGGCAGGCATGGCATTCGGACTGGCTGGTTTCGGCTGGGGCTACGCCCAACAGCAGACGTTCCCCGGTTTCTACGAGCTGCGCATCTACAAGGCGCAGCCGGGCAAGCGGGATGCCCTTGCGGCGCGCTTCGCCAGCCGGACCGCTGCCATCTACGCCCGGCACGGGATCACCAACGTCGGCTACTTCATCCCGCAACAGAGCGATCCCGAGCTCGGGATCGACGCGTCCGACACGTTCATCTACATCCGCGCATACCCGTCGAAGGACGAACGGGACAAGCGGCTCAAGGCTGCGCAGAGCGATCCGGAATTTCGTGAAGTTGTGATTGCGCAGGAGCGCGATCAGAGCGCGAGACTGATCGTCAAAGCCCACAACATCGACATGACGCCGAGCGGTTCGTACACCGCCATCGCCGTCGTCCCCTAGCGATCGAAGGTCGGCATATGCGATGTCTTTCACTCGACCGGCGTCGATGGCTCGTGATGGCTGCGCTGGCCGTTGCCTGGGCTCCGGTCCCCGCCGCTCAGCGGACCGCATCTGATCCAGCGGCCGACGTGCTCGCTCTCGAGCAGAAGATCGAGGATGCGATCGTCCGCGGCGACGTGGCATTCGTCGACCGCGTCACACCAGCTGACTTCAGCTTCGTGCATGGAGACGGGTGGACGCATGGAGGACGGCCGTTGATGTCGGACGACAAGGCCGCGTTTCTGAAACGCGTCGCCGACAAAGAATACCTGGTCCACGATCTCGATCAGGTGAAAGTGGAACTGCACGGAGACGTGGCGATCACGTCCGGGCGCTACGTCAGCCTCTTCGTGCCGGCGAACCGCAACCCGGCGAATCCTGCGCGGCTCAACTCGATCTGGTTCGAGCGCGTTTACGCGATGCGGAACGGTCAATGGCAGTTCCTGTCTCACCGCACCGTTCACGGACCCAACGTCGCACCAGCTGGCATCGATCCCACGGCGGCTCAGCGCTAACGCTTCGGCGTCGATCTTGCACTGATACCTCTCCGAGGCCGTCGAGCACACGCTTGAGCCGGAGGGGATCATGCGAGCCATCACGTTATCCGCGGTACTCGTTCTCGTTCCTGTTCTCGCCGGAGCACAGCAGCCCTGCACATCCGATGCAGACAGCACGGTCGATGCAATTTACAGGCAGGTCCTGGAGCGTCCGGCTGGTGGCGAAGGCAACGCCCGCGCGGAGCAACTCAGAAACGGCCAGACGTCCGTGCGCGATATCGTGCGTGACATTGCTAAGTCGCCCGAACATCTTCAGCGCTTTCTGCCTGCGAACAATCGAACCCAGGCAGTGACCAATCTCTACCGCCATCTGCTGGGCCGGGAACCCGATCCCGCTGGTTTGAGCAGCCACGTACAGGGGCGTGATTCTCTGGCAGCGCTCGCCGACCTCTTCATCAACTCACAGGAGTATCAGCAGAAGTTCGGCAATGACACGGTGCCTGGCGGCACAAGACGTTACTGCCGTGACGGGGGCAGTCCTGCGACAAGTACAAATACAAATAGTGGTGGCCGGATCCGTTTTCAAAACATGGACCGAAACGGCAATCGCGCGATCGAGCGCGAAGAATGGAACGGCAGCCGGGGATCGTTCGACGTCCATGACTGGAACAGAGACGGCGTGTTATCGGGAGACGAAGTGCAGCCTGGTGCGCGTCGAACCGGCCGTGCGGGGGAGGAAGACTTCGATCCAACCATGGCTGCCACGTGGACCGAGGATGCGTTCCGGCAGTACGACCGCAACCGCGACGGACGGATTACTTCCAGCGAGTGGTTCTACAACGCCGAGTACTTCCGTCGCGCCGATCGCAATCGTGACGGCGCCCTGACCCTGGCGGAGTTCACGAACACGTCAATGGACGACGATCGTGACGACCGTTTCGACAATCTCGACGTCAATCGCAATGGGCGTGTCGAGAAGGGCGAGTGGCACGGCAGCCCGGATGCATTCGAGTGGCTGGACCGCAATCGGGACAACGTGCTCACCCGAGCCGAGGTCGTCGGTGAGACGTCCAATCAGTCGAACCAGTTCGATAGTTTCGCCAGCCTGGACACAAATCGCAGCGGCACGCTCACTCCGGACGAGTGGAAATGGACGACGCGGAGCTTCGCCCGCTACGACACCGACCGCGACGGACTGCTCACCCGTCGTGAGTTCGACGCCGGCGGCGGTGTTCCCGCCGCCGGGAGGTGAGGGCTTAACGCTCGTGGTAACCTCCTCGACGGAGGACTGAATGATTCGGCAATTCATAGCGACGGTCGCCATGTTCGCGGCCTGTCTTCTTTCCACCTCGCCAGTCGCTGCTCAGGCAAAAGGGTCGGCGGATGCCATGGCCGCCAAGCGGGTGAATCCCCACTGGCAGGCGCCGCGCAACGCGTGGGGGCAACCGGACCTCGAAGGAATCTGGACGACCGACGACATGCGCGGTGTTCCGATGTCGCGCCCGCAACAGTACGGAACGCGCGGTTATCTGACCGACGAGGAATTTACCCAACGCGCGAAGCAGCGCGGCACCGCCCGGGACGTCGATAACGCGCGAACCGGTACGTTCCGCAACGAAGAAGGCAGCCGCGACTTCAGCTACACGTCGATGGTGGTCGATCCTCCCGATGGCCGCGTACCTGCGCTCACGGCCGCGGCGCAGGCGCGCCCCCGTGCGCAGGGTTCATTCGGTACGGGGCCGTGGGAGAAGGTCCAGGATTTCGGGCTCTACGATCGGTGCATCACCCGCGGCGCGATCGGGTCGTTCATGCCGGCCGTGTATGGCAACGGCGCGCGCATCATCCAGACGCCTGACTCGGTGGTCATCAGCTATGAGATGGTGCACGACACGCGCGTGATTCCGCTCGATGGCCGGGCGCCCATCGGCAAGGACATTCATCTCTGGATGGGTGATGCGCGCGGTCACTACGAAGGCGACACGCTCGTCATCGAGTCACAGAACTTCACGGACAGGACCGCGGTTGGCGGGACGCAACACAGCGACAAGCTGCGAATGGTCGAGCGTTTCACGCGCGTCGATCCCGAGATGATCGACTACGAGATCCACATCGACGATCCGACCACCTTCACGCAGCCGTGGACGTTCCGGATGACGATTACCAGCCAGCCGGGCTATCAGATCTACGAATACGGCTGCCACGAAGGCAACAACGCGATGCGAAACGCGCTCACCGCCGAGCGCGCGTACGAGAAGGCCGCCGAAGAGGCCAAGGCCAAGGGGCTCCCGTTACCAGAGCGAGTGTTCGAGCGCGTCAACGGCGACGACCGCGCCAGATAAATCGAAAGACGTCTCGAAGACCATTGCCTTCCTGGCGGCTGGGCGACTACCTCACCCATCGTTTCAACCCGGAACTGGGAATCGGGCGGGTCACGGCCATCGAGGGCCGTGCGCTCGTGGTCGAGTTCCCGCGTTCCGGCACGACGCTCCGACTCGCCGCGAACACCGACGCACTGATTCCCGTCGATCCGGATTCGCAGCCGGATCTCGAGCGGTCGCTCGTCGAGCGCCTGATCTCGGGCCGTCTGGACGAGTTGAACGATTTTCTGACGCGCCTCGACGTCCTGCATCTCCTCACGCTCCGTGAGGCAGACGGGCTGGGCTCGTTCCTTGGAGGACGCGTCCGCCTGTTTCCTCATCAGCTCTATGTCGCGGCGCGCGCGACGGCAATAGAGCCTGTGCGCTGGCTGCTCGCCGACGAAGTGGGACTCGGAAAGACCATCGAGGCCGCCCTCATCCTCAATCGGCTCGTGCATGCCGGCAAAATCGAGCGCTGTCTCATCGTCGCCCCCGACGCGCTCACGGTTCAGTGGCTCGGCGAGCTTTGGCGGAAGTATCACCAGGCGTTCACGCTGCTCGATGGACCGCGGCTCGCCGATGTTGCGCGCGACTTCGGTCGCGACTTCAATCCGTTCGACGTGCATCGCCGCGCAATCGTCGCGCTCGAGATGCTGATCGCCCACCCCGAGCTCACGAGCCAAGCAGTAAAAGCCGGCATCGACCTGCTCGTGGTGGACGAGGCACAGCGGCTACGGCGCCCTCCCGGCCATCCAGGTGAACCCGCGTGGCGAGCCATCGCGCCAATCGCCGGCCTCGGTCGTCACGTATTGCTCCTCAGCGCGACGCCGCTCGAAGACGATGCGCACGGGTTCTTCAGGCTGCTGCAGTTGTTGCGCCCTCAGGAGTTTCCGGACGGTGTGAGCTTTGAAGCACGGCTGGCTTCAGGAACCCCCTTGCCTCCATGTACGAGCTCGACGCGCCGATCCGACATCGGCGGATTACCTCCGCGAGTGGGAATTCCGATCTCGATCGAGAACGCGGCCGGCTGGAGCCTTCAGCGTCAGGTCGAAACGACGCTTCGAGCCACGCCCGCGGTGGACGCAGTTGCGCAACGCAAGAAGATCGACCGCGTCCGTCGTGGGCTCGCGTCTGGCGCAGCGCTGAGCGCCGTCCTTGGACCGGACGAAGGCGCGCTGCGCGAGCAGGCAGACGCGATGAACGTATCGGACCCCCGCCTCACGTGGTTGCTCGCACAGGCGAGGCGCTGGATGGACGCCGACGAGAAGACGCTCGTTTTCGTCGCACACCGGGAAACGCTGGAAATGCTGCGCACGGCGTTCAGTCACCGTGCGCAACTGGCAACTGGCGCATTCCACGAAGAGTTGTCTGCCGCGCGTCGCGATACCGAGGTGGCGCTCTTTCGCAACCCCGAGGGGCCGAGCCTGTTGGTGTCAACCGAGGCGGGCGGCGAGGGGCGCAACTTCGAGTTCTGCAGGCGGCTCGTGCTCTTCGACCTGCCGTGGAAACCGGCGACAGTCGAACAGCGCATCGGCCGCCTCGATCGAATCGGGCGACGCCTGCCGGTCGAGATTGTGTACTTTCATCCACCGGACGGCATCGGCGCGGACGTCGTTCGACTGCTCGAAGCGCTCGACGTCTTCGTCGAGCCTTCCGCCGGCCTCGAGCCCCAGCTCGCTCACGTCGAACGGACGCTGGAGGAGATCGCGCTCGACCCAGCCGCCTCATTGACTGACGCGCGACTCGAGACGCTCATCGGCGACGCCCGCGCAGCGCGCTCACGCATTCGAGAGGCCGCCTATCAGCAGCTCCATCGTGAGCCTTACCGCGCCGATATGGGTCCCGATCTGCTCACGCGTATCCCGGCGGACCTCGATGCGCTGAACGAGCACGTGATAGTAACCGTCTGCTCCCGACTGGGGTTCGCCGTCGAGCACACGCGCGGCCGGCGAACGTACGCGATCGAGCTGGGAAATGAATCGCTCGTTGACAATCTTCCGGGCGTGCCCGGCGGATCGAGCTACGTCGGATCGTTCGATCGCGAAGAAGCCGTGGACGACGAGACGATCGACTTCTTCGCATCCGGACATCCGCTCGTCGAAGGGGTCTTTGCCCTTATCGAAGACAGCCAGATCGGCCGTGTCGTACGGCTCGAGATCGAGATCGGTGACGACCAGGGATACGGACTCATTGCGATTTACAAGGACGGTCCCGGATTCGATGTCGTCGCTTACGATCGCAGTGCGCGCAATCGACCTGACTGGGCCGCGGCTTTTCGTCAGCGGCCCCTGCGCATACGCCAGATCACGGCTGACGTCGATGACCGGGAATGGACCGATGCCATCAGCCGACTCGCCACGCGCCTCGATCCCTCGCGCCGTCCGCATGCACTCGCCGCCGTCATCGTCCGGCCCGAGCGCCAAGGACGAATAGACTAGTACGCGAGCTGATGCCCACGAACAATCACGAGTCGCTGGCGGTTGTCTTCGACAAGGTGTCCTTCGCCTTCGACGATCACGTCGTCCTCAAAGAAGTCAGTTTCAACGTGCCGAAAGCCAGCATGGCGATTCTGCTCGGCGCGAGCGGCGCCGGAAAATCGATCATCCTCAAGCTGATTCTCGGCTTGCTGCGGCCAGACTCCGGCACGATTCTCGTCAACGGACAGCGCATCGACTCGATGCCGGAACGAGATCTCCTGGAGTTGCGCACCGACGTCGGCATGTCGTTCCAGGAGATCGCGCTGTTCGACTCGCTGACGGTTGCGGAGAACGTGGGCTACCGGCTCTACGAGGAATCCGATACGCCGATCGAGCAGGTGGACAGCCGCGTCGCCGAAGTCCTGGGGTTCGTCGGGTTGAGCGAGCACGTGGACCGCATGCCGTCAGAGCTCTCCGGTGGACAGCGTCGTCGCGTCGCAATCGCTCGCGCGATGGCCACCAAGCCCAGCCTGCTGCTGTTCGACGATCCCACCACCGGCCTCGATCCCGTCATCGCAACGACCGTGGACGATGAAATCGTGAAGCTGAGGGATCTGGAGCATGTCACGTCGATCATGGTGACGCATCAGATCCGCGACGCGTACTACATTGCTATGCATGAGGCGACCAACTCGAATGGACGTGTGCAGATTCACGAAACGGAAGCCGAGCACGCCCGCTTCATGGTGCTTCACGACGGACGCATCTATTTCGAGGGGAGCGGCGCGGAACTGCGGGCGTCACAGGACCCCTATCTGAAGGAGTTCCTCTTCATGACACTGCCCCCCTGGTAAGTCCACCGGCAGTGGCCGCGTGCTATCCTGCCCCCTCATTCGGCACACTGAGGCTCACATGAATCGACACGCCCTCTCGAGGCTGCTTGCGGCAGCCCTCGCATTCATCATGCTCGGGTCGCTCGCCCCGCTCTCGGCTCAGGACCTCACGATCACCAATGCCCGCGTCATTGGTCCCAACGCGACCGTGATCGAGCGCGGCTCGATCGTCGTACGCGACGGCAAGATCGTGTCCGTGGCCGCAGGCGCGCCATCGACCACGAGCGGCAAGGTCATCGACGCGAAGGGGATGAGCGCGATGCCCGGCTTCATCGACGCGCATCGCCACATCAACACCGGACCGAGCGAGAAGGAGCAGATGCAGGCGCAGCTCGAGGCCGGCTATACGACGATCCTCTCCGGCGGCGGTCCCGCCGATGGCAACATCACGCTGAAGAACAACATCGAGTCCGGCCGGATCAACGGGCCACGCATCATCCCGTCCGGCCAACTGCGGCTCAATCAGCACACGCCGGAGTCGGCGCGCGAAGAGATCCGCAAGATGGCCGCGATGGGTGTGAAGTTCACTGGAGAAATCGCGTTGACGCCGGTGCCGGGTCCCACCGAGCAGGAGGTGCAGGTCCTTCGAGCGGTCGTGGACGAAGGCAAGAAAGCCGGCGTGATGGTGCAGGTCCACGCCGTAAGCACGCCAGCGATGATGGCCGCCGTGAGCGCCGGCGTGCCTCTCCTGGTCCACCTCCCCAACAAAGACTTCACGAGCGTCGAGGACGCCAGGAAGCTCGCGGCGTCGGGCACGAAGATCCTCGCGACGATCGGTTTCGGAGCGCCTGTCTTTGGCGTGTTCGCCAACGACAACACGCCTCGTTTCCGCGACGGCAAAGACTGGCCGCAATCCATCGTCGGTGGCGTGCGCCTTGGCGAAGAAGCCGGCTACATGCCGGTGAACGCGCGCACGGTGTGGGATGCCGGCGTCATCCTCGGGTACTGCACGGACACGACCTACGATCCACTGGCGGGGCTCGAGCACGAGCTCAAGTCGTTCAACATGATGTTCTCGATGAAGGACATGATCCAGATCATGGGGCCGAACACCGCCTCCTACATCCAGATGGGCGACCAGCTCGGCACAATCGAGGTGGGCAGGATGGCCGACATCATCCTGCTGGACGGCGATCCGCTCGAGGGCTACTGGAACTGGTTGAAGACGAAAGTGACGATCAAGGGCGGCGTGGTTGTCGTCGACAAACGATAACCGCGCGAGCGTGAGTTGCAGTTGACATCGAGTAGTGCGGGTACGGGCTCGTCATGTCGACGATTGAATTCGAACGCTTCTTCGATCTGTCGTCAGACCTCCTCTGCGTTCTCGGAGCGGAGAGGGGTTTCGTGCGCGCGAATGCGTCATTCGAACGCACACTCGGATGGACGTCCGAGGCGCTCGAGGGGCGCAGCTTCGTCTCGCTGATTCACGACGGCGACGCAGCGACCATCGCGGACCACTTCGCACAGTCGGCCTCGCCGATTGTTCCTGTCTTTTTCGCCGCCCGGATGCGTCATGCCGACGGGAGTTACCGGCGGGTTCGCTGGCAGACCCATCGCGCCGGCCACAGCGGGCAACTCTTCCTCGCCGGCAGGCTGGTTCAGAAGCACCTCACAGCAACTCCGGAGGAGCTTGCCAGCGACATGCTGGGCGAGCTCGCCGATTACATCGCTGACTTCGTGTGGGTTCGCGAAGCGGAGAGCGGCGCCATCCTCTACCGGAACGACGTGTGGGAAAAGATCACCGGTCAGCACATTGCGATCGGCGCTCACTACAGCGAGTTCTTCAGGTCAACTCACCCGGAAGACGTCGAGCGCGCCAGGGAGGCAGGCCAGGTTGCCACCCGCGGCGGTTACGACCAGCTTCTGAGAGCTCTCGACCGAAACGGTGCGGTGCGCTGGATGCGCGTGCGAACGTTCCCCGTTCGCAACGCGGCCGGCGACTTGTGGCGCGTTGTTGGAGTGGCCGAGGACGTCACCGAATTGCGGCAAGCCGAAGAGGCGCTACAGAACAGCGAGCTGAGGCTGCGGTCGCTGCTCGAGTGCTCGTCCGACCTGATCATGCTGATCGACGCCGAGGGTCGCTTCAAGTATCTGAATCCCTCGTTCGCGACCACGCTGGGCTTTCCCGTCGACGAATGGATCAACCGCTCCGGTTTCGATCTCGTGTGGCCAGACGATTTGCGCGCGGCGCGGAATGCGTTGGGTCAGGTCCTGGAGTTGGCGCCCGACGACGTCATGCCATGGCAGTTGCGCGCACGATGCGCGGACGGATCGTGGAGGTGGCTCGAGGGCACGACCACCAATCACCTGGACGATCCAGCGATCCGGGGAATCGTCATCAACTGCCGCGATGTGACCGATCGCAAGCGTCTCGAGGGACAGTTCCGTCAGGCACAGAAGATGGAGTCGATCGGCCGGCTCGCCGGCGGCATCGCGCACGACTTCAACAACCTGCTGACCGCCATCAAAGGCAATCTCGAACTGGCCATGATGGAGACTCAGCCGATCGATCCGCGTTTCGAGTATCTCGCCGACGCCGACAAGGCGGCGGACTCGGCCACCAGCCTGACGCGGCAACTGCTGACGTTCTCCAGGAAGCAGGTGATCGATCCGAAGGTGATCAACCTGAACGACGTCCTGACCCACGTGCACAAACTGCTCGCGCGATTGATCGGCGAGGACATCAGTCTCCAACACTTCGAGGAACCCGAGCTCGACTCCGTCCGCTTCGATCCCAGTCAGGTCGAGCAGATCCTGATCAATCTCGCGGTCAACGCCCGCGATGCGATGCCTCATGGCGGGCGGCTCACGCTCGAAACGGCGAACGTCGACCTCGACGACGAATACGTCAAGAGCCATCCCTACGTCGAGGCAGGCTCGTATGTGATGCTCGCGGTGTCGGACACGGGCGCCGGCATGACCGATACCGTGCGAACCAACCTGTTCGAGCCGTTCTTCACCACCAAGGAGGCTGGTCGAGGGACGGGGCTCGGTCTCGCGATGGTGTACGGCGCCGTGAAACAGAACGGCGGGCAGATCGAGGTCTACTCCGAGCTCGGCCACGGCACGACGTTCAAGATCTACCTGCCGGCCGTGAGTGACCGGCCGGGAGCGGCGCTCGAGTCAAGCAGTGAACATCGTCCACCCGGGACCGAAGCGATCGTCCTCGTCGAGGACGAGGAACACGTGCGAGCCATCGCCTCGCGTATGCTCGGACACCTGGGGTACACGGTCCATGCGTTCGGCGACGGACCATCCGCCATCGCGGCCGTGACGCAGATGGCGGAAATTCCGCCTCTGCTCGTCACCGACGTCGTGATGCCGGGCATGAACGGGCAGGTTCTCATGGAGCGCCTGCTGGAGCTTCGGCCCTCGATGAGAGCACTCTTCACATCGGGCTACACGGCGAACGTCATCGTGCACCACGGGGTGCTGCGCGAAGGCATCGAGTTCCTGGCCAAGCCGTATTCACTCGATTTGCTCGCGCAACGGGTACGAGAGGTCCTCGACAAGTAAGGAGACCTGTATGTTTCGACTGACCCGAACAAGCGCAATCGTGTTGGCCACCCTCGTGATCGTCGGCGGATCGGCCGGCATCAGGTCGAAGGATCTGCCGCTATCCAAGCCGGAAGACGTCGGGCTCTCGAGCGAACGCCTCGCACGCATGGACAAGGCCATTCACGAGTACGTGGATGCGGGTCGCACGCCAGGCGTCGTGACGCTCATCGCCCGTCACGGCAAGGTCGTGCACGTCGACGCCTACGGGAAAGCCGACCTCACAACCGGCCGTGCGACTCGTTCGGACGACATCTTCCGGATGTACTCGATGACGAAGCCGATTACCTCGGCCGCCTTGTTGATGCTGTTCGAGGAGGGCAAGTTCCAGCTTACTGATCCGCTGTCGAAGTACTTTCCGGCGTTTGCCGATGCGAAGGTCTACGTCGGCCGCACACCACAGGGTGGCATGCTGCTCGATTCCGCCAAGCGCCAGATCACGGTTCAGGACATCTTCCGTCACACCGCGGGCTTCTCCTACGGCTTCGGCGACTCACCTGTCGACAAGATGTATGGCGACGCCAACGTCTTTGCGACGGACCTGACGGGTCTCATCGAAAAAGTCGGGAAGATGCCGCTGCTCTATCAGCCGGGCGATCGCTGGGTCTACAGCGTCGCGCACGACGTGCAGGCGGCGCTCGTCGAAAAGCTCTCCGGGCAGAAATTCGACGAGTTCGTCCGTCAACGGATCTTCAGGCCGCTCGAGATGAACGAATCGATGTTCAACGTTCCGGCCGAAAAGAAGTCGCGAGTGCCGGCGCTCTACAGCATGGGCCGCGACGGCAAGCTGGCTGTTGACAGCAGCCCGCTCGGAAGCAACTACGGCGACCAGGTGTTCGGCGGCTACAGCATCTCGACGACCATCGGTGACTACGCGGTCTTCGCGCAGATGCTCCTGAACAAGGGTCAGCTGAACGGCGTGCGCCTGCTCAGCCCGAAGACCGTCGAACTCATGGCGATGAATCATCTGCCTGCGACAGCCATGGCAAATGGAGGCGTCGGTCCTGGCACCGGCTATGGGCTCGGCGTGTCTGTACTGTTGAACCCAGCAGAACGCGGCAACATCGGGTCGGTCGGTGAGTTCGGCTGGTCCGGTGCAGCGTCCACGCACGTGCTCATCGATCCGAAGGAAGACCTGGTCGCGATCTACTGCACGCAGTTGATGGGCGGCGACTTCTCGATCCGGGCGCAGTTCGCGACGATGCTGTACCAATCGATTTTGGGCAGCTAATGGCCTCGAGCACGAGCGGCGCTGACATCCTGGCCATAGAACGGCCGCATCGCCATCTCCTGTGGCTCTACGTCATTCGTGCGGTGCTGACCGGGCCGGGCTTCATAGTCGCGATGCCCTTGCTCTTCTTTCGCTACGAAACGATGCGGTACCGTTTCGATGCGGAAGGGATCCACATGCGTTGGGGCATCCTGTTTCGAAGGCAGATCAACCTGACGTACGCCCGAATCCAGGATATCCACCTCACGAGCGGGTTGATCCAGCGCTGGCTGGGGTTGGCTGATATCAAGATTCAGACGGCGTCGGGCTCCTCGGGTGCAGAGATGACGCTCGAAGGACTGATGGAATTCGAAGCCGTACGCGACTTCTTGTACACCCGTATGCGCGGGTATCGCGATCGGATAGCGGCCGACGCACACGCGGAACCCGAGCACGCGGGAGGCGGTGACGGCGCACGAGTAGTGGGCCTGCTGCGCGACGCGATAGACGAGCTCCGCGCGACCCGTATCGCCTTCGAGCGGCAGGCGGGCCGCGGAGCAGCCGTGGAGCGGCGCGATGTATGACCGGGTGAAGTCGACGCTCCTGTGGTTGCTGAGAGTACCGCCTGAACCACACGACCCGATGGGTGACGTGCACAGCCTGCGCGTATTCCGCGCGGCACCAGGCTACCTGCGCTACCTCACCCTGGCCTGGGCACTCTCGGAAATCGGCATCCTTCTTGGCGGGCTCCTGGTCTTCATACCGCTCGCTATCGCAGCGGCGACGGGCCTCGCGGTGATCCTGACGACCGCTCTGGGCCTCGTCGCCGCAGTGATCTTTCTCGGGCAGGCAGGCCTCACATTCTTCTCGTTGCGCCTGAACTACGAGATGCGGTGGTACAAAGTGACGGATCGCAGCCTTCGCATTCGCGCCGGCGTCTGGAACGTTCATGAGATGACGATGACGTTCGCGAACGTTCAGAACATCACGATCTCGCAGGGACCGCTCGAGCGGTTGTTCGGGATCTCGGATGTCAAGGTCGATACCGCCGGAGGGGGCGGCAGTTCCGGGAGTCACGGAAACGCCGAGGGGCTGAATCTCCATGTCGCAACGTTCAGGGGCGTCGACAACCCTGAGGAGATTCGCGACCTGATGTTGCAGCGCCTGCGCCGCTTGCGTGACGCCGGGCTGGGCGATCTCGATGATGCGCCAGGCCTGAAGGGCGCACCGGTCTACGATCCAGCATTCGGAACCACTGAGACGCTGCTAGTGCTCGCGGCTTTTCGCGACGAAGCCAGGGCGTTGCGTCGTGCCGCCGAAGCTGTTCTTCCGCGGTAGTTCGAGCCGCGGTCCCACGAG
>Ga0207691_10004565_pt1 | contig 13407 bp, 8 predicted proteins | sample KBSM13metaG_FD_184327 | JGI IMG/M metagenome (GOLD analysis project Ga0207691, IMG submission 184327) | Miscanthus rhizosphere microbial communities from Kellogg Biological Station, Michigan, USA - KBS M1-3 metaG (SPAdes) (version 2) | ecosystem: Host-associated > Plants > Roots > Rhizosphere >... | reverse complement strand
AGATAAGCCGACGGTATTGAATTTAACCAATCATAGCTATTTCAATTTGACAGGCGATCACAGGAATACAATTCTTGATCATAAAATGATGATCAAGGCGGATTACTATACACCGGTAGATACGGGACTTATTCCGACCGGCGAATTGAAGGCCGTAAAAGGAACGCCATTTGATTTCAACACACCTGAAAAGATCGGGACAAGAATTGCGCAGACAGGTGGAAACCCCGTTGGTTATGATCATAATTATGCGTTGAAAAGATCAGATAATTCATTGCAACAGGTAGTCACTGTAACCGATTCATTGAGCGGAAGGAAATTAGAACTGTTTACTACAGAACCCGGCGTGCAATTTTATACCGGCAATTTTTTAGATGGAAGTATAAAAGGAAGTGATGGAGTGCCGTTTAATAAGAACACCGGCTTTTGCCTGGAAACACAACATTTCCCGGATTCACCCAATCAACCCAAATTTCCTTCCGTATTGTTGAAGCCGGGAGAAAAATTTCACAGTATCACTAAATACAAACTTTCAACTGAATAGTTTTTATAAATCACTTATAAGTAAATTGTACGGGTAATATTCAAAATGGATATTACCTTTTTTATTGATTGCTATTGTTGTATTGTTGGGCTGATTACACTCGATAAACCATAGTTCCGGCACAGTACGGCATATAATTAATAAACAATAAAAAAATCTTTGTGCAATAAAGAACTGTTGCATATGATTAAAACGTTTTTTTTCAGCATTGTTTTGCTATGTGCTGTTTGTATTGAATCGTTCAGTCAATCGATAAATATACTTAGGCAAAATTTTGTAAATCCTCCTGATGACTGCAGACCCGGTGTATACTGGTATTTTATGGATGGGAATATTTCAAAGGAGGGAATGACGGGCGATCTTGAATCGATGAAAAAAGCAGGTATAGGAACCGTTTTATTTTTAGAAGTCAATGTTGGCGTGCCTCGTGGAAAAGTGGATTACTTCAGCGATGAATGGAAAGACTTATTTGCACATGCAGAGCGTGAGGCGAGACGTTTGGGAATAGAAATCATATTGGGGATTGGTCCAGGCTGGACAGGCAGCGGCGGCCCATGGGTAAAACCGGAGCAATCGATGCAGCATTTGGTATATGGCGCGGTAAATGTTTCGTTATCGACGGATAGTCTTATCACGGTTGCTGTACCGGTACCAAAACCAAGAAAACCTTTTTTTGGTGAAGGTGTATTTATTCCGGAATTGAAAAAGAAATGGAATGAATTTTATGAAGATGTTGCGGTGTTGGCATTTCATCAGACAGATAGCAGTGCGTTGATAAAAGATATTGATGAAAAAGCATTGTATTATCGTGCGCCTTACTCTTCACAGCAGGGGGTAAAGCAGTATTTACTTTCTTATGCTAATTATGATTCGGTTACTCAGCCAGGAGTGATACATAAAAATGAAATTATTGATTTAACCGGCAAAATCCAGAATGATAGCCTTCTTACTTATAAACTGCCTGCGGGCAAATGGACGATCATGCGCTTCGGTCGGCGAAATAACGGGGCTGTTACAAGACCGGCGCCTTTGCCGGGGTTGGGATTTGAATGTGATAAACTGGATACTGTCGCACTGGATAATCACCTGAATGATTTTACAGAAAAGATTCTTTCAAAGATCGGCTACGATAAAAATGCGCCATCGAAAGGAGGTATAAAAACGCTGCATATGGATAGCTGGGAAATGGGATCGCAAAACTGGACACCTGCATTCAGGCAGGAGTTTATAAAAAGAAGGGGTTATGATCCTTTACCATTTTATCCTGTATATGCAGGTAAGATTATTGAGAGTGCGGAAATAAGTGAACGCTTTCTTTGGGATCTGCGCCAGACGGCACAGGAGCTTGTTTTGGATTATCATGCTAAACACTTGAAGGAATATGGCCACAAAAATGGATTTAAACTGTCTATTGAGCCTTACGACATGAATCCAGCTGCTGATATGGAACTTGGGGCCATTGCAGACATACCCATGTGCGAATTCTGGAGCAAGGAATACGGATACAATACGACCTATAGCTGTATAGAAGCGGCATCGCTCGCTCACGTCAACGGACAACCGATTGTTGCCGCCGAAGCATTTACCGCTGAGAACAACGAAGGCTGGAAACAACATCCGGCTTCCATGAAAAACCAGGGTGATTGGGCATTGGCTGTAGGGATAAATAAGTTTGTTTATCACACGTTTGCCCATCAACCATTCGATACTTCGTTGAAACCGGGAATGACAATGGGACCTTATGGTGTGCATTGGGATAGGGGACAAACCTGGTGGCCCATGGCAAACGCCTACCACAGGTATATTTCGCGTTGCCAGTATTTGTTAAGACAAGGAAGAACCGTTGCCGATATTTTATACTTAACACCTGAAGGTTCTCCGCATGTTTTTCGTGCACCAGTCTCTGCCTTATCCGGTGATATATTTTTACCCGACAGAAAGGGTTATAACTTCGATGGTTGTGCGCCGGGCCAGTTGTATGCTGCACTTGTAAAAAATAATAAAATCGTGTTTCCAGGGGGAGCTTCTTATCGTATGCTGGTTCTTCCTGCTTTTGAAACGATGACGCCTGCTTTATTGGAAAAAATAAAATCACTAATACAAGATGGAGCGATTGTCGTTGGCAATCCGCCAAAGAAATCTCCTGGGTTAACCGGCTACCCTGCTTGCGATGAAAAAATAAAGTCGATTTCACAGGAGATATGGGGCTCATTCGATATTCCGTTAGAACAGACAATGCGTAATTATGGTAAAGGAAAAATTATATGGGGAGGAAAAGTGAGTTCAGTGACAGACAATCTCTATCCTGCCTATGATGTTACGGCAAAATTGCTGGCGGATATGAAAATATCGAACGATTTTGAATCGGATTCATCATTGCGATATACGCATCGTATAACAACTGACGCGGATATCTATTTTGTATCTAACCGTACCGATTCACAGGTAACTGCGCAGGCAATTTTTAAATCTGTAAAAGGAGTGCCGGTATTGTGGGATCCGCTCACCGGCGAATCAAGAGCACTTTATGAATATTCTGTCAAAGATGGAAGAACCTATGTTCCTTTAACCTTCGACGTTTATCAAAGCTTCTTTGTGTTGTTTTCAAAAGGAATAAAACCATCTCTTTCGAAGCGGAAAAATTTTCCGGCTAAAAGATCAATTGCTGCTATCGGCGGTCCGTGGTCCGTTTATTTTGATACAAGCAGAGGAGGTATTGGCAGTGTGATATTTGATGAATTGCATGATTGGACAACAGATAAAGACAGCAACACACGCTACTATTCAGGGATAGCGGTGTATAAAAAAAGTTTTGATTTGCCGGCAAATGCACTTTCTGTTAAGCAGGGAAAATTGTTTTTGCAGCTTGCAGACGTGAAGAATATAGCGCGGATAAAATTAAACGGCAATGACCTGGGTATATTATGGACGGCGCCATGGCGAATTGATATTACAAAGTTTGTAAAACAAAAAAATAATAAGTTGGAAATAGAAGTCGCCAATTTGTGGTTAAACAGGTTGATCGGCGATGAACAACTACCGGACGATGGCATCAAGGATGGCAAATGGCCCGACTGGTTAATTAATCATCAGCCAAGAACAAGCGGACGGCATACGTTTGCTACACATAAATTTTATGATAAAAACACACCGTTGATAAAATCAGGTTTGATTGGACCGGTGACTATCTTAAAAGAAATTTACTGAGTGCACTAATTAATTCAGTAAGGGAAAACAAGATGTTTCGGACAGTTGATCCATGAAACTACCAGGTATTGATCGTGGTAATTTCAAAAGTGAAAATTGGTTTGATTTTCTCTCCGATAAACTTCAGGAGATATTCCCATTTTTATTTTAAAAATTTTTGAAAAATAATAAGAGGAAACAAAGCCCGATTCAAATGCAATTTCCTTAATTGATTTTTGACTGTCATTAAGCAGCATTTTTGCCTTATTAATTTTTATCTGGAGAAGATATTGGCCCGGTGCTATACCGGTATATAGCTTAAACGTTTTTCTCAACCACGAATAACTTACATTCAGATCTTCCGCAACACTTTCTACCGAGTAATCTTCAAACGCCCTGTTGCGAAGGATAAGTATCGCCTTATTAATAAGTGCTTCGGAAACATTTTCACCGCGGATCATGGCCTGCTTTGCGAGAGCATGTAAGTGACCGAGAAGTTGTAATACAGAGCCGGCGATTACGGGTTGATAACCCGGTTTCTCAATTTTCGTTTTTTCAATGATATCTGACAAAAGATGTACAACTGTCTCCTGCAAACCAATATAGAGTAAAGGATGGCTTCGGCTGAAAAAATTCTGCTGCACAAGATTATGAATGATGTTTCCTTCAAACCCGGTCCATGCTTCATCCCACCCGGTATCAGGATTTGGTTTGAAGCGATGCCATTCATCGGGAAACAACATGATAACAGTGCCTTCGCGCACCGTTGTGGCAGGACAGGTTTCAGATTCAAAAACGCCTTCGCCTTTTGAAATATAAATAACCTGGTACTCGTTAAATACCCGGCCCTGTTCCCAATTGAAATAATGATGCGAAGGATGGCAAGGCTCCGGGTAAACTTCTGCTTTTGGAATGTGATTGCAACCTGCATTTAATACATGCAGTCCCCATTTTTTGTCATCTTCACTTACGGGCAGGTATTTATAATAGTTAATCATAATATATTTGTCGTATCAAGAAGTACAACCGAATTATCAAATTAGCTATTGACTGGTTAATGGCAATGTAGAACATTAGCATTGGAATTGTTTGTCGCACTATGCTGGTTGTTAGGTGATATTATTTATAACAAAAAATGATGCATGCCCCATTCGGCTATTGATATAAAATCTGCGTTAGGCGCTTACCGGAAAAAAAGAGCAAACAATCAAACTTATATTGACCATTTTAAAATAGGCTTATTCGGCATTGGCCTGGATACATACTGGCCACAGTTTCCTGGATTGAAACAAAGATTAGAAGGTTATTTGTCAGAAGTAGAAAGCAAATTGAATGATATACATCCGTCCGTTGTTAATGCAGGTCTTATCGATACAACGGATAAAGCATTTGCTGCGGGAAAACTGTTCAGGGAAAAAGATGTGAGCGTCATTTTTTTGTATGTAACCACTTATGCATTGTCATCAACTGTGTTGCCTGTTGTGCAGCGGGCAAAAGTACCGGTGATCATTTTGAACTTATCGCCCGAAGCGGCGATTGACTATGATAAGTTTAATGCAATGCAAAACCGGTCAAAAATGACAGGTGAGTGGTTGGCATATTGTTCTGCCTGCCCGGTGCCCGAGATTGCGAATGTTTTTAACAGGGCAAATATTAAATTTCACCAGGTGACCGGCATGTTGCACAATGATGATGAATGCTGGAAAGATATCGTGGAATGGATAGAGTCGGCGCGGGTGGCACACATTATGTCGTATAACCGGCTGGGTTGTATGGGGCATTACTATAGCGGCATGTTGGACATTTATACAGACCTCACAAAGCAATACGCTTATTTCGGCGGACATGTTGAGCTTATTGAAGTGGAAGAATTGGCTACGCTGCGTAAAGAAGTGAGTATGGAAGCACGGGAAGAACGTATAGAGCTTTTTTATGAAGCATTTGATATACAGAATGATTGTTCAAAAGAAGAATTGGAGAAAGCTGCCGTCACGTCAGTGGCATTGGATAAATTGATCGATCAGTATAAGTTGGGCTCGATGGCTTATTATTATAAAGGCACGGGCAATGAAGAAAATGAAGAGGCCATCGCTTCAATTATTCTCGGTAATTCCTTGCTTACTGCACATGGCATTCCCGTAGCCGGTGAGTATGAGATAAAAAATGCGCAGGCCATGAAGATTATGGACAGCTTTGCTGCCGGCGGATCGTTCACTGAATATTATGCTATGGATTTTAATGATGATGTTGTGTTGATGGGTCATGATGGGCCGGGACATATAGCTATTGCCGAAGGAAAGACAAAGGTCCGCCCCCTGTATGTTTATCATGGCAAGGTGGGCAAAGGCCTTTCCGTTGAAATGTCTGTAAAACACGGGCCTGTCACGTTGTTATCTGTTGTTGAGAAAAAAGATGATCTTATATTACTGGTAGCAGAGGGGGAATCGGTACCCGGGCCTATTCTCCAGATCGGTAATACCAATAGCCGGTATCGCTTCTCAATTGGCGCCAGGGGTTTTGTCAATAGCTGGAACGCGCATGGCCCTGCACATCATTGTGCAGTGGGCGTTGGACATATCAGCTCAAAAATTGAAAAACTGGGAGCGCTGCTGAATATGAATGTTATAAAAGTGTGTTGATTTTTTCCTTTCTTAATAGTTTTCTTTGGTATTTGATGAATAACTGTTTGTACAAGGCTGCATATTATTTATAACAATCATATTCTGCCATATATCATAATTCCTATCATACAATAGATAAATACTTCTTGTTTTCTTAATCAATCTTTATCAAAATCTACATCTGATATATCAAAAAAGCTATTTACTCCGGTTGCACTAGTAGATATTTTTGAATAAATGTAATTGCCATGATGAAATATGCATTAACGATGAGTAGGTATGATGATAGACCTCCGGACAAATTTTGCCACGCCTGTTTAATTTTTCAATCTGTGTTTTAACAACTGAAAAAACAAAGTCATTAATTCTTACAACTAAATTCTAAAGAAAACAATAGTGATGCTATTATTTTCTAATGTAACCCGTTATTCGTATAATAATATTCATCCGTCCTTATCACAAGTTTCAAGAGAGATTATTCAAAGAATTGAACTCAAACATTATCAAACCAAATCAAAATTCTAACTGCAAAAAAAGTTACAATGATCAACAACCTGCTTAAGGTCCATGTCAATAAACTTGTTATGTTCATTGTATGGGCGCTTTCTTGTACGATCGTCTCTGCACAAAATATATCTGTCACCGGTAAGGTTACAGGGGCCAACGGTGCGGTAATAGCAGGAGCTTCTGTAAAAGTTAAGGATAGCCAGGCCGGAACGACGACGGATTCAGATGGTAATTTTAAAATTGATGTACCGGCGCGATCTGTTCTCGTGTTCAGCTATGTAGGCTTCCAGGAAAAACAGGTGCAGGTTAACGGTAGTAATAATTTTACGGTATCTCTCACTGAAGCTAAAAACGATCTCAATGAGGTTGTTGTTATTGGCTATGGGTCCCGCAAAAAACGGGATATAACAGCGGCTGTAGCTAACATCAATGTGAACGATATTGGAGAGCAACCTTCCAGGAACCCTTCCATGTTATTGCAGGGTCAGGCTTCGGGCGTAGTGGCTTACCAGAGAGACGGTACACCTGGTGCCGAGTTTGAAGTGAGGATACGCGGCATAAGCTCATTGGGTGCGGGCAGTGCACCATTGTATGTAGTCGATGGTTTCCCGATAGGTACAAGTATCGGTACTAATTTCAATCCAAATGATATTGAAAGTATTTCCATTCTTAAGGATGCATCTGCAACGGCAATTTATGGTGCAAGAGGATCCAATGGCGTTGTGTTGATCACTACGAAAAATGCAAAGGAAGGTCAGTTAAGCACCAGCCTGTCGGTTGATTACGGAATTCAGAATGTTCCCGACTCAAGAAAGGTAAAAGTGTTGAATGGAGTAGAGTTTGCACAATTCAAAAAGGAAGTGTGGATGGATAACGTCCGCTACTTTCAAAACAGGGAACCATCTATCGATGAAGTGCCGGAAGGTTTTCGCTATCCGGAACAAACAAAATATTCAACGAACTGGTTTGATGAAATACTGCATAACAATGCGCCTTATACCGATATCAATCTCACCTTTTCTTCCGGAAAGGGCCCGGTTTCATCTCTTTTATCTATTGGCTACTATAACGAACAGGGAGCCATAATAAAAACCAATTATGAACGCTATTCAGTGAGATCAAACTTAAAAGCCAAAATAAATAATATTGTTACTGTAGGTTGGAATATAGCAGGTAGTTATAAAAAATACCGTGGTGCGGCCACCGATGGTCGCGACGCGATCATCGGTGCTTCTTTGATCATAGATCCGAGAGAACCTGTTTATGATGCAGATGGTAAAATGCGTCCGTATATAGGCGGTAAAGATGGAGTTTTCGGCTATCCAAACCCGGTATTCGAGTTAATCAATGTGGTAAGAACACGTGATGCTGCCGACCTGGTGACAAACGGATATGCTGAATTCTCAATTTTGAAAGGACTAAAATTCAGGTCATCGGTAAATGCACGTATTAATTTTACCGTAAACAAAGATTTTAAACCTTCTACGATCGGTGATCGTCTTGGTTCAGGCTCTGCAGGGGCACCTCCAAAAACAGCGAGCTTAGACGAAAGCCGTCCTCAACTTATTAATACTTCAGCGGATCAGTTGCTCACGTATGCACCAAATATGGGTAAAGATCATAGCCTGGATTTTCTCGTTGGTTTTACCGCACAACAGGAAAAGGCAACAAACCTTATCGGTACCGGAAATACGCTTCCGAATGATCTTGTTCCATACTTAGATGCAGCAGTGATAAGGTCATCGAGGTCGTCAGGCGATGATCGGGGGGTTGAACAATGGAGTTTGCTCGCCTATATTGCGAGAGCAAATTATGCTTATAAAGATAAATACCTGCTATCTGCGTCGTTTAGACGTGAAGGAAGTTCAAGATTTGGGGAAAACAATAAATACGGAAATTTTCCCGCTGCATCTGTAGGTTGGCGCATGACCAATGAAGAATTTATGCCTGAGATAAGTTGGTTGAATGATCTTAAACTGAGAGCAAGCTGGGGAGTAACGGGTAACAATAATATCGGAAACTATTCAAGCCTTTCCTTTTTAAATACGAATAACTATATCCTCAGCAATTCAGTGGCTTCAGGAGTTACAATTTCTTCATTTGCGAATACCTCGTTGAAATGGGAAAAATCGGATCAGTTAAATGTCGGTATTGATCTTGCATTATTGAAAAATAAAATTGTTATTACTGCCGAATACTATAAGAAGATCACGAACGACATGTTATTACCAATAAGTATTCCGGCAGTGTCGGGCTTTACATCAAGCTTATCAAATATCGGGAAAGTGCAGAATAAAGGTTTTGAATTTGCAATAGACTACAGCGAGCGGATAGGAAAGTTCAATTTACGTAACTCATTCAACATAACATTTAACCGGAATGAAATCCTGGCCATCAATGGTCCAAACGATATGTTGTGGTACGGTGCTTTTTATAATGGATATAGCGTACAGAAAGTGGGCAGGCCTGTAGGAATGATTTACGGATATAAAAAACTGGGCATTTTCAATACGCAGGAAGAAATAGATAAAGCACCAAAACAGGACGGAGTTATTCCGGGTGGTATGAAATTCTGGGATGCAGACGGAAATGGTGAAGTGACGTATGATACAAAAGATATGGTAGAGATTGGAAACCCGAATCCAAAATTCACCTGGGGATATACGATCGCTGCAGACTATCGAGGCTTTGACATAAATGTTCTGTTCATTGGTGCACAGGGATTCGATGTTTACCGGCAAATTGAAGAATCAACAATGAATATGGACGGTGTGTTCAACGTGTTGGATAAAGCGAAAGACCGCTGGAGATCGCCACAAAACCCCGGCTCCAATCCAAACGATGTGCATTCACAAGGAGGTACAAATTATTTTAAATGGTCAAGGGAAAGCAGTAATCGTTATATATACCGGGCGGGTTATATCTGGTTGAAAAATGTATCTATCGGGTACAACCTGCCAGGAATAAAATACCTCGGCAATGTGCGTGTATATGTGAGTGGTTATAATTTATTCCTGTTTACCAAATACCCGGGTAACAATCCGGATGTAAGCCAGCGATCTTCAGTAGAAGATGGAAATGATGATGAAGCATACCCTGTACCAAGAACATTTGCAGGGGGTGTCAAAATTAACTTCTAAACAAACTGACATGAAATACCTGTTGACAGCAGTAACAATATTCATTTGCATTATTCAAATTTCCTGCAGCAAAAGCTTGCTGGAAAAAACGGATCCGACCAGGGTGGGCACCGAAACATTTTTCAAAGATGAAACAGAATTGGACCAGGGGGTAAATGGTGTTTATAGTCAGTTGCAGGATATCACCCGCGGCGCATTTGTATATAAAGAGATGCCGTCCGATAACACGACGCTGCAGATAAACCCGCAAAATCGTGGTGGAGCGGTTGGCTGGGAAACGCTGGAATATGCAACCTGGAATTCCGGTACAGGCGATATGGCAGGTATATGGCGAAACTATTATTCAACGCTCTATAATGTAAATAACGTGCTTGAGAAAACAGCTAACTCTGATATAGCTGCTGATATCAAAGCGCAGACTGAAGGAGAATTGAAATTTCTGCGTGCTTATCTATATTTTGATCTCGTTCGTTATTTTGGAGATGTTGTTCTTGTTACGCAAAATGTAAAAACACCCGACGAAGCATTTGATCTTATACGATCGTCTCAGGCTGATGTATATACCCAAATTGAAAATGATCTTAAAGATGCGTTGGCATCTCTACCTGGAAACCAACCGGCAGAAAAAACCGGTCGCGCCACCAAAGGCGCTGCATTGAGTATGCTTGGTGAGGTTTATCTCACGAATAAAAGATATCCGGATGCAGTGAATACTTTAAAACAGGTTCTTTCGCTTGGATATTCTTTAATGCCATCGTACGCGGATGTTTTTGATCCTGCAAAAAAGAACAATGCAGAGTCGATTTTTGAAATTCAATACCAGGGCGATAACGATCTGGGTGAGTGGAGTAGTTTCGAATACTCCTTTGCACCTTATTTGTCAGGTGACGCTGTTACAGGTTACGATGTTGGAACGTTGGGCGGACAAAATATTCCAACGAACGATATAATTGCCGCATACGAACCCGGAGATCTTAGAAAAAATGTTTCCTTACAAACCGGCTATACAAAGAACGGTGTTTACAACGCTATTCCCTATGTGAGCAAATACAATCATCCGCACACTATCAAAGGACGTACAAATGACAATTGGCCGGTTTATAGATATGCCGATGTTTTGCTGATGCTGGCCGAAGCTATCAATGAAGATGGCGGTAACGGTGCGGAAGCATTGGGTTATTTAAACCTCGTAAGAACGCGTGCGGGTCTTGTTGCCCTGGCAGGTCTTGACCGGGCGGCGTTCCGAACAGCCGTATTGCATGAACGGAGAATTGAGCTCGCTTTTGAAAATCATCGCTGGTTTGATTTGAAACGAACGAAGACACCTGCTGAATTGGTTGCATTTATGAATGCGCACGGTGCCCGGGAAAAAGCAAACCCTACCTGCGATAGAGGTGGTGTTGCATTTAATGCACAGGATTATGTGTATACAGATAATGAATATGTTTTTCCGATACCCGCGTCAGAAATATTGATTAATTCAAATCTTACTCAGAACTCCGGTTACTGAGAGTCAGGCAGTTTTAAGATGAGCTATCTGGGTGTTTATTTCTATAATGTTCCATTTAGCTCTTTCTTATAAAAATATCAGACGGGTAATTAATCGTGACGCATGCCTTTTGCTACACGAAATACGTGCAGGATGTAAGGAAACAAAGCATCCATCGTTTCAATGGCACCTTTAGTACTTCCCGGCAACGTAATGATAAGTGTATGTTTAATGAAACCGGCAACGCCCCGCGAAAGCATGGCATACGGTGTGCGTTGTTGCCCATAATTACGTGCGGCTTCCATTATGCCTGGAATTTCCCTGTCTAATAAGGGAGCGATTGCATCCGGTGTGACATCTCGGGACGAAAGACCCGTGCCGCCAACAAACAAAACCAGGTTATATTCTTCATCGCTTAGTTGTTTTGCTCTCTGTTGAATTAAATGAAAATCATCCGGTACGATTTCAGTGTGGGAAACAACAATGCCCTGTTTCTCCAGCTTATTGATCGCGGATTTTCCTGCACTATCTTCCTTCGTGCGGTTGAACACACTGTCAGAGCAAACCACCACAGCGCATTTCAAATTATCTGCAGCTTGCTGGTTGAAATCTGTTTTGCCTCCTTTTTTCTGCTCCAATCGTATAGTTGAAATTTCAATTCCCTTATCTATCGGTTTCAGCATGTCGTACATGGTTAATGCGGTAATGGAAGCGCCATGCATCGCTTCAACTTCTACCCCGGTTTTATAAATCGTATGTACTTCTACGTTAATAACTATATTCAATCCTTCAATCCGATGAGTGATGGCAGCATATTCAACAGGTAAAGGATGGCAATCGGGAATTACATCACTCGTTTTTTTGATAGCAAGCAACCCTGCTGCTCTTGAAAATTCAAACACATCTCCTTTCGGTACCTTCTTTTGATTGATTGCATCTATTGTTTCCTGTTTCGAAACTTTCAATATGGCAGACGCAATAGCTTGCCGTAATGTATTTGACTTACCTGTTATGTTGACCATAATTAATCGAAATTATTTCAGTTCTTCAAACTGACCTGTTTGTTTATTCTTTCTTACGTTATCCCAGTTAAATACGCGGCCATTCATTGCCACATAAACGCCAGCCGGTAAAGTTTGCACAAAAGCCAGGGCGCTGCCCAGGTTAAAAAAACCATCAGAGCTGCCGAATTTATATGGGACCATGGCGCCGGTTATGACGATCGTTTTGTCTTTCACTTTTTCAGCCAATACTTTCGCGGTAACAGTCATAGTATCGGTTCCATGCGTGATAATAATTTTGTTTTCTTGCGCATTGCGGCATTGATGTGCGATTAATCCCCGATCCTCGTCTGTCATATTCAGGCTGTCAATCATCATCAGTGTTCTCACTGTAACATCTGTAGCATTCCGGCTCCGTTGCAGCATTTCGGGTAAATGCGTTTCTTTAAAAAAAAGCTCGCCGGTGAGTTCATTGTATTCCTTATCGAAAGTTCCACCGGTTACAAAGATTCTTATAGACATGATTTGAGTGGTGAATAATGAGTTGTGAGTAATGCGGTTTGAGTTGTAATATTTTTATCGGCTAAAAATCGAATTGTCAAATAAGTCAAATGAGCCAGGGAGAAGGATAGTGTTTGCCACGTTCATAAAAAATACCTCGCGTCCGAAATTCACTTTTCACCATTGACCATTCAATTATTTGTTTTCCTTCCACTGATACGTGTCATCTTCAAATAACTCTTTTCCCCAGATCGGTAATTCGGCTTTCAGCCTCTCAACTGTCTCTTCACAGGCATCTATAGCCGCTTTACGATGAGCCGAGGATGTAAAAACAAATAAACAGATATCTCCTGCAGCTATCTTCCCGAGGCTGTGATACACATGCATGCAGGTCAGCGGGTATTTTGAAAAAATGTCC
>Ga0207691_10004558_pt1 | contig 13414 bp, 11 predicted proteins | sample KBSM13metaG_FD_184327 | JGI IMG/M metagenome (GOLD analysis project Ga0207691, IMG submission 184327) | Miscanthus rhizosphere microbial communities from Kellogg Biological Station, Michigan, USA - KBS M1-3 metaG (SPAdes) (version 2) | ecosystem: Host-associated > Plants > Roots > Rhizosphere >... | reverse complement strand
TCCAGGCCCGGCCGCGATGCGTCAGATGCTCGGTGAAGGTATCGACCCGCGGATGCGCATTGATCGTGTAGCAGTAGCCCATCCACAGCGAGAAGATCGCGGCATGGAAATGCCACTCCAGCTCTTGCAGCTTGGTGTACGGCAGTTGAACGCCGAACTTGCGCGCTACGACATCAAACGTGGTCACCAGCGCCATGATGACCAGCAGCCACCCGGACATCAGGGCGACCCACTCGAGCAGTCTGCGCATGCCCTCCGACAGCTTCAGCAACGCGCTCATCATGCCCGCCCCCCGCGCCGCAGGGCCGTGCGGGCACCGCCCGACACCGCCCGAACGTTCTCGTTCAAACCTGGCTTGGCCGTCCCGGCCGGCACCGACCTCGCCCGTCGCCATCGCGCAATTCACTGCCTGCGCACGCCGGATCGTCGTTGGCGCGCGAAGGACAAATCGGGGTGAGCCGGCGCAGCACGGAGCTGCGCCGGCTTTTTCTCACTGGCTGTGATAGGTGGGTTTGACGACCTGCGCGTCGCCCCAGATGGCGTACTTCTTGCGGAAGTCGAGGAAGTGATCCGCCACTTTCTTGAATATCGGGTCCTTGGCGGACTCCTCCTTGATCACCTCGAACCATGCCTTCTCGAAGGCCGCCAGGTCGGTATCGCTCCAGCGCTTGGCCTGGACTTTGTACTTGTCGCGCATCTCGGCCATGACGTCGAACTGCATGGCCTCGCTCTCCGCATAGGTCTGCGCGACCTGGCGTCCGGCGGCGACCTCGATCATGGCCTTGTAGTTGTCCGGCAGCGCCTCCCACGCCTTCTTGTTCATCAACAGCTCGCTGCACGAGACCAGTTGGTGCCAGCCGGGGAAGTAGTTGAACTTGGCGATCTGGTGGAAGCCGAGCTTCATGTCCATCGTGGGCATCGAGAACTCGGTGGCGTCGATCACGCCGCGCTCCAGCGCCTGATAGATGTCCGCTGCGGCCAGCAACTGCGTCGAGACACCGAGCTTCTGCATCACCTGGGCGCCAAGACCGAAGAAGCGCATCTTGAGGCCCTTCAACTCCTCGACCGACTTGATCTCGGTGCGGAACCAGCCCGAGGTCTCGGGGCCGATGCAGAAGCAGTCGATCGCAATGAGGTCGTGCTTGGCATAGATCTCGTCGCGCAGCTTGTTGCCGCCTCCGTACCACTTCCAGGCCAGGAACTCGCCGAATCCGGGGCCGAACGGCACCGTGGTGAAGAAGGCGAGCGCGGGATACTTGCCGGTGTGGTAGCCGGGCGTCGTCCAGCACGACTCGATCGATCCTCTGGAGACCGCGTCGAAACACTCGAGCGGCGGGATGAGCGCGCCGGGCTCGAAGAATTTTACTTCGAGCCGTCCTCCCGACATGCGCTCGATGTCCTTGGAGAAGCGCACTCCGGAAGCACCGAGATGCGGGAGCTGGCTCCCGAACGCGCTCTGCATCTTCCAGCGCACGCGTTCCTGGGCGGTTGCATCAGTGATAGCCGCCGCGAAGCCCAAGGCCGCGACGCACAGCGCCGACGCTGCTACCAGCGCCAGTTTCGGCATACGGATAGACATGAGTCCTCCTCCCAGATTGGCCGCCGAAGCGCAGCGAGCGCGGAGCGCGTTATTCGCACCACGGTCTGCACGCCGGCATCGCGACGGCACAATTGATCGGAGTCTTTTGAGTCTTCTTCGTTGCAGTCTTTTTATGGCCGCTGATGACGGCACGGACGGACGTTTGCGTTCCCCTAACCCGGCGAGCGTGGCATGGAGAAGCACCTCTGTCAAAACGGAATTTAACGGCGTCCACCACAGCGGACGTCTGTCGAGGCCTTTGAACTCAAGACTTCACGCCCTACAGAAACCCGATCGACAGCCACGGCACCGCCGCCACGATGATCGTGCCGACGAGCAGCGCGCCGAGATAGGGCCACACGCGCGACACCGCGTCGTCCGGGTTCACGTTGCCGATCGCGCAGGCGGTGAAGAACCCGACCCCGAACGGGGGCGCGAACAGCCCGATCCCCATCGCGAGGATCACCACGATCGAATAGTGCACCTCGTGGATGCCCATCTGTTTCGCGATCGGGAACAGCAGCGGTGCGAGCAGCACCAGCGCCGGCACGCCTTCCAGCACGCTGCCGAGAATGACGAACACCACGATGCTCAGCGCCATGAAGCCCGCGGCGCCGCCCGGCACCTTCCCCATCGCGAGCGCGAGATCGCGCGAGAAGCCCGATTGCGTCAGCGCCCACGCCATCGCGGTCGCGGTGCCGACGATGAACAGGATCGAGCCGGACAGCGCTGCAGTATCGACCAGCATGGGCCACACGCGGCGCCAGTCGAATTGGCGATAGATCAGGAGGCCGGCCGCGACCGTGTAGGCGATGCCGATGGTCGAGACTTCCACGGCGGTCGCCACGCCCTCGACCACGGCGGCGCGGATGAGAAACGGCAGGATCAGCGCCGGAATCGCGATCACGAAGGCGCGCCCGATCTCGGCGGTCGTGGCGCGCTTGCGCACCACGAGGTCATCGCTGCCGGAGCGGAACCAAGCGACGACCGCGAGCGCTAGTGCGAGCACCGCCGCCGGGAGCAGCCCGCCGGTGAACAGCGCCGCGATCGACACGCTCGCGACCGAGCCGATCACGATCAGCACAACGCTCGGCGGGATCGTCTCGGCCATCGCGCCCGAGGCGGCGAGCAGCGAGACCAGTTCGCCCGGCTTCATGCCGCGCGCCTTCATCTCAGGGAAGAGCACCGGCGCGACCGCCGCCATGTCGGCCGCCTTGGCGCCGGAAATGCCGGAGACCAGATACATCGCGCCGAGCAGCACGTATGACAGTCCGCCGCGGACGTGGCCGAGCAGCGAGGCGAGGAACGCCACCATCGCGCGCGCCATGCCGGTCATGTCGATCAGGATGCCGAGAAACACAAACAACGGGATCGACAAGAGAAGGAGATGCGACATCCCCTCATCCATCCGGCTGATGATCACGGTGAGCGGCGCGCGCGTTGCGAGCGCCACATAGCCGACCGTCGCGATGCCGAACGCAAACGCGATCGGTACGCCGGCCGCGACCAGCACGGCCACGCCGAGAATGAAGAAGATCGCGAGATTGTAGTTGCCGAGGCTCATGAACAGCGGGCGGGCGAGCCAGAACGCCACGCACATGAGCACCGCGAACGCCGCGCTTGCGGCGAGAAACTTGATGCTCGGTGCCGTGACGGCGAGAACACCGCGATCAACATGGCGCCGACCGCCACTGCCGACGCGCGCCACGAGTTGCTGATGTCGAGCCCCGGCGTGCGGACGATCGCCTCGTCCATCGCGTATTCGATCGCCGGCCACGCGATCAGCAGCACGAACGCGGCGATCACCAGCAGCACCGTCGTCTCGATCCGCTGCCGCAGCACCGGGCTCGCGCGGCCGATGAACGTGGTGAGCCGCATATGCGCATTGCGGCGCATCGCCAGCACCGCGCCGAGCACCGAGAGCCAGACGAACAGCGTGGAAGCGAGTTCGTCGGCCCAGATCAGCGGGCGATGCAGGAAATAGCGCGCGATCACGCCGACGAACAGCAGTCCTACCTCGAACAGCAGGATGGCGGCCGCGACCAGCGCGACCGCGGTGCCGAGCGTCTGTTCGGTCTTTGCGATCCAGGCGGCCGGCGCCGGCAGCGCGACCGCGCCGTCGGGTGCGTGCGACGACACCGTCAGGACAGCGCGCCGCTATAACGCTCCAGCACCTTCCAGGCGTCCTCGCCGAACTTGCCGCGCCACTCGACGTAGAAGCCGGCGGCCTTCAGCGCGTCCTGAAACGGCTTCTTGTTCACCGTGTTGAAGGTCAGTCCCTTCTCCTTCAACTGTGTTTCGAGCGTGGCGTTGAGCGCCGCCATGTCGGCACGCTGCTTCACCGCGCCTTCGTTCAGCAGCTTCATAGTCGTCACGCGCAAATCCTGCGGCAGCTGCTCGAAGGTGCGTTTGTTGGCCACCATCCAGAAGCCTTCCCACATGTGGCCGGTGAGCGAGCAGAACTTCTGCACCTCGTAGAACTTCGCCGCATCGATCAGCGCGAGCGGATTTTCCTGCCCGTCGACCACCTTGGTCTGCAGTGCGGTGTAGACCTCGACGAAGTTGATCGCGGTCGGCGAGGTGCCGAGCGCGCGGAACATCGAGGTGAACAGCGGGCTCACCGGCACGCGCAGCTTCAGGCCCTTCAGGTCGTTCGGATCGTTGATCGGCTTGTTGCTGGTCGTGATCTGGCGGAAGCCGTTGTCCCACATCTTGTCGAACGCCACGAGGCCGATGGTGCCGACCTGCTGGCGGATATGCGCGCCGAGATCGCCGTCGACCGCGGCCCACACGCCGTCGAAATTCGGAAACGCGAACGCGATGCTCGGGATCGCCGAGACCGGAATCAGGTTCGCAAGCGGCGAGCCGACGGTGAAGATGTCGAGCGCGCCGGAGCGCACCTGGCTCAGCATGTCGGTCGAGCCGCCGAGCTGGCTGTTGGGAAAGATCTGGATGTTGACCCGGCCGTTGGTGGCGGCGCGGATCGCGTCGCAGGCTTCCGCCGCGCGCTTGTTGATTGGATGCCCGGCCGGCAGATCGTTGCCGTATTTCAGGTCGAATTCCGCGGCATTCGCGCGGCGGCTGAGCACGGACGCACTTGCCATTGCGGCGCCAGCCAAGATGGTACGCCTGGAGATAGTCCCCATGACATCGCCCTCCCGATTTGTCGTTGGTTCTTGGGCTGAACGTTAGTTCGCCGCCGTCGCGGCGGCAAGTTTCTCCGCGATCATGATCGTGGGCAGGTTGGTGTTGCCGCGTGGGACGGTCGGCATCACCGACGCATCGGCGACGCGCAGGCCGGCGAGACCATGGACGCGGCCTTGCGGGTCGGTGACCGCATCCGGATCGTCGCGCGCGCCCATGCGGGCCGTGCCGCTGACATGGAACGTCCCGGCGACGTTGTGGCGCACGTGTTCGGTGAGTTGTGCATCGTCGGCGATGAGATCGGGGAGCGAGCGTGCGCCGCCGGTCAGCAGACGCAGCCCGGTGTCGCTGAGGCTTGGGCTGAGATCGAGCAGCCGCGCCACAACCGACGCCTTCAAGGCGTTGGCGCGCGTTTTCTGGTTGAGCCGGCGCAGCCGATCGGTGAACCGAACCGGGAACGGCTGCCCACACAGCGCGCGCATCGCCTCGGAGGCGAGCAGCTCGGCGGTCCAGCGGAAGCCCAGCTTCAAGCGTGCCAGGTCGCGGTCGTCGGAGGCGAAGTTGAACTCGACGAGCGGGTGATCCTGCTCGCGGCTCAGCGACACACTGCCGCGTGAAAACGGCTTCCACAGCACCGGACCGAAATTGGCGATTTGCTCGCCGAGCGCATTCCACGACGACTTGCTCTGCAGATGGATGAACAGGTCAGTCGGCGGACAATCGGGCACGTTCGACGAGAGGCGGAAGCACGAGACCTGCAGGGTGCGCAGGCTTGGCTGCTGCCGCGCGGCCGGGCGCAGATGCGCGCCGATGAACAGCACCGGATGGTTTTGCAGGTTGCGACCGACGCCGGGAAGGTCCGCGCGCACTGCGATCCCGAGCGCGCGCAAATCCTCCGCGGGCCCGATTCCGGCGCGCAGCAGCATCGCGGGCGTGTACAGCGCACCGGCGCAGAGAATGATTTCGCGCGCGCCGAATTCGTGATGCTGGCCATCAATGATGACCGAGACGCCTACGGCGCGCAGCCCGTCGAACAAGAGCCGCGAGACGTTCGCGTGCGCCACGATCGTCAGGTTCGGCCGCGCGCGCACCGCCGCGTCGAGATAGCAGATCGCCGCCGACGCGCGGCGTTCGGTCGTATTGCTCATCGGCAGCGCGCAATAGCCGTCGCGAAAGTCGCCGTTCATGTCGCCGACGAGCGGCATCTGGCGCATTTCCGCATACGCATGCGCGGCGCGCGCGACCGGCGTCCAGTCTTCGCGCGTCACGCGGCGCACCGGCGTCGGCCCGTCGGCGCCATGCAGCTCGCCGGCGAAGTCGAGGTCGTGCTCGAGCTTGCGGAAGTACGGCAGCACGCCGTCCCAGCCCCAGCCGGCCGCGCCCATCCGCTCCCACTCGTCGTAATCGTCCGGCGTGCCGCGCAGCGCCACCATGCCCATTACGGACGAGCCGCCGCCGATGATGCGTCCCTGGTCGAAGCCGGTCGCGGCTGAGTTGTGCCGCGCGCGCCAATGCACCTTCAGCGCCGGCCACATGTACGACTTGTTGTAATAGGATGACGGATAGATATCGAGGATGTCGGCGGGCTCCTGCCCCGGCGGCGCGTCCGGTCCGGCTTCGATCAGCAGCACGCGGTTGACCGAACGCGCGGAGAGCCGATTGGCCATCACGCAGCCGGCCGAACCGCCGCCGACGATCACGTAATCGTAACTGCGCTTGTTCATTTGCACTCGTTTGCCGCGCGCTATAGGTAACAGGAAAATCGGAAAGCCAAAGGGCAAGGGCGGAATATGCAACGCAGCGAACGGCGCATCCTGACAACACATGCCGGCAGCCTGCCGCGGCCCGCCACGCTGACGCGGCTGTTCGCGCAGCGCGTCAACGGCGAGGCCGTCGATCAAAAAGAGATCGACACTCAGGGCCGCGCCGCGATCCGCGCCATCGTGCAAAAGCAGATCGAGACCGGCCTCGACGTGATCGATGACGGCGAGCAGTCGCGCGAATCGTTCGTGCTTTACATGCGCCATCGTCTCACCGGCCTGGGCGGCGTCGGCTCGCGCCCGATGCACGCCGATCTCGACGCCTATCCGCAATACAAGAGCGCGTTCCAGAGCCGCGTGACCTCGGCCGACAAGGTCACCAACCGCACGCATCTACCCAAGGCCATCGGCGCAGTCTCCTACGCCGATCCGTCGCTGATCGAAGCCGAATGCGCGGACTTCCGCGCCGCGCTCGCCGAGCAGAAACGCGCATATGTCGAATCGTTCCTCACCGCGCCCTCGCCCGGCATCATCGCGTCGATCGTGCAGAACGAGCACTACGACAGCTTCGAGCGCTATCTCGATGCGCTCGCCGCGGCGCTGCAGGTCGAGTACGAGGCGATCGTGCACAACGGATTTTTGCTGCAGCTCGACTGCCCCGACCTCGCGCTCGAGCGCCACACCTCCTATCGCGACCGCCCGCTCGCCAATTTCGTGGCCTTCGTCGAGATGGTCGTCGCGGCGATCAACAAGGCGGTGGCGAACATTCCGCGCGAGAAAATCCGGCTGCATGTGTGCTGGGGCAATTACGAAGGCCCGCACGACCAGGACGTCGCGCTCGCCGACATTCTCCCGGCGATCCTGCAGGCCAAGGCCGGCGCGATATATCTGCCTTTTGCCAATCCGCGCCATGCGCATGAATTCCGCGTGCTGGAGAAGGCGCCGCTCGCAAACGATCAGCTGGTCATCGCCGGCGTGATCGACACGCTGACCAATTTCGTCGAGCACCCGGAAGTGATCGCCGACCGCATCGAGCGGATCGCGGGCGCGGTCGGCGATCCGCGCCGCGTGCTCGCCGCCACCGATTGCGGCTTCGATACCTCGGCCGGGATGGGCCGCGTCACCGAGGACGTGGTGTGGGCGAAACTGCGCGCGCTGAAGCAAGGTGCACAGTTCGCGTCGCAGCGGCTGTTCGCCTGATCAACCAGCGCAAGCCGCTGAAATATAGCGATTTCACGTGGTCGGGCTTGGCGGGGCGCTCTGCTTGCCGGTCAGCATCACCAGCGTGCGGAACGCCTCGATCGTCGCCGACGGATCGGCGGCACCCTTGCCCTGGATGTCATAAGCCGTGCCGTGCGCCGGCGTCGTGATCGGGATCGGCATGCCGCCGAGGATCGTGACGCCGCGCTCGAAGCCGAGCAGCTTGAGCGCGATCTGCCCCTGGTCGTGATACATGGTGAGCACGGCGTCATAGTCGCCGCGCCGCGCGCGCAGCCAGACCGTGTCGGCCGGGAACGGCCCGTCGACGACCTCGCCCTGCTTCGCCGCAGTTTCCACCGCGGGCGCGATCACGTCGATCTCCTCGCGGCCGAACACGCCGCCTTCGCCCGCATGCGGATTGAACCCTGCGACCGCGATGCGCGGCCGCGCGACGCCGGCGCGCCGCAAGGTCGCGGTGGTCGCCTCGATCGCCGCGACGATGCGCTCCTGCGTGAGCAGGTCGGCGACGTCGCGCAGCGGCTCGTGCGAGGTCACGCGCGCATTCCACAGATCGTCGAGCTTGTTGTATTCGCTGCACGCGCCGTTCCAGCCGAGCAGGTCGGCGGCCCAGCGGATCTCGTCCGGGTACGGGTTGCCGGCGCGCTTGAACGCGAGCTTGTTGAACGGCGTGAACATGATGCCGTCGAAGCGGCGCGCCTTCGCGGCGAGAAGCGCCGCGCCGAAATTGCGCATCGCGAATGCGCCGCCCTCCGCGGTAGCCTGCGCCATCGGAATGGTCGCCGGATCGAGATGCGCCAGATCGACGAACACCGGCCGCGACGGCTGCGCCGCGGCGCTCTCCAGCGCGCCGACCGTCTCGATGTCGAGCGCAATCCCCGCGGCTTTTTCGCCGAGCGCGAGCACGCGCCGGTCGCCGATCACGGTGACGGCGGCGAGTTCCATCAGTTCCGGCTGCCCAAGCAATTTCGCCAGCAATTCCGGGCTGATCCCGGCGGGGTCGCCCATCGCGATCGCGAGCCGCGGTGCGTCGTCGGCCATCTGTCAACCCCCGATATGCCCTGCAAACTGCGCCGGAATTGCATATTGCATTCAATCCGGGAGCAGAAGAGACTTTTCGCACAAGAACGCGGGACCGCCCGCACACAATCGAGGGAGGATTCGCATGTCAAGCCTTGCGCGCGCCGCCGCGTGTCTCGCCGCTGTCCTGGCGTTTGCCGTACCCGCCTACGCGCAACAGAAGACGGTGTGGCGCTACGCCCATGTCGGCGCCGAAGGCGAGTCGCAGACGCGCTACGCCACCGAGCTTGCCGAACTGGTCAAGCAGAAGACGCAAGGCCGCATCGAGATCCGCGTCTTCCCCGGCTCGCAGCTCGGCAATCTGAGCGAGATGGTCGACAGCGTGCGCATCGGCTCGGTGCAGATCGCGCATCATGACTTTTCTTCGCTCGACCGCTTCGACAAGGACGTCGCAGTGTTCAACGCGCCGTTCGCGTTCCGCAATCCCGAGCACGCGATGCGCGCGACCGCCGAGGCCACCTCGCCGGTGCTGCAGGAGATCAACCAGCGCCTCGTCGACAAGGGCGGCGTGCGCATCGTCGGCAACTTCTATCGCGGCGCGCGCCAGCTCACCGCGCGCTACCCGGTGAAGTCGCCGAAGGACATGGCCGGCAAGAAATTCCGCGCCGTGCCGGTCGCACTGTGGAATTCGATGATCAAGGGCATGGGCGCGGTGCCGACGCCGGTGGAGATTTCCGAGATCATGCCGGCGCTGATGACCGGGCTGGTGGACGGGCAGGAGAACCCGCTCAACAACATCATCGCGCGCAAGATGTGGGAAGCGAACAAGTTCGTGATGATGACGAGCCACATGGAGTCCGTGCTCGCGGTGTTCGTCAACGAGGCGGCATGGAAGGGCCTCGCTGAGACCGACCGCAAGCTGTTGCAGGAGGCGTTCAACGAGGTCGGCCAGCGCTCGCTCAAATGGGCCAAGGACGCGGAGGCCGGCGAGGTCGACATCCTGAAGAAGAATGGCGTGACGATCATCGACGAGAAGAGCGGGCTCGATCTCAAGGCGTTCCGCGATTCCGTGACCAAGCAGATCCTCACCGACTTCCCGACCTGGGGGCCGTATTTCACCAAGCTCAACGACGTGCAGGGGTAGCGCGCACGGCCGTCGCACCCGCGCTCGCCACCCTCTCCCGCAAGTGGGAGAGGGTTAAGCCGAGCCTGCGGCTCGCACCTACGATAACGAAATAGGTAACCCATGACCCGGCTCTGGCCGCTGATCGAGCGAGCACTCGCCACGATTGCGGTGGCGGCGCTCGCCTCGCTCGTGCTGCTGCCGTCGCTGCAGGTGATCCTGCGCGATTTCTTCAACGCGCCGCTGATCGGGCTCGAGGAGGCGACACGCTGGGCGCTCATCATCCTGGTGTTCCTCGCTGCACCCCTGCTGCTCTCGACCAACGAACAGATTCGGCTGAGCGAATTCATCGACTACCTGCCGCGGCGCGCGCGCCTCATCCTGGAGCGCGTGATTCTTCTCATCAGCGGCCTCTCGGTCGCGGTGATCGCCTATGCGGGCGTGCTCTCGGTGATGCGCAACATGAGCACGCGCACCTCCACGCTCGACATCCCGTTCTGGCTGTTCGCCGCGCCCATGCTGGTCGGCTTCGCGCTCGCAGCGCTTGGCTACATCTGGTTCGCGCTGCGGCGGCAGGACCCGCCGCTCGGCGGCGGCACGCAAATCTAGGGCGAGATTCATGGACCTCGGCTTCGCCGTCCTGCTCGCCTTCTTCGTGCTGTTCGTGCTCGGTTTTCCGGTCGTGTTCGCGATCCTGATCCCGTCGATCGCCTACATCGCGTGGGAGGGCATCCCGCTCGCGACCGTGGCGCAGCGCGTGCTCTATGCGCTCGACTCGTTTCCGCTCGTCGCGGTGCCGGTGTTCATCTTCGTCGGCAACCTGATGAATACGGCCGGCATCACGGAACGAATTTATCATTTCGCCAACACGCTCTCCGGACGCCTGCCGGGTGGGCTTGCGCAGGTCAACATCGTCGGCAGTCTCATTTTCTCCGGCGTCTCCGGCGCGGCCCTCGCCGACGTCGGCGGCATCGGCCGCATCGAGATCAAGGCGATGAAGGACGAGGGCTTCCCGGTGCCGTTCGCAGCAGCCCTCACCGGCGCCTCGGCGATCGTCGGACCGATCTTCCCGCCGTCGATTCCCGTGATCATCTACGCGGCCGCGACCTCGATCTCGGCGATTCAGTTGCTGGTCGCCGGCATCATCCCGGCGCTGGTCTGCGTCGCGATGCTGATGATCGCCACCGCCATCGTTTCGTACCGCCGCGGCTATCCGCGCTCGGCGCGCTGGCCGACATTCCGCGAATTGTGGGACTCGTTCTGGCCGGCCTCGCCCGCGCTGTTCGCGCCGGTCCTGCTGGTCGGCGGCATGCTCTCGGGCAGCTTCACGCCGACCGAAGCCTCGGCGGTCTGCGTCGCCTACATCCTTTTCGTCGGCATCGTGTTCTACCGCGAGATGACCTGGCGCTTCGTCCTCACCGCCGCGGTCGACACGGTGCGCACCTCTGCGGCCGTGCTGATCATCGTGGGTGCCGCCGCGATGTTCGGCTGGATCCTCGCGGTCGAGCAGGTGCCGCAGGAATTCGCCGCCTGGTTCAAGGACGTCACCACCAATCCGCTGATGATGCTGCTGATCGTCAACATCATCTTCTTCATCGCCGGCATGTTCGTCGACTCGACCACCGCAACCCTGCTGCTGGTGCCGATCGTCGCGCCGCCGGTGGTCGCCGCCGGCGTCGACCCGATTCATCTGGGGATGGTGGTGATCTTCAATCTGATGATCGGCACCATCACGCCGCCGTTCGGCCTCTCGCTGTTCCTGCTCTCGAGCATGACCGGCGTGCGCATGACGACGCTGTTGCGCGCCATGCTGCCGTTCTACCCGCCGCTGCTGATCACGCTTGCAATTTTGACTCTGTTTCCCTCCGTCGTGCTGCTGATACCGTGGATGATGCGGTGACGAAGATCCTTTTCCTCGGCGAGCCGCCACCCGGGCTGGAGAGGTTCGCAAGATGAGCACACGCATCGGCTTGATCGGCCTCGGCCTGATGGGCTCGGGCTTCACCAAACGGTTGATCGCGACCGGGCACGCGGTCACCGGGTACGATCCGGATGCGGCACGGACGGAGGCGGCGGTGCGGCTCGGCATCAGCGCCGCCGCGAGTGCCGCCGAGGTGGCGCAGGCCGCCGACATCATCCTGATGTGCGTGATCAACACCGCGGCGGTCGAGGATGCGACCTTGGGCTCGCGCGGCATCGCGGCGGGCGACATCACGAGCAAGATCGTGGTCGATCACTCGACCACCGAGATCAAGGCGACCTTGCGCATCGCCGAACAGCTGACGGCGCGCCGCGCGTCCTTCGTCGATGCGCCGGTGTCGGGCGGCCCCGGCGCGGCCGAGAGCGGCACGCTCGCCATCATGGCCGGCGGAGTGGCGGACGCGATCGCGCGCATCGCGCCGGTGATGGCGCATCTCGGGCAGATGACGCACATGGGCGGCACCGGCGCCGGCCAGGCGACCAAGCTGGTCAACCAGACCATCGTGCTGACGAACTACTGCGTGCTCGCCGAGGCGCTGCGGCTTGGCGAAGCCTACGGCGTGGACGTCGGGAAGATCCCGCAGGCGCTCGCGCCCGGACACGCCGGCTCGAACCTGCTGCCGGTCGCGTTCCCGCGCATGGCGGCGGCCGACTTCGCGCCGCGCGGCTATGCGCGCCAGGTGCTCAAGGACCTCGAGATGCTGCAGGCCGCTGCCGCCGACGAACACGTCGCGATGCCGATGGCGGCGCAGGCGCTCACACTCTACCGGTTGCTAGTCGCGAGCGGGCACAGCGAACGCGATGCCGGCGCGGTGGTGACGCTCTATCCGCGGCGCGAACCCGCTGGAGATTAGGGCAGGAACGCCCAATTGACGCTTCGCGGGATATTCGCCGATTGGTCGTTGCGTCCAGCGCTCGCATACCATAGCAGGCACTTGACCTGTTTCGTCCGATTTCTAACCTGCGAGCTCATAGGGTCGATCAATCCGGTTGAAGACATGGGCGCACCGTTTCCAACACTTCTGGTTTCCCGTCGCGCGCGTCAGGTCGGTGTCGACTGGACGGGCGCGCGCAGTTGGTTCGGCGGCGCGCCCCAAATTGGGGCCACGCCCTGGCCGCGAGACAAGAAGGGGGAACCGCTGCTGTTCGTGGCTCAGATCGACCTTGCCGAGGTGGCGGCGAAAACGGGTAAGACGCTCTTGCCGGACAAGGGGTCGCTCGCATTCTTCATCGGCGGCGCAGGCCCGGTCGTATTTGTCCCCGAAGGTCAGACCGGTACGCCGGTCATGCCGCCCGCCGACACGCCGGATTTGACCGAATGCGGTGGCGCGGCCGAGTGGCGCACCGACCTTGCGGGGCGGCCGCTGTTTCCCTGCTGGCCGGTAGATTTCGCGGTGTTGGATGTCACGCCACCAAGCGATGACGATGAGGATGCTTTTGAAGCGTTCGGCGCTGCCGAAATAGCCGCCGTCGAAAAGCTTTTCTCGCGCCGTCAATATGTTTTGACCCCGGACCAGGCGTTCGCGGGCCCCTCGATCCCCGAGTGGTGGCAGACCGCGATCCACTATGCGAACTATCTCGAAAAGGCGG
>Ga0207691_10004557_pt1 | contig 13414 bp, 9 predicted proteins | sample KBSM13metaG_FD_184327 | JGI IMG/M metagenome (GOLD analysis project Ga0207691, IMG submission 184327) | Miscanthus rhizosphere microbial communities from Kellogg Biological Station, Michigan, USA - KBS M1-3 metaG (SPAdes) (version 2) | ecosystem: Host-associated > Plants > Roots > Rhizosphere >... | reverse complement strand
TATTTTATTTCCCCCTAACGATTTAATGGACTCATTAAATTGACACCGATACCGTTATTTATGCAATTGCAAAACCGCCATCGTGCGGAAAAAACCCGCAATCCTGCGGGTTTTTTTTCATGTTGATCGATTGGTTGTTAGATCTTATTTGTTGGTTGTTGGTTAGATAGGAATTGATTAATTATTTATTTTGAGGATTTGCGTGCTGCTCAGATGCCAGGGTAATTTTTTTTAATGATGAAACAGCAGGACCATTAATGACTATACCTTCAGTAGTAAAACGCGAACCGTGACATGGACAATCAAATGATTTCTCATCCGCATTCCATTGCAATACACAACCAAGATGTGGACAGATTGCATTAAATGAATGCACAACCCCCTGTTCATCTTTATACACAGCAATTTTTTTCATTCCCTTGCCGTATATAGCTCCTTCTCCTTTTGGTAATTCATTAATGTCCGTTATATCTGGCGCTGTAAACAAGTCGGTATATTGTTTCGCCATATTGAAGACTTCGGAAATATATGTTCCTGGTTTTCTGAAAGGAAGCCTTGAAGGAGAATAGAGTTCAGTCCAGGGATTTTCTTTTCCTATGATAAGATCAGAAATGATCAGCCCGCCAATAGTTCCATGTGTCATTCCATTTCCGGAATCAGATGTAATGATATAAATATTATCATCACCTGGATTTCTTCCGATATAAGCCATCATATCAACAGGTTCAATAACCTGGCCCGACCAGTGATAGGCAAGTTCCATAGTGGAAGGAAAAATTTTTCTCGTCCACTCGATCAGCGCATGATATCTTTTTTCTTCCGGTATATTTTCATCATCAGCCTGTCCCGTTTTATGATCTTCACCACCAACCAACAAAAGGTCAAATTCTTCATTATATTTTTGCAGTCTTATATAATGATAGGGGGCAGTGATCCATTTTGATTTCTGATCTCCGGTATCCCACCACAATGCATGTGTTAAACTATTTTTGGGGATCTTAAAAGCGGTTACATATGTACGATAGGGAAATTGTTTAGTATGCATGGCCACAAAATCATTTACCGGGGTATTGGTGGCTACAATGATCTGTGATGCGGATACCTGGTGACCATTACATGTTGCGCCTTTTTCATTAATGTCAGCAGCCCTCGTATTAGTGTAAATGGCACCTCCCATCCTTATAATTGCATTTGCAAGTCCCTGCAGGTATTTCATTATATGGAACTGGGCCTGGTTGGGAAACATCAGGGCGGGGCCTGATACAGTAGAAATCCCCGGAACCTGTTCAATCCATGTAGTATGAATACCCGCTTTTTGGGTAGCCTCTAATTCCCGACGGAGATTTTTTTTATCATCTGAAGGATGGAGGAAAAGATAGCCGTTGAGTCGCTCAAAATCGCAGTCTATCCCTTCTTCTGTAACAATTTTTTCAATCCAGTCTATAGCCAGCGTATGGCTTTCTGCTGCTTTCCTGCTACCTGATTCACCAAAACTTTTTTCGATCTCATAATATCGATCATCGAGTGCACAGGTGAGATGAGCTGTTGTTCTGCCGGTTTCGCCACTTCCTATGAATCCATCTTCGACAAGGACAATTTTTTTCCCTTTTTTCAACAGGCAATAGGCAGAACTGAGTCCGGAAATTCCACCACCGATGATCAACACATCGGTTTGCAATGATTTTACCAGGGGCGTGAATGAAAGCGGATTAACAGAATCGATCCAGTATGGGGTATTTTCGCCTGAAGTGATTTCACCTTGCAGGTAATGTTTATTATCCATAGATATGGTTATTAATATCTATGGGCATAAAAGCGGTGCCAATATGTTAAACTGTACTAATCACATCTTCACACTTCCCCCACATTTAAAACACATTTTCCACTGCTTGACGTATCTTTTTTTTGAGTGTTCCCAGGTCTGCCACTTTGGTCAGATAGTGATTTGCGCCTAATTCTTTTGTTTTGGCTTTATCGTGCGGATGTGATGATGTAGTGTATATAATAATATGTGATTGATGGTAATCGGAATTCTTTTTGAATTTCGACAAAAATTCGAACCCATTTACCAGCGGCATATTCAAATCAAGAAAGATGAGGGAGGGGGGAGGAGGATTTTTTTCGATATACTCCAATGCTTCGGCACCATCATTTTTAGTGACATTATCAGCTTGAGGCCATATTTCAGTGAGGGCTTCAAGAAGAAATTCCTGATCCTCAGGATCATCGTCAACAATCAATATTTTTGCGGGTAATTTCATTTGTCAGAGGTTAAAGAAATTCTTATTTAAAGTTTTCGGGCAACATAATAGTGAAAATAGATCCCTGGCCGGGTACTGACTTTGCGGTTATATGACCATGGTGGTTTTCAACAATTTTTCTGCAAATTGCCAGGCCTATGCCTGTACCAGGATACTGGCTTTTGGAATGGGCACGTTGAAAAATCTGGAATATTTTTTCTTTATATAATTCATCGAAACCTATTCCGTTGTCTGAAAATATGATTTTCCAGCAGTTATCACCGTTTTCGGCAAATTGTTTTTCTGATTTTATTTCAATCAGGGGTGATTTGCCTGGCTGGGTATATTTCAGGGAATTGGAAATCAGGTTTGTAAACAATTGTTCCATCTGTTCCGGTACAGCATTAATGACTGGTAATTCGTCAATATCAATGCGGGCATTTTTTTCCTGTACTTTTTCAGACAGGTTATTTAGTGCATCGGCTGCAATTTGCGCCAGATCGGTTTTTTCATATTCCAATTCCTGCTCTATCTGGGCATAAGAAAATATAGAATCAATAAGGTTCTTCATTCTTTGAATGCTGTCCGACACTTTTCTCAGGTTATTTTTTCCATCTTCAGTCAGGTGATCTTCGTCTGCTCTAATGATTTTGTTGGTATATATTTCAATTTTTCGAAGGGGTTCCTTTAGGTCGTGACTGGCAATAAATGTGAATGAATTCAATTCCGCATTTTTTCTTTCCAGTAGATCATTTTGAACATTTAGTTTTTCATTGGCTGATCTTAGTTCCCCGGTACGTTTATCAACCATAGACTCCAAAACTGTATTATCTGTGATAGATGCCTTTAAAAGATTGGATTCACCTTTTAACCTGAGATAAGCGAAGAAGACCACGATCAGTGAAAAAATGGAAAATAACAAAACAAAACTGGCAGCTCGTTTTTCTTGCGTCAATTTTTCAGATAGTCGCATTGATAACAACCGGTCTTCGGCATTTGACATCAGGGCGATCTGTGCAGCAATGGAATCCGTGATTTTAGTTCCCCGGGTAAAAAGGGAATCCAGGGTAATGGTAGTAACATTGGGAATGACATCGATCACATTTTGAAGCCAAACCAAACGTGCCCTAAAAAGCCTTTTGGTCGTCGCCATGTTTTTAACCTGTTCCGGATTATCTATCAATAAGGAGTCGACGCTAGCTGCCATCAGCGGTAATTCATTTCGGGCCTCAATGAACTTATTCAGCAAATCTTTATCGGATGTGATGATGTAGCCCCGCTGTGCGGATTCTGCCTTTAACAATGTAGTGAACGCCGTCTGGAGTTTAAGTTTCACAAGGTAGGTATGGTCAACCATATTAGAGGCCTGGGCCTGCTGATTGATCCTTTGGTAAGAAACTACACTAAGGAATAGGAGAATAACGGTAAAGATTATAAAAACCAGGTTGGTAAACAATATCCTTTTAACCATTATGGGAACAGGTTTTAGGTGTTTTTACAAACGCTATCGTTTTAGCCAAAATTTTCATGTTTAAGATAATGCCTTAGAACTTAATATAAAAATAAGGGCCAATATAAAACCTGGGGCATACAAGGAAAAAATATCGGGAATAGTGTTGGAGACCTGTAAAGGGAAAATGGCAGCCTGTAGCAATCAGTTTCTCACCTGAAACATGATTTAAACGGGGATTAATTTCCCGGCAATTTTTGGTTTTTACTTGTTTGAGTACCAAAAAACACTATTTTTGCCCTCCCAAAACTGAATGGATCGGTAGTTCAGTTGGTTAGAATGCCGCCCTGTCACGGCGGAGGTCGCGGGTTCGAGTCCCGTCCGGTCCGCAAGTTCACTTCGACTTCTTTCAGAACCCTTTAGAATCTTTGATTCTAGAGGGTTTTTGATTTTCCAGGCTTCGCCTTCTTTTCGTTCTTCGTATATTGTTTCAACAGTGTTCAAACACCCTTATAAATATTCAAGTGTCGGAATAAACGCCAGTATTAAGTTTTACCTGCGTCTCTAATCAAACAGATTTTCATCAAGGCATTTTATGGATCGAAAGAAATTTTTACAAGCCTCTATCGCTGCAACCGCTGGCTTACTCTCGCCTTTTAGGCTTACTGCATCGGCTCAGTTGAAAAAGAAGAAAGTGGTCGTTCTTGGTGCGGGTCTTGCAGGTATGACAGCGGCGTGGGAATTGATGCAGGCTGGACATGATGTGATTGTTCTTGAAGCACGAAATCGTGCTGGTGGTCGCGTGCAAACAATACGCGATGGTTTCACGGCGGGGCTCACGGCAGAAGCCGGCGCCATGAGTTTCAACGATAATTATTTTAACCTGTTGCATTATGTTAAACTGTTCCAGATACCATACGAGTCAATGAAAACACCTGCTATCCGAAATCCCGGTGGAAAAATGATCTATTACTTGCGCGGAAAACGAATTTTTCAAGAAAACGGTAAAATAAACTGGCCTTATGAACTCAAACCTGAGGAACTGGAAGGCAGCCTTACCAACAGATACATACAGCCTATTCTTGACACCATCAATGATGTTTCAATTTCCCCTCTTCTATATCAATGGGCCCGCTCATACGATAGCAAAACGTTACTTCAGCTTATTGCGGAACGTGGTGCGTCTCCGGGGGCACAGGAAATTATTCGTTGGACTACATGGTACTGCGACCGCGACGGACAGGCATCAGCTGCTGAAGATTTATTAGCAGTATTGCAGAGTGTTCATAGTAAAGACTATTATAGTTTCCCCGGTGGCGTAGATAATTTGACAACCGCTTTTGCGGTCAGGCTGGGTGAACGAATTCGATTTGGCTCAGAAGTGGTAAGTATAAAAAATAGTCCTGAGAATGTAGAAGTAGTTGTAAAAACGGTTGGTAAACAGGAAAGCATTATTGCTGATCGGGTAGTTTGTACCCTTCCTTTTTCGGTGCTTCGACATATAGATACTACTCCGGCATTCTCCCCGCTCAAGCAACAGATTGTATCTAGTCTTAAATACACACCTGTCACACGTAGTTTTTTGGAAGTAAAACAAAAGTTTTGGGAAAGCACTGGGGAATCAGGTACAGCAATGACTGACCTTACAATCGGGCAGGTTCAAAAGCATCCAATGATCCTGACTGGAAAGGAGGGAGAACGTGCAATTCTCGAAGGTCACGCCCGGGGTCAGCATGCATTGCAACTTGACCAAATGTCCCAGGATAACAGGTTGAAATTAACGCTGGATCAAATGCAAAAAGTTCATCCGGATATTGCACACTATTATGAAGGTGGGATTACCAAGAGCTGGCAAAATGACCCCTGGTCGCGGGGAGCGTACTCAAAATTTCTTCCTGGCCAAATCACTGCCTGGTTACCGGAAATCTCTCGTCCTGAAGGGCGTATTCATTTTGCAGGAGAGCATACGTCTATATACTCAGGCAGTATGGAGGGTGCTGTTGAATCAGGTGCACGTGCCGCAAAAGAAATTAATGCATTATAATCGAGATCCCCACTGCTTAATCATTGAAAAACATGTGGAGTAGTATTTAATATTTTATAAAATGAGGACCATTAAAACCAGCTTTCTTCTTCTTCAGGTATTGGCAATACTAGTTTCGAGCCTGGCTTTTAGTCAGGAAAAAAATAGCATCGGTAAGGGCAGCTATCAAAAGGAAATGAGGTCATTACAGGCAGCCATCCAGAAAAATTTTTATGATAAAACTTCGGGAAATTATTTACTCGTAACAGATTCTTTAAAACGGGAAAAGAAAGGCGATTACCTAAGAAAATACAGTTATATATGGTCGTTATGTGCTTTGTTCCAAGCGGCCAATGAAATTGAAAAAATTGACCGAAATGCCAAATTGTTGGATCCTTTAATTGTAGCCATGGATAAATATTATGATCCTGCTCCACCCAGACCAGGCTATTCCGATTATATCATGAAATTGAAGCCAGGGGAACGATATTATGACGACAACCAATGGATAGGCATAACAGCGTTGGATGCATACGAAAGAGTGAAAAAGAAATCCTACCTGGCTATCGGTAATCTGGTCTATGATTTTATGATGTATGGTTATGATTCAGTTACAGGTGGAGGTATTTACTGGAAGGAAACGTCAAAAAGTTCAAAGAATACCTGTTCAAATGGACCAGGTGCGCTGGTGGCCCTTCAACTATATCAGATTACAAAAGATAAAAAATACCTCGATACTGCACTACTGATTTATAATTGGACAAACGACAAACTTCAAACATCATCGGGTTTGTACTATGACAATATTCGGACTAAAGACAACAGTATAGATTCGGCCATATTTTCTTATAATACTGGTACCATGCTAGAGTCGAATGTTTATTTATATGAATGTACTAAAGACGAAAAATATTTAAAGAGGGCTACTGCTATTGCGGATAGCTCCCTTCCATTTTTTTATGGAAAAGATAAATTCAGAGATGACTATTGGTTTAATGCTGTTTTGTTGAGAGGCTACCAGCATCTGCTTAAGTATAATAAAGACACAAAGTATATCCTTGCATTTAAAAAATGTCTTGATTATGCATTGAAGAACGAAAAGAATGAGTCTGGTTTATTCACAGAAAAAAATGGCGAGCGCAATTTGGTTGATCAGGGTGGAATGCTGGAAATTCTGGCAAGGTTTGCCTGGCTTGAACGGCAATACAATATTGGAAGTAACAAAATCTCTTTTAAGCCGTAAGTTGACTGTATAATGTAAAATCCTCATCATAGTGACAACCAGCTGAAAAATAAGGTTTGATTTTAGCCCATGCCGGTCAGCAACAAGATCAATGATCGTCAATAAATCCCCAGGAATGAATAATTCACATGGGATTTTTGTTTCTGGTATTTCAAAGAAATCTAAACTTCCATTAAATCAATGGTGATAGTACCAACCATAAATAGAAAATTAACATTTCAAATCACAGGTCGATCGATCGGTTTTTCTACATCTCTAATGGTAAGTAAGGAAAAAGGCCATTAGGTGGCATAGTAGTTGTGCAGAATTCATTTTCTATTTTTAAACAATTAAATGTCGATGTATGAAAAAGTTTTTGCTTTTAATGGCAATTGGTGTTTTTGTAGGAACTTCCTCTTTTGCGCAGGACAAGCCTAAAGACATGGAAAAAGAAAAAGCAGAATGGGACAAAAAAGTGAAAGAAGAATTGAAACTCACCCCGGATCAAATCACAAAATATGATGCGTTGGGCAAAGAATATGGTCCCAAAATAGAGGCTATAAAATCAGATGCAAACCTGACTAAGGATGTTCAAAAAGAAAAAATAATGTCACTGAAAAAAGAAAAAGAAACCAAATTATTTGAATTCCTAACACCTGAGCAACAAACCAAGTATAAACAACTTAAGGAAGAGAAGATGAAGCAAATGGAAAAATCCTAGCATACTTATAATTATCAGATGAGGACCGATAAGGTCCTTATCTGATTTAAAGAAGCTAAGGTTGCAACAAATTAAGCGTTTAAATGTGCCAGTAACTCCTGACCCCACAAATATGCTCTCGAATTTTATTAGAATAGATTTTAAATGTTTTATTTCCTTCAATATGCTCTCTTAAACACGAACATCTTTGACTTTAATTCCTGTAAAATATTTCCGGCCTGGTTATAGGTGATAGAGAGTACGTGAACGACTGCACGGTCTGGTTTGGATGTTGACGGCCGGATTTCTGTGACCCGGCTTCTAACATGCAGGGTATCGCCTGGCATGGTTGGCCTGGGCCAGGAGATTTCGCAACCTAAACCAATAACTCCGGCTGCAAATGGCATGCTTTCTACTATTAATTTCATTGTTATGGCTGCAGTATGCCAACCACTTGCGACATGACCCTTGAAAAAGGATTCTTGTGCAGCCTGGGCATCCTGGTGAAAAGGTTGAGGATCAAATTGGGTGGCAAAAGAAATAATTTGTTCCTCATCCAATTGATGTTCTCCGCTTACAAACTCCTTACCCAGGCTCAGGTCTTCAAGATAAAGTTGAATTTCTGAATTTTTTGGTGACATTCTGGTTTCACATTTTCGTGTTGATAAATTTTATTCTAATGAACCTTGTCCAGATGAATAAATCCCCTGGAATGTAATTGTTACAGGGGATTTTTGTTTCTGTTATTTCACTATTCTGTTCGCAAAAGCTTAACCGGGTTTGTCCTGGTTGCCTGCCACACTTTAATTCCTGAAGTGATCCCTGCTATAATAAATAATACCAAAACTGAATACATTAATGTGGATGAAGCTATGCCCGCGTTCACTCCAAATATCAAATCAAGCAAAAGCTTTGTCAGCGCATAGCCGCCATAACAGCCCGCTGCGGCACCTATCAGAAAGACTAAGAAATAACCACGGTTGACCAAAATGAGAATATGCCCGGCTCTTGCCCCGGCTACCTTCCTCAATGCAATCTCTTTCATTCTTTTCATTACCGTAAGAGAAACCAGAGAAAACAATCCTGTGGCAGTTAGCAATATAGATATGATGGCAAACCAGAAAAAAATCTTTGCAATGTTATTTGTCGTCTGATAGGCTTCTTTTTTTATCTCATTTTGATAAAAACCAGTGAAGGGTTTCATTGGCAATATCTTCTTCCATGCATCTCTTGCTTTTGCATAAACAAGTTCAACGTCCTGGACCTTTGCCTGCATAACGAGGAACTGGAACCGGTTTTCTTTTCCCAATTTCACAACAGCCGGTTCCATGGGATTAAATAATTCATCAAGCTGGAAATCCTTCAGCACACCAATAACAGAATAGTTTACGCTGTCAATAAAAATTTTCTTGCCCAATGCTTCTCTATCTTTCCAACCATAATTTGCAGCGAAATTTTGTGTAATTAGGATTGAACTTGTAAAATCTCCTTCCATCTGCGGATCAAACTCCCTTCCTTCGGCCAACTTTAGGTTCATCGTTTTTATATAATCCCGGCCAACCTCCAAAAAGTTTGTTTCACTTTTCTTTTGCTCTGATTCTGCTATCACATTCCGGAAACCATATCCAATATGACTTCTGGTACCGGCCAGGGCAGTTACCTGCGGGACTGCCTCCATTTCATTTCTAAGCGCCGGAAATGCAGTGGTGTCGGTCAGTACAACACCAACAGTATTTTCTATGTTATATCCGTAATCATAATTTTTTTGAAATTCAGAATTGCGCGCAAAACCAAATCCAGCGATCACGGTAATGATGGCAATGGACAATTGAAGACCCAGCATGATCCTTGAAAACAAATTTGTGCCGCCAAATTTTACCGAGCCCCGAAATATTGACGTAGGATTAAACCGGCTGATATAAAACGCAGGATAGAAGCCAGCCAGCAATGTGGTCAATAAGACTGCAGCGATAATAAACAACAAGAGAGTAAGATCGTTGAAATAATCTGCGACGACTTTAACAGCACCGAACATTTGATTGAATGTCGGTAGCCAAAAAGCATTTAGTACTACAGAAACTAATGCAGCTAGAATTACAATAAAACAGCACTCTAATAATAGTTGCATTATCAATTGCCGTTGTGAACTGCCCATCACTTTGCGCATTCCCATTTCTTTCAGTCTTCTGCCAGCAAGAGAAACAGTCGTATTTGAAAAATTCAGGCAGGCGGAAAGAAAAATTAAAATAGCGAGAACAAAAGGGCCATAAGCTGCCGAATCTTCAGGGCGGTCCCACAAACTATTATTGGGAATATCAGCACCAATTGCCATTTCGTGCAGTGAAACAAGTTTAAAGCCCGAAGCCTTCCAATCCATTCTTGCCTTATTCTGTACTGGCAAATATTTTTCCAATGATTTTACAATTAGCGGTACATCATCCTTATCAGGTATTTTGAAAAAAGCCGCATCCAGCATCCAGGACCAATTATCCGGGGCAATCTTCGATCCATCTCCTTGTAAATAATTCTCAAAATTCGTGATGAATCCAAACTTGATTGTCGAATTCATTGGAATATCTTTTAATACACCAGTTACGGTAAGCGGCATCTCATATTTTTCGCCTGAATAAAAGATCAAAGTTTTTCCCAAAGGATCCTGTTTCCCAAAATATTTTGTTGCGATAGTTTCTGTTATCAGCACAACATTCTTATCTGTTATATTACTGGAACCCGCAACAACAGGGAAATTGAACAATTCAAAAAACGCCGGATCGGTAAACTGTGCCTGTTCGGCAAAGGCTTCAGTTTTATCATATCTCACACCCAGTCCACGACCGTCATAACGAACTGCTTCAGCGATTCCCGAAAATTCAGCCTTAGCCTGCTTTACAGCGACCATTGGAAAAATTCCCCTGACGCCATTTGCACCGGCCTGAAAGGTTAATGCACGGTAAACATTTGCCTGATCCTGGTGAAAATTATCAAAGCTGAAACTGTAACGATAGGTTTGAAATCCCCACACAATCGCCGCCAGTCCAACACCCATTCCGAAAATGTTCAACAAAGTGTAGCCCTTGTGACGCCACATGTTTCGAAAAACGATCTTGTAAAAGTTGTTGAGCATAACCAGTTTTTTTCATTGAGCAATAAAGTATCGATGCAGAAGTCGGAACAGCTATAATTTTATTAATTGAATTTAACCTTTTTGAGAGCAGCAAATAAAAATTCCAAAACATCTCCTTAACTTTTATTATGATGGGAAAACAACAGAATTTCACTTGTCCTATGCATCCTGAAGTAATAAAGGATATTCCCGGTTTCTGTCCAAAATGCGGCATGAACCTGGTACCTGTCAAGTCTCATGTTCATAAAGAAATGCACACTGACCATTCATCACACCAGGTTACTCAGCCGCAGTCAAGAGCTCATGCCAGGTATGAAACTCATTTGGAACATGATGCCCATGCAGGCCATGATAAACATGCCGGTCATCATACTGGTGACTTCCTGAAACGGTTTTGGATTTGCCTAATTCTCACTATCCCTGTCCTTGCATTAAGCCATATGATACAACAATGGTTTGGCTTTCATATTGCTTTTGGGGGTGATAATTATGTATTGCTCGTTTTAGGTTCTTCTATATACATCTATGGTGGCATTCCATTCTTCAGGGGAATGGCAAGCGAAATAAGAGACGGTGCTATTGGAATGATGACTTTGGTGGCTATAGCAATCTCTGTGGCATTTTTTTATAGTGTCGCTGTTGTATTCGGCTTAAAGGGGATGGATTTCTTTTGGGAACTCGCCACGCTGATTGATATCATGCTATTAGGTCATTGGTTAGAGATGCGTTCTACCATGGCAGCATCAAATGCATTACAATCATTGGTAGCTTTACTGCCCTCAGTTGTACACATAGAAAGAAACGGAATTGTAACAGATGCTGATATAAAAGAATTACAGAAAGATGATATTGCCATAATAAAACCAGGTGAAAAAATACCTGCAGATGGACTGGTTATAGGAGGCAGTTCATACGTAAACGAAATGGTATTAACAGGGGAGAGCCTTCCCGTAAAAAAAGAGAATGAATCCAGCGTTATTGCAGGGGCAATAAATGGTGATGGCTCATTGAAAATAAAAGTCACAGGCACAGGGGCAGATAGTTATCTGAACAAAGTAATTACACTGGTACAATCTGCACAAAATGCAAAATCAAATACACAGAACCTTGCAGACAGAGTAGCCAAATGGTTAACGATAATATCAATTGTTGTAGGAGTTACTACATTTATCGTTTGGTTTGTTGACCATGATTTAGCTTTTGCATTGGAACGCATGGTAACAGTCATGGTTACATCATGCCCCCATGCGCTGGGCGTAGCCATACCTTTGGTTGTTGCTATCTCAACCACAGCGGCTGCAACACATGGGTTACTTATTAGAAACCGGACAGCTTTTGAAAATGCCAGAAAACTAACTACAATCATCTTTGATAAAACAGGCACCCTAACCAAAGGCTCACATGAAGTGCAGAAACTACTAACTATATCTCCAGGCTACACAAGCAATGATATACTAAAATATGTGGCAGCTGTGCAACAACAATCAGAACATTACATTGCAAAAGGTATTTTGAGAAAACTGAAAGAGATGAACTTAGTATTAGAGCAATCATCAGAATTTAAATACATGCAGGGGATCGGTGTATCAGGTATTGTAAACGGCAGGAAGGTAGTTGCGGGAGGTCCAAATTATTTTACACAGGAAAAGAAAACCATTCCTGAACTGCCAAAAGAGATTGACCAAAACACTGAGACGGTTATTTATGTTTTAATCGATGATGAACTTGCAGGTTTTATAACAATGGCAGACACTATCCGTGAAACAGCAGCGGAATCCATAAGCCAGCTGAAAGCTATGAATATAAGATCCTATCTGCTTACCGGTGATAACGAAAAAATTGCTTCTTCAGTTGCTGATAAACTAAAAATGGATGGGTACTTTGCAAACGTATTACCACACCAAAAACTTGAAAAAATAAAAGAGTTCCAGATAAAGGGCGAAATAGTGGCAATGACAGGCGACGGTGTAAACGATGCGCCTGCATTAGCTCAGGCAGACGTTGGAATTGCCGTTGGTTCCGGAACAGATGTTGCAGCAGAAACTGCAGATATAATACTAGTAAACAGCGATCCAAAAGACGTAGTGCAAATGATTGACTTCGGCAGGAAAACTTATCGTAAAATGATACAGAACCTCGCCTGGGCTGTAGGCTACAATATCATTGCTATTCCCCTGGCGGCAGGTATTCTGTATCCGACTTTCATGTTAAGCCCTGCAATGGGTGCGGTGCTTATGAGTTTAAGTACCGTAATAGTTGCATTCAATGCAAGGCTGTTGAAGTTGACATAACTCATCCGTAATAAAAGCTCAATGCAGGAATTCATTATTTCCGAACCATAGCTGGAGACGACCAAAACCAAATTTCATCGAATAATATTACATATTACTCATATCATGTCCTGACATCGGGTTAACGCCTTTCTTGAAAATATATTCGCTCTGCAACAAATATGCTCCTGTAATTACAACCACGTCTCCGGGATCTAGTCCGGATCTGATCTCTATTCTGTCGTCGCTTTCGAGGCCTACTGTTACCATCTTACTTGTAAAGGAGTGAGTTCCTGTTCTCACCCAAACAGTGGCCCCTTTACCATCTCTTATCACTGCATCAATCGGTAACGTTAATGTTTTTCTTTCAGGGCTTCTTAACAAT
>Ga0207691_10004555_pt1 | contig 13416 bp, 12 predicted proteins | sample KBSM13metaG_FD_184327 | JGI IMG/M metagenome (GOLD analysis project Ga0207691, IMG submission 184327) | Miscanthus rhizosphere microbial communities from Kellogg Biological Station, Michigan, USA - KBS M1-3 metaG (SPAdes) (version 2) | ecosystem: Host-associated > Plants > Roots > Rhizosphere >... | reverse complement strand
GCTGTTCGGCGGCGGTGACGTAGCGCTCGGCCGGCGACTCCGGCAGGGGACGCAGCATCTGGCTGCCCGGATCGCCACCGGTCACCGGGACGCCGGGTGCCGCGCCCGGTGACGGCAGCGCGTGTTCGATCGCCGCGATCGGCGCGCGAAAGAAGCTCTCGGGACCCTGGTCGTCCTGCTTCAGCACGAGCCCCGTCACGGCGGCGGCCACCAGCGCGACCGCGATCCACGCGGTCTTCGGCCAGCGGCGAACGGCGGAGAGTGCGCGTTGCGGGCCAGCGAACACGCGCGCGACCCCGTGACTGGTGCGTCGGGGCACGCGATCCAGCGCCTCGCGCATGTGTTGTGCGTTGCGAAAGCGCTGCGATGGCGACTTCGCCAGCGCGCGGTCGAGGAACCGTTGCCAATGCCGAAGGTGTCGCGGCAGGCGCGGGATCGGATCCTGCGCATGCATCACCGCCATCGATAGCGCATCGCCGGCCAAGTACGGCAGTTGCCCGGCCAGCATTTCCCAGGCGAGCACGCCGACGCTATAGAGGTCGGCGCGCGCGTCGACCTCTTCGCCGCGCGCCTGCTCCGGCGCCATGTAGGCAGTGCTCCCGACGGCCATGCCGGCGGTGGTGACGCGAGGTCCGAAGCGACGCAGGGCGATGCCGAAGTCGGCGAGCAGGGGACGCTCGGCTTCATCGAACAGCACGTTCTCCGCCTTCACGTCGCGATGCACGACGCCGCGTGCATGCGCATAGTCGAGCGCGGCCAGCAGCGCGTGCAAGATCGCGCGGACGCGCGCATGGCCGGACTCCTCGCCGTCCTGGGCGAAGTCCCGCTGGCCCAGGTGGCCGTGCGCGAGGAACGGCATCGCGTAGTAAGGCAGTCCGTCGGCCGTGCGCCCGATGGCGAAGATGCCGACGATGTGCGGATGCTCGAGCCGGGCGATGGTGCGCGCTTCATTCTCGAAGCGGCGACGGCTGACCTCGTCGGCGAGGGCTTCGGGCAGCATCACCTTGATCGCGACCTCGCGCTCTAGCGACGCCTGCTCGGCCAGGTATACGGTGGACATGCCGCCATGGCCGACCACCCGCGTCAGCCGGTAGCCGGCGATCTGCGGCAGTTCTTCGCCTGAGGCCAGCCCATCGCCCTTCGGCAACGCAGAGTCGATGTCGTGTTCGCTCAAAGGAGTGGACATGTGGGCCCCGGTGACGCTCCCGAGCATACGCCGACCCGCCTCGGCAGGTGAATGGCCGGTCCGGCGACCCCGTACATCAAGCTAAACGAGCAGAATCGAAGCCATGCGACGCCGGTAACGCCCCACCAGGTCCTCGTCGTCGACGATACGGAAGGCATCGATCAAAGCCTGCTTGGGCAGGCCATCCTCGAAGTTCCGATTACGCCGCAGCATCTCCAGGAACTGTTCCAGCCCGGCCTCCGCGTCGCCGGCGACGATCCGATGCACGCCAAGCAGGTGGCGGGCACGCAGGTCGTCGGGGTTCGCGGCGACCGCCGCTTCGAGCACTTGGGGTGGTGGCGCGTCTCGCAGCAGCGAGGCGAAGCCGAGGCGGGCGCGCGCCTTCACCGCGCGATCGTCGGTGGCCAGGTTGGCGGGCAGGGCGTCGAGCAACTGCTCGGCCTCGTGGGCGTGGCCGGTCGCGAGCAGTGCAAGGGCCAGGTCGAGTTTCAGGCCGTCCTGGTCGGGTGCGGCCTCGACTGCCTTGCGCAGGCGCATCACTTCTTCGTGCGGGTCCAGCGGCGCGGCCTCGGCGGCGACCTCGTCGACAGCGGCCGCGGGTTCGATGCCGTGGTGTTTGAGGAATTCGCGCAATTGTGCTTCCGGCAGCGCGCCCGGGAAGCCATCGACCAGTTGTCCGTCCTTGACGAGCATCACAGTCGGGACCGAGCGGATCTGGAATGCCGCGCCGAGTTGCTGTTCCTTGTCGACATCGACCTTGGCCAGGCGGAACGCGCCGTTGAACTCGGCGGCGAGTTTCTCCAGGAGCGGGCCGAGCTGCTTGCAGGGTCCGCACCAGGTGGCCCAGAAGTCGACGAGCACCGGCGCCTGCATCGACCCGGCGATGACATCGGATTCGAAATTCGCGGCGGTCGCGTCGAAGACGTGCGGGTTGTCGGCGAGCGGGCTCTTGGGGTGCGGTGCGTCGGAGTCGGTGAAGCTCATCGATGGCGTCCGGAGGTCTGCCGGCGCGGCGGCTGCCGGCCTGCGGGGGCCTGCACGCTAGCATTGCGCGCATGAACATCGCCACCAGGCCGCACCGCTTTGCGCTCGTCGCCGTGATTGCAGCGACGACGGGCTTTGTCCTCACGGTTGCCGCCTGCGGTGCTGCGCTGGAGGGCTACCTGCAGTCGGCCCACGCGGTCGACGTGCTCGGCGCGATCGGACTGCCGCGCGCGGGCTGGTTCAATGCGTTCGCCTTCGTGGGGCCGGGCCTGCTCGTCGCCTCGGCGGGCCTCGTGTCCTACCTGCATCAGTCCCGAAGCGCATCGGCGGCCGGAAGGATCGGCGCGCTGATCGTCGTGTTTTCCGCGCTCGCGTTCGTGGCGCTGGGTGTGTTTCCGTTGGACCTGACCAGGCTCGACGCCGGATCCAGCCGCTTGCATGCCATCGCGTGGAGCGTGTGGTGGTTGAGCATCGCCACCGGCGCATCGCTGGCGTTCATCGCTTCGCGCGCCGTGGACGGACGATGGCCGCGGCGGCTGGCAGGCCTCGCGCTGGCGTGGATGGTGCCGGGTTTCGCGCTGTTCGCTCCGGCGCAGTGGGGGAGCGCGATCCCGCAGCGCCTGGCATTCGCCGCGTGGTTCGGATGGTGGCTGTTGGCCGCGTCGGCGATCAGCCGTAACGCAGCTTCAGCGCCAGGATCGTCGCCGCAAGCACGAGTGTGATTGCGTTGGACACGATCATCGGCCACGAGTCGAGGGTGACGCCGTAAGCGAGCCAGAAGCCCACGCCCACGGTGAAGGCCAGGTACATCGGCAGCGAAATGCTGTGCGTATCGCGACTGCGCATGATGCGCACCGCCTGCGGCACGAACGAAAGCGTGGTCAGCGTCGCCGCCACCGTGCCGATCCAGCCGCCCGTCACGGCGAAGCCGGTTGGGCGCTGCCCTTGTAGACCCGGCCGCCCTTCATGACGAAGTCAACGCGCTTCATCACCGAGATGTCCTCCAGCGGATTGCCCGGCACCGCTACGATATCGGCGTACTTTCCGGCCTCGACGCTGCCAATGTCCTTGTCCATGCGCAACAGCCTGGCCGCGTTCTTCGTTGCCGACTGCAGCGCGAAGGATGCCGGCATGCCCGCCTGCACCATCAGTTCGAATTCGTGTGCGTTGTCGCCATGCGGATATACGCTCGCGTCGGTGCCGAACGCGATCGGCACGCCGGCGCGGTAGGCCTTGCCGGCGGTGGCGAGGATGACAGGCCCGATCTGCGCCGCTTTCGCCGCGACCTGCGGCGGGAAGTAGCCGGGTATTTTCGCCTTCTGCGCGACATGCTCGCCGGCGATGATCGTCGGAACGTACCAGGTGCCGTGCTGCTTCATCAGCGCCATGTCGGCGTCGTCCATGTACGTGCCGTGTTCGATGGAGTCCACGCCGGCGAGCACGGCGCGGCGGATCGCCTCGGCGCCGTGCGCATGGGCGGCGACGGGGTAGCCGTAGTCCTTCGCGGCAGCCACGAGCGCGCGCAACTCGGCTTCGGTGAGTTGCGAGTTGTCGGCGCTCGCGCTTTCGTCCAGAACGCCGCCCGACGGCATGATCTTGATCAGGTCGACACCGTCCTTGTAGTGCTGGCGGATCGCCTTCCAGGCGTCTTCGGGGCTGTTGATGATCCCGTCCTGCGGCCCCGGATCGCCCTGCAGGTCGGCACGATAGCCGTCGCTGCCGTCGGCATGGCCGCCTGTCGAGCCGATCGCCTGTCCGGCGGTGAGGATGCGCGGCCCGTCGACGAGGCCGGAGCGGATCGCGTTGCGCAACGCGATCGATTCGTTGTTGCCGTCACCGAGGTTGCGCACGGTGGTGAAACCCGCGAGCAGCGTGCGACGCGCATAGACGGTTCCGCGGATGGCGTAGTCCGCGGGATTGAGCCGGAACCGGTCGGAATAGCTGGTGGCGCTGAACTGATCGGTGAGATGGACGTGGCTGTCGATCAGTCCAGGCAGGCAGGTCTGGTTGGCGAGGTCGTCGACGCGCTGTACACCGGCAGGGATGGCGATGGCTCCGGGATGCACGGATTCGATCCGCTCGCCGCGGATGACGATCGTCGTCTCGCCGAGCAGCTTTCCGCTTGCCGGATCGAAAAGATGGCCGCAGTGGATGACGCTCGGCGCAGGCGCGCTGGTCGATTCGTCCTGGGCGCCGGCCCAGGTCGGCAACAGGCAGGCAAGCAACAGCAGCGGAGTGCGGGAGTTCGAAATGCGGCGCATGCGCGATTTCCTTGGGTCGAATCTGGTGGTCATGCCTGCGCCGCGACCGCAATGCGATCGCGACCCTGCGATTTTGCGCGGTAGAGGGCGGCATCGGCGGCTTCGAGCAACTCCGCCGGCGTCACTGCGTCCTGCGGCAGCATGGCCAGGCCGATCGAGGCGGTACAGGGGCCGAGGGTGCGCTTCAGATGCTGCACGGTGGTTGCGCCGACCGCAGCCCGGATTTCCTGGGCGCGGCGAAGCGCATCGACCGCGGTGGCCTCGACCAGGACGATGGTGAATTCCTCGCCACCGTATCGGCAGACGAGATCCTCGCTGCGGGTGCTGGCCTGCAGCGCGTGTCCGACCGCCGCGAGCATCGCGTCGCCGGCCGCATGTCCGTTGGTGTCGTTGAAGGCCTTGAAGTGGTCGACGTCGAGCATCAGCAGTGCGAGCGGAAGGCCGCGGCGCTGGCAGCGCAGCACTTCACGATGCAGGCTCTCGTCCAGATAGCGCCGGTTGTACAGGCTGGTCAGTGGATCGCGCAGGGACTGCATGCGCAGCGATTCGCGCAGTTGCAGGTTGACCAGCGCCAGACCCAGTTGTTCGGCCACGCTTTCGAGCAGCAGTTGCGACTGCGGGAGGTCCTGGTCCGACGATCCGCTGACGTGCAGCAGCCCCAACGCGGTGCCCTGCGCCAGCAACGGAATGCACAGCGTCCAGCTGCCAGGTGCCGCTGCTGCGGTGTCGACATGCGCGCAATGGACGCCATCGACCGGATCGTTCACCGCGAACGATCCGCCACGTCGCAGCGCCCAGCATTGCACCGGCTGCAGGAGATCCGCGCTGGGCAAGGCGGGCGAGCCGAAGCTGACCGCCGTTTCCGCGAGGTCCTGCGACGGCCGCAACAGGTAACAGCGGCCGCCGGCCCCAGGGAGCAGTCCGCTCACGACCTGTCCCGTGATGCGAAGGGCTTCCTCGACGTCTCGGCAGCTTTGCAGCAGGCTCGCGTAGCTCCCGAGTACGCGGCGCTGTTCGGATACGCGCGCGAGTTCGGCAAGCGAGACTTCGAGTCCCGTGGCCGAGTCGCGCGCCTGTCCTTCCAGCTTGCGGCTGTGTTTGATCTCCCGCTGCAAGCCGCGCATCAGCAACGCCAGCAGCACGATCGCGAACGCCGTGCCGCCGCCGCCGAAGGCGATCAACAGCCGGCCTTCCCTCAGGGTTCGATCGCGGCGTGCGGCAAGGAAGGCCTGCTCGGTATTGAGCATGGATGCGGCAAGCATTTCGATGTCTGCCGACGCTTTCGCCGCCATCGCAGCGTGTTGCAAGGGCATCGGCGTGCCAGGTCGCCCACTGGCGATCAGCTTTCGGCTCAGTTCGAGCCGGCTGGCGGTCAACGCGCGCAGTTGCCGTAGGCGGGCGGACTGCAGGGGCGAGTCGCCTACCGTCGTGGCCAGTTCGGCAAGTTCACGGTCGAGCAGGTTCGCATTGGTGGAAAACTCCGTCTTCATCGCAGGATTGCCGGTGAGCCGGTATCCGCGGGCCGCCGATTCGGCGCCACGCAGCGTCGCGCGGTACTCCTGCAGGTACACGATCACGCGATAGGTATGTTCCACCCAGTCGAAACTCGCCGCGGTGCGCTGGAAACTCCAGATGGTTGCTGCGCCGACCCCAGCCAGCACGAACAGGGCCAGGCCGAAGGCGGCGTAGCGAAGCGTGCGGATGTGCGAGTGGCTGGGCGGCATGGGTTCATCGGGTCGGGCATCGGCCCATCCTATCCCGCGCCCGCCGGCGCGCCTTGACGTGCGTGCGATGGCGGCCTTTTGTGCGCTGCGGTAGGCTTCGCGGTCTTCCAGACGTGCGTCCGCCGTGTCCACCGAGCCTGCTGCCTACGATCCCGTTGCCGTCGAGTCCGCTGCCCGCGATTACTGGGAGCGGACGCGCGCCTTCGAGGTCAGGGAAGACCAGACCCGCCCGAAGTTCTACTGCCTGTCGATGCTGCCGTATCCCTCCGGCGCGTTGCACATGGGCCACGTACGCAACTACACGATCGGCGACGTCATCAGCCGCTACCAGCGGATGATCGGCAAGAACGTGTTGCAGCCGATGGCATGGGACGCCTTCGGCCTGCCGGCCGAAAACGCCGCGATCAAGAACAACACCGCGCCGGCGAAGTGGACCTACGCCAACATCGAGCACATGCGCGCGCAGCTCAAGACGATGGGTTACGCGATCGACTGGAGCCGCGAGTTCGCCACCTGTCGCCCGGAGTACTACGTCCACGAGCAACGCATGTTCGTGCGGCTGATGAAGAACGGACTGGCGTACCGGAAGAACTCGGTCGTCAACTGGGATCCGGTCGACCAGACCGTGCTCGCCAACGAGCAGGTGATCGATGGTCGTGGCTGGCGTTCGGGCGCGATCGTCGAGAAGCGCGAGATCCCGCAGTGGTTCCTGCGCATCACTGACTACGCACAGGAGCTCCTGGACTGCCTGGATACGCTCGACGGCTGGCCGGATTCGGTCAAGACCATGCAGCGCAACTGGATCGGGCGCAGCGAAGGCCTGGAGTTCGCATTCGACGTCGCCGGCGGCGACGACAAGCAGCCGCCGCTTCAGTTGCGGGTGTTCACCACGCGCCCCGACACGCTGATGGGCGTGACCTTCGTCAGCATCGCGGCCGAACATCCCCTGGCGCTGCGGGCGGCCCAGGACGATCCGGGCCTCGCCGACTTCATCGCCGAATTGCGTCATGGCGGGGTGTCGGAAGCCGAACTGGAAACCCAGGACAAGCGCGGTCGCGATACCGGGCTGCGGGCGATCCATCCGGTCACCGGCGAACACCTGCCGATCTTCGTGGCGAACTTCGTGCTCATGAACTACGGAACCGGCGCGGTGATGGCGGTGCCGGGCCACGACCAGCGCGATTGGGAATTCGCGCAGACCTACCAGCTGCCGATCCGCATGGTCGTGGTGCCGCCGGAAGTCCACGACGCGTTGTGCGAGATCGGCCGCGATGTCGCCCTCGGAAACGATGCGATGCGCACCGCGCTGGGCAATGGCGGGGCGATCGATGTCTACGACACGCGCGCCGCCGTGCAGGTGGTGGAATCGTTCCGGCGCCGGATCGCCGAGGAGAGCGCGTTCACCGAACGCGGCGTGCTGGTGAACTCCGGCGACTTCGACGGCTTGGATTACGAGCAGGCGTTCGATGCGATCGCATCGCGCTTCGAGCAGGAAGGTCGCGGCTCGCGTCGCGTCAATTACCGCCTGCGGGACTGGGGCGTGAGCCGGCAGCGCTACTGGGGTTGTCCGATCCCCGTCATCTATTGCGGCAAGTGCGGCGCGGTACCCGTCCCGGAGGACCAGCTGCCGGTCGTGTTGCCGGAGGACGTGCAATTCATGGGCACCGGTTCGCCGATCAAGGCGGACCCCGAGTGGCGCCGGACGACGTGCCCCCAATGCGGCGGCGCGGCGGAGCGCGAGACCGACACGTTCGACACCTTCATGGAATCGAGCTGGTATTACGCGCGCTACACGTCGCCTGGCGCCGCCGAGATGGTCGACGCCCGCGCCAATTACTGGTTGCCGGTGGACCAGTACATCGGCGGCATCGAGCACGCGATCCTGCACCTGCTGTATTTCCGCTTCTATCACAAGCTCCTGCGCGACCAGGGCTTCGTCCACAGCGACGAACCGGTACGCAACCTGCTGACGCAGGGGATGGTGATCGCCGAGACGTTCTATCGCGATACCGACAATGGCTCGAAGGAATGGATCAACCCGGCCGATGTCGAGATCGAAAGGGACGCGCGCGGCCATGTCATCGGCGCCAAACTGAAATCCGACGGACTTCCGGTGCGGATCGGTGGCATCGAGAAGATGTCGAAGTCGAAGAACAATGGCGTCGATCCGCAGGCGATGGTCGACAAGTTCGGCGCGGACACCGTGCGCCTGTTCTCCATGTTCGCGGCGCCGCCGGAGCAGTCGCTGGAGTGGAACGAGGCCGGCGTCGAAGGCATGGCGCGCTTCCTGCGGCGGTTCTGGCGCGAGGTGCTGGCGCATGTCGGCCAGCCGGATCATCCGGACGCTAGCGAACTGATCGGACGCGGAACGGTCCTGACGCCGGCGCAGAAGACGCTGCGGCGACAGTTGCACGAAACCATCCGCAAAGTCGGCGACGACTACGGGCGCCGGCACAGCTTCAATACGGCGATCGCCGCGCTGATGGAGCTGCTCAACCATGTCTCGAGGTTCGACGACAGCAGCGACGCCGGCCGCGCGGTGCGCCACGAAGCGCTCGAGTCCATGGTGCTGCTGCTCAATCCGGTGACGCCGCACGTCAGCCACGCGCTCTGGCAGGCGCTGGGGCACGGCGAAACGCTGGTCGAGGACCAGCCGTTCCCGCGCCCTGATCCGACGGCGCTGGTGCGCGATGCGGTCACGCTGGCGGTGCAGGTCAACGGCAAGCTGCGCGGGACGATCGAGGTCGCGCCCGACGCGGACCGTGGTTCGATCGAAACCGCGGCGCTGGCGGAACCGCACGTCGCGCGTTTCCTCGAAGGGCAGTCGGTGCGCAAGGTCATCGTGGTGCCGGGCAAGATCGTCAACATCGTCGCCGCGCCACCATGAGATACGGTTGGGGCTGCGCTGAATCGCGCCGCCGCGCGCCTGCGCCCACGATTTCGAATTGAAAACTGGCCAGGTGGTTTCCGTTCTGCCACGGCTTGCCGACCTTCCCGACCTCCGCCAGACTGCCGACATGACGAAATCTCCGATAGTGGGCCGGCCGCTGCTGCGACCGTTCGCAACCATGCTGCTACCGCTGGTGTTGGCCGCCTGCGGTCTCCATCTGCGCAATGCGCTGGCCCTGCCGAGCGACCTGGGTCCGTTGCGGGTGGTGACGTCCGATCCTTACAGCCAGCTGGGCGAGTCCCTCTCGGAAGCACTGTTGCGTGCCGGCGCGACTCCCGCGCCGGCCGAGACGTCCAAGACGACCACGACCCTGGCCGACGGCAGCACGGCACCGGTCGAGAACGTCGCCACCCTTCAGGTCCGCTCTGAGCGCTGGGGCACGACGCCGCTGTCGGTCGACCAACGCGGCCGCGCGCAGGAATACACGTTGCGTTACGCCGTCGTGTTCCACCTGACGCGCGCCGACGGCACCGACCTGGTGCCGCTGCAGGTCGTGGAGCTGTCGCGCGACTACATTTCGACCCCGACCAATTCGTCCGGCACCGAAGGTGAGCGCGAGATCCTGTCCCGCGAAATGCGGCGCGACATGGTGGCGTCGATCCTGCGTCGCATCGATGCGGCATCGCATGCGCCCGTGCCCGTCGACGGGGTCGAACCATCCACTCCGGCGTCCGGCGAGCCTGTGCCGCCACCCCCCGCGTCCTGAGATGGAAGTCAAACCGGACCGGCTGGCGGCGCATCTCGCGGCCGGGCCGCTGCGTCCGGCGTGGTTGATCGCCGGTCCGGAACCGTTGCTGGTCCTCGAAGCGGCCGACGCCGTGCGTGCCGCTGCGCGCGCGCAGGGAATTGCCGAGCGCGAAGTGTTCGAGGCCGAAGGCAACCAGCGCGAACCGGACTGGAACGCCCTGGAATCGAGTTTTCGCGCGCCCAGCCTGTTCGCCAGCCGTCGCCTCGTCGAACTGCGGTTGCCAACCGGAAAACCAGGCGTTGAAGGCGCGCGGGTGATCGGCGAGTTCTGCGTCGATCCGCCGGCCGATGTCTGCCTGCTGGTGACGTGCGGGGATTGGAGCAACAAACACGGCGGTAAATGGAGCCAGGCCATCGGCCAGCTTGGCGTCGTCGTCACTGCGTGGTCGGTCAAGACGCACGATTTGCCGGAATGGATCGACCGGCGGCTGCGCAGCAAGGGCCTCGACGCCGACCAGTCAGCGGTGCAGCGGCTGGCCGAGCGCGTGGAAGGAAATTTGCTGGCCGCGGCACAGGAAATCGACAAACTCGCGCTGCTCAGCGACGGCACCCGCATCGATGGCGCGCGCATGGACGACCTGGTGGCCGACGCCGCGCGCTTCGACGTATTCCGTCTGGTCGACGCCGCGATGAACGGCCAGCCGGCGCTGGTCTCGCGCATGTTGGCCGGGTTGCGCGCCGAAGGCGATGCCGTGCCTGCGCTGCTCGGCATGGTGGTGAAGGAACTGCAGCGCGCCGCCGCCCTGGCGCGCGTCCAGGCGCGCGGCGGCAACATCGCCGCCGAATTCAAGGCGCAGCAGATCTGGGAAAGCAAACAGGCAGCCTATCGGCGCGCATTGCAGCGACATCCCGCCAAGCGCTGGGAGCAATTCGTCGCCCAGGCCGGACTCGCGGATCGCATGTCCAAGGGCCGGGCGGCCGGCGATGCCTGGATCGCGCTCGAACGCCTGCTGCTGGCCGTCGCCGATCCCAAGGCGCAAGCGCTGCTCGCATCGTGACCATCGCGATCGCCGCACCGGCGTTGCAGGTGTTCTACGGCGGTACCTTCGATCCGATCCACGACGGACACCTCGCGATCGCATGCGCGGCGCGCGACGCTTGCGATGCGGACATCCGCCTGCTGCCAGCCGCGGACCCGCCGCACCGTCCGCCGCCGGGTGCACAGGCCGGCGACCGCGCAGCGATGGTCGCGCTCGCGATCCAAGGCGTCTCCCGTTTGACATTGGACCTGCGCGAACTCGAGCGCAGCGGGCCGTCATGGACCATCGACACGCTGCACGCGTTACGCGCCGCGCTGGGGGCGCAGGCCCCTGTCGCGTGGCTCGTGGGTGCGGACAGTTTCCTCGGGCTGACAAGCTGGAAGCGCTGGCGCGAACTGCTGGAACTCAGCCATTTCATCGTCGCCCAGCGACCCGGCAGCCTGCTCGAAGGCGGCCTGCCGACGGACCTGAACGCGGCCGTCGCCGGCCGCTGGGTCGAAGATGCCGCGGCCCTGCGGACGTCCGCGGCTGGCCGGATCCTGCGCCTGCACCAACCGCTGCAGGCGCATTCGGCTACCGATCTGCGGCAACGGATTGCCGCCGGCGCCTCCTGGCGAGGCCTGGTCCCACCGGCCGTGGCCGACTACATCGCCGAACACCGCCTGTATGGATATGCCGGCGATCCTGCTGTCATCGGGATGCCACCATCCCCTTCGCTATAATTACCGTCAATTCCACGAGCCGATCCGCCTTGACCAGCCAAGCCCAGGTCATCAAGACCCAACTTCCGAATCCCCCACCGCCGACCGATCTGCTGCTCAGGACGGTGCTCGATGCGGTCGAAGAACTCAAAGCGCGCGACGTGGTCGAGATCGATGTGCGTGGAAAGAGCAGCGTCACCGATTTCATGGTCGTCGCTTCGGGCACGTCCACCCGCCACGTCAAGTCGATTGCCGACGAAGTCGTGAAGTTCTCCAAGAAACTCGACGTCCAGCCGCTGGGCGTGGAAGGCGAGCGCGAGGCCGAATGGGTGCTCGTCGATCTTGGCGATGTTGTCGTCCACGTCATGCTGCCGCGCATTCGCGAGTTCTACGCGCTCGAGCGCCTGTGGACGGTGGGCGATCAGCCGCCGGAAATCGAGACGGCGGCCGAGAGCCGATTCTGATCCACAACGTGCTGATCGACAGCGTGCTGATCGACAGCGTGCTGCCCGTATGGCACCCGCTTCTCTCACGTTGATCGCATGAAGGCCAGGCTGATCGCCGTCGGCGAACGCGCGCCCGCGTGGGTCGCGCAGGGCTTCGCCGAATACCAGAAGCGACTGTCGCATTGGCTGCCGCTGGATCTCGTCGAGATCGAACCCGGCCTGCGCGGCAAGGGACGCGATGCTGCCCGCGCCACCTCTGACGAGGGCGCACGCGTGCTCGCAGCACTGCCCAAGGGCGCGCATGTCGTCGCGCTCGATATTCCCGGCCGACAGTGGACGTCCGAGCAACTCGCACAACGCCTCGAATACTGGCGTGCGCAGGGTCGGGATATCGCGTTCCTGGTCGGCGGACCGGAAGGCCACGCCGCCGAGGTATCGGCGCGCGCCGACGAAGCCTGGTCGCTCGGGCCTCTCACCCTGCCGCATATGCTGGTGCGGCTGCTCGTCGCCGAACAGCTGTATCGCGCGGCGGCGATGCTGGCGAACCATCCGTATCACCGAGCGTGAGCGCTTCGCTATAGTCGACCCTCGTCGATAGGGGAAATCGTCATGCGTGGAATGCAACGGATCGCGGGCCTGATGCTCGCAGCGCCGCTGGTTGCCATGGCGGGTGATGCGCCAGTCGCATGGGTGGATCTCCATGCCTCCGCTTGGGTGGACGTCGATGCCTTGGGCAAGGCGCACGTCATCGAGATGGAGAAGGTCAAAGGACTCGCCGACGTGGTGCAGTCCACGCCGATAGCGGAGACCATCAAGGAACGGTTGCACGACCGGATCGAATCCTGGCAGTTCAACCCGGCCACGCGCGACGGTGTTGCGGTGGTCAGCAGAACGCACCTCCACGTGGTGATGGAGGGGTTCGACGACGGCGCTGGGAATCTCGGCGTACGTATCCGGTCCGCCGCCACGGGGCCGGATGTGAAGGATTGGAACGATTACGGGCTTGCGAGGGCCGGAGTGACAGCCGGTGAAGAAGGTATCGTGACGTTCTACATCGCCTACGGTGCAGACGGCAAAGTCACTGCAGCCGAAGTCCGGGAGTCAAAGACCTTTTCTGGTGGGCGGTTTGTCGGAACCGCCAGCAAGACGTTGCGAAAGGGCCTCCTTGCCGTGGCAAGGCGTTGGACCTTCGTGCCCGAACAGGTCGCCGGCCAACCCGTGCCTGGCAGCGGCGTCCTGCCGATCCGCGTTTGTTTTTCCGGTGCCTGCATCAGCGCCACGGATGCGTCCAGCGGGGGCAAGCTCGAATCCAATTTCGCGAGCACGGTGCCGGCTGTCACGCTGGGCAGTGCCGTCGCCGGCACTGCGCTCTAGCGTTCATTACTGCAACTTGAACGCGATCGGTACCAGCCCGATCGCCTGCACCGCGCGTCCGTC
>Ga0207691_10004554_pt1 | contig 13420 bp, 9 predicted proteins | sample KBSM13metaG_FD_184327 | JGI IMG/M metagenome (GOLD analysis project Ga0207691, IMG submission 184327) | Miscanthus rhizosphere microbial communities from Kellogg Biological Station, Michigan, USA - KBS M1-3 metaG (SPAdes) (version 2) | ecosystem: Host-associated > Plants > Roots > Rhizosphere >... | reverse complement strand
CAGTACACATCGGCAGCGCACCAGCGTTCCTTCTCGCACGACATGCCGAGGCCCGGATATGCGGTGCACAAGCTGGTCACCGAATCACAGTAGGAGTCGGCGCTGCAGCCAACAGTAGGCATGCACGCTTGACCGGCGCTGGGGCGCGTCCCGGGAATTTGCCTTTTGACGCACTTTTTCGTGCTGTCGCAAGCCAGACCATTGGTGCAGGCCACATCCGGCGCCTCACACGATTCGCCCTCGCCCACGAGGCTCGCGCACAGCCCACAACTTTCCGCGCTCGCGGTCTTGCACACCAGCGACGCGCACTGCGAAGGGTACGCGCAGGCTTCGCCGATTTGCCGCGTACCCGGTGTGACGCACGCGGGGCGCTTGCCAGCAATCTCGTCCGCGCACGAAAGCACGGCGTAGTCGGCAGCACATGCCGATAATATTGCAGCCGTTCGAGTCGAGCCGGGTGAGCTCACGACGTCGGGACAGCCGAGCGTCGACGTCATGCATGCGCTGGCCATGCCCCCTTCACACTCGGCCCTGCGAACACAGCTCGCGAGCGCGTATTTGATGCACGCCTCGCTGAGGCTATCTCCCAGGACGTACCCTCCGCCGGAGCCCGCATTGGCCGCTCCAGCGCCGCTCGCGCCCCCGCCCACCCCCGGGCCACCCGACGTCGGCGCAGCTCCGCTTGCTCCGCCTGCTCCAGATGCCGCGCCAGCGCCGGCCGCGATACTGTCCCCGCCCCCATTGCTTTTTGCATGCGTGCCGGAGCTGGAGCCGCAACCGACGACAACCAGTCCCCATGAGCACCCCAGCCCCACCAGCCATGAAATCCGAAAACCCATCCTTGCCATCTTCGGTTGGATTGGGCGCACTTTCAAGCTCACGCGCGCAAGGGGCTCGGCGATTCGGGTCGAAACCTGAGCTTGCTATGGGACGTTGAAACAACCGAGATCGAGCTTGCCGTTCCCGGGGAGCTTGGGCCCACTACGGTATACGCTGTAGTAGAGCTCGTACGCGCCAGGGATTACGAGCGCTGTGTAAGCACCTTTTGCGAGCTCGGCAGGGTCGCTGCTTTGCGATGGAATCAAGGCGAGCTCGCCATCGTCACCACCGAGGCCGCTCAGAGTCAGGCGAGCTAGACCGGCCGTCGTCGGGTCCGAGATCACGCTGCCGTTGACGGTGACCGTGCCTGAAACGGTGACAGCCGGGACATCGATGTCGACGATTATAGAGGAAAGCGGACCGACGACGATCCCTTTCTGGAGCACCGCCTGTCGATTGATCGGCATGCTCGTCCCTACGCTGCTCAGGCCGTAATAGACGTCATAGGTCCCAGGCACGACGCCCCTGGAATACGAGCCATTGCGAATACCGCTCAAAGTAACCTGACCGCCGTCAGCGTTGCGTAGCGAGACGTATCCGACACCCGAAGCGCCTAGGCCCACGACCTTGCCATTGAGGGTAATGTTGCCCGACACGGTGGAGATGGGCACGTCGATGTCGAAGACCGAAGAAGACTTGTCGACGACGAGCCCTTTCCGAAGCTTGGTCGCAGTGTTCACCGGCGCGCCAGGGACGATATCGCGCGTGCTGTCGTAGACGACGTCGTACGTGCCAGGAATGACCAGCGCAGAGAAGGAGCCGTCGGTGCTGGGGGAGAGAGCGATCTTGTCGCCTGCAGCATTGCTCAAGCTGAGAATGTCGGTGCTGCCAAAGCCACTGGTCGCGGCGCCGTTGGACGTGATTTTTCCCGAAATCTGCACAGCCGGCAGATCCACCTGCAGCGAAAGCGGGGAGCTGCCCACGACGATCCCGCCCATCAGCTTGCTGGATGTGTTCTTGGGCAGACCGGGTCCGGAAGCGTCGGGACTATAGTAAAGGTCATACGTGCCCGGGACAACGGGGCCCGAAGACGCACCCGTCGTGGAAGTGCGAGTGAGCTGGGCGCTATCGCCCGCATCATTCTTGAGCGTAAAGAGCGTCGATGGGTTATCGACGCCCGTGAGCGCGGCCCCTGCGACGGTCGCGCTCACCGAGACCGTGGTCACCGGGACGTCGATCTGGAGAGCGAGCGTCGACGTTCCCACGACAACCCCGCTGCGAAGCTTCGCGGACGTGTTCGTCGGCAGCGTTGCTGCGGATCTCGAGTAGACCGAATAGTAGAGGTCGTAGGTCCCCGGTACGATCAGCCAAGACTGCGTGCCACCTGTCACGTCCGCGAGCCGCGCGAGCTCCCCAGAGCCCTTGCGTAACTCGAGAAAGCCGTTGCTGCTGGTAGTCGAATTCGGGAGCGCTGCGCCGTTCAGGGTGACGGTCGTCGCGACCGTCGTGGCGGGGATATCGATGTCGAGCGAAAGTGGCGATGCGCCGACGACGATCCCGCTTCGAAGCTTGACGTGGTTGAGGATCGGAATGTTGGACCCCGACTCCCCGGAGTAATAGACGTCGTACGTCCCCGGTGCCACGAGCGCGGAGTAGCTTCCCCCCGGGATGCTCCCAAGATCCGCGCGATCGCCCGCCGCGTTGACCAGGGCGAGCGAGCCAACGCCTTTGCTCTGTTCGGTAATCGCCGCGCCGTTGACGGTAATGATGCCCGATACGGTGGTCGCGACGATGTTGATGTCGTGGCTCGCGCAAGCCAGGCCCGTTGCTCCGCCCCCACTCGTACCAGCGCCGGAGCCTGGGCGGTCACCGCCACTACCGCCATTGTCACTGCTACCGCCGCTACCTCCGCTGCCCGGGTCGCCAGCGCCGCTCGGCGTGCCGCCGGAGCCAGCAAGCGCAAGCGAGCCGCTCGCGCCGGCGATTGACCCCGCGCTGCCAGCGCCGCTCACGCCAGCTAGCGAGCCGCTGGAGCCGCCCATGCCAGCACCATTTCCGGTCGTGCCCGAGGAGCAGCTACACACGCCGATGAGAATCGCCAGCGCCGCCCAACCGCCCTGATTCGGGCGCCAATTTGCCGAGCTCAGCTGTTTCATGGAGTCCGTATGCAAACGCTCTCGGGCGAGGTCAAGCGCGGCGCTCACTGCGTCGGGCAACTGGGGTCCGTGGTGACGGTGAGGTCATCGACGAACAGCTCTTCGGCGGGGTAAGGAGCTCCACACGTACCACTGAAATCCTCGGTGAACCGGATAGTTCCGGAGCCTACCGGTTCACCAGGTTTCGTCGCTGGCAAGCAAATGATCTGCTCCGTCCAATCTTCAGCTGGCGGCAGTGGCGTGGACACGTAGAGCGGTGACTGAACCAGATAGGCGACGTGCGTCTGCGGCTGCGGTCGCCGATAGAAGAAGCGCAGTGCGGGGCCCGCGCCCGCCGCGGATGGGGGGATGCTGATATCGGCGGTCGCGCTCGGCACCGAACACCCGTCGGTAGTGCTCGCGTGGAGGTAGCGGCTGCCCGAGTGTGCCAGAATTCCGGACTCGATTTGCATCACCGCCGTCGGCGCGCTGCTCGTGAGCCAAGTACTGATGGCCGCCACGCTCTCGAAACCGCCGTCAGCGACGCGCAGGTTCGCACACTCGGGATCGCTTACTAGAGTCAAGTCATCAACGACGAAATCACCCTGTCCCGTCGACTCGAATAGGAGATCCGAAACGACTCCTGCATCCGCATCGGAGAGACACAGCCCGAGCGACGTGAACACGCCAGTCCCACTCACGACGGCTCGCACGCCTCCGGCAGATATGGCCAGCGTCGTGTTAACGGTTCCCTTCACCTTCATGCGCAGCATGGGGCTCGCTAGCGACGAGCCGAGTGGCACTGACATCGAGCCGGCAAGGCGCCCGTGCGCGAGATATGCCGCCCGCGTTCCAGTCGGGCCGAGCCCGTCCAGAATCTCAGCCCTGGTTCCGGGCTCCGCGCTCGGACCATGGTCGGTAAGGTCGTCCCAGCCGTGGGCTTGCTCGAAGTCGCCGTTCAGCACGCTGCCTAGGGGCGGGCAGCGCGAATCGCCCGAGACAAAATCGATTCGGTCGATAAACGCATAGTTCTCCGGCCAGCAGGTGCTGCCCCTGCGGAACCCCAGATCGAGCCGTAGCCCCGGTCCATAAGCGTCTTCGCCCAAGCAAGCGTGTTGAGTCGTCCACGTTGGATCAAAACTCGGTCCACCGCTCGTGCCGCCGCTGGCGCTCGTTCCGCCACTCCCCTCCGAAACACCGCCTGCGCCGCCTGAAGCACCGCCGCTCTTGAGGGACATGTTGCGTCCACGCAGGGACATCAACAGATAGGATGATCCCTTCCCTGGACGCCAGTGTGCGACGATCGAGCTTGGGCCGGCGACAGCGAAAGAGGGCGCATCGAATTGCTGGCTGGCAAAAAGGCCCGGAAACTCGTGAATGCAGAAGTTGATCCTGAGCTGGCCAGGGTCGACGCCGTTGGTGACTGCACTGGGCTCGATCGTCGCCGATTCCAGGAGCGACCACGCGTTCACCGGCATGCCTCGGAAACCCGGATCGAGCAGCAGCTCGAGAACCTGCCCCGTTTCGGGTTGCTCTGCCTCGGCGCCGCCGCCAGCCGTCGACACAACGCTTTGGCCGCCGTTGCCGCCAAGCGCTCGACCCCCGCTGCTGTCGTCTTGCTCACCCGCGGAGCCACCAACGCCCGAGGGACCCGTAGAGGCGCTGCCAGCGTTCACCCGCCCGCCATCATCTTGCTCAGCGGCGGAGCCGCCAACGTCACCTGAGTGACCAGCGACATGAACGTCGGTCTTGGAACCCGCTTTGCCGCCGCACGCGCTTAGTCCAATGACAAGCAACAATCCCCCAGGCAAGCGCATGCTCCCAGCGTTACGTGCGCGCTTGTGGGAGTCAAGCTCGAGGCCTCACGGCGCGCAGAAAGACGGCGTATCGGGGCCCAGCGCCTACCAATCGACAGCGAAGGCCCTCGCGCACACGAAAGTCGAGTTCGAATTCGAACTGTCATTTTGCTGCTAGCGCGGGCACTGGAGCGCTGCGGGTACACTTGTGACAGCGCGGCGATCCCGCGCAACCCGGCGTCTTCTACGGGATCATTCGCGCGACCGACGTCCCCAACTCCGTGAAATTCAATCGGGCACGTTCCCTCCCCGAGCGGTGTCGAGCGCGATGCGGCGGATGTTCAGGCCGGCCAAAAGCGCGCGTTCACTTCATTGCGATATTGCAACGATCGTTTGCCGAAGTGGGCGTAGATAGGCACTGTTGCATGGCTCATGGTGCGGCTGGGCCAGGCGCCCAGAAGGAAATTCACACCATGAAACAAGTAAAAAGCAGGGCTCTCTTGGTCGGTGGCAAAGGCAAGACCGGGCGGCGGCTGGCCGAGCGCCTCGCCGCGCGCGGACAGCCCGTGAGGCTCGCTTCGCGCTCCAGCAACCCGGGCTTCGACTGGCACGACGAGACGAGTTGGGGGCCGGCGCTGCGCGACGTCGACGCGGCCTACGTCACGTACCAACCCGATCTTGCCGCTCCCGGCGCATCTGACCAGGTGCATCGCTTCGCGCAACGAGCGGTCGCGAGTGGCGTCGGGCAACTCGTGCTGCTCTCGGGACGCGGGGAACCCCAGGTGCTGCCCGCGGAGCGAGCGATAGCCGAGTCCGGCGCTCGCTACACGATCCTGCGTTGCGCCTTCTTCGCCGAGAATTTCAGCGAAGGGGTGCTGGCACCCCGCGGCGACGAAATCGCCTTTCCCGCGGGCAGCGTGACCGAGCCGTTCGTCAGCGTCGAGGACATCGCCGATGTGGCCGTGGCTGCGCTCATGAGCGACGAGCACGACGGTCGCACCTACGACCTCACGGGGCCGGAGCTCTTGTCGTTCGCCGACGTGGCAGAAGCGCTGAGTCGCGCCACGAACCGCTCGATTCGTTACACCCCGGTTTCCTTCGAGGCCTACGCAGAGGTACTTGCCGCGCAGCTACCAGCCGAACAGGTGAGCTTCTTGATCGACCTGTTTCGGCACGTGCTCGACGGTCACAACTCGCATCTGAGCGACGACGTGACGCGCGTGCTCGGCCGGAGGCCACGCGATTTCGCGAGCTACGCGCGCGGCGTTTGAAAGTCGCGCGCCCGCTCCGAGAGCGCGTCCCACAGCACTCGCACGCGCGGGACCTCGCGCAGCGCGCGGTGCGTGACCAGAAACAGATCGTCCCCCGGCCACTCGCTCACGCTGGCACGCAGCGCGGGCTTCAGCTTGACCGGGACGAGCCCGTGGTGCCGAGCGGTGGGCCCTGGAATGAGCGCGATGCCGACACCGGCGGCAGCAGCCGCGAGCTGGGCCGTCAGGCTGTCCGAGCGCAAGACAGGCTCGCCGCCGGCCAAACGAGCCGTCACCCAACGCGCTGGAGGAATGCTCGCATAGCGGTCGCCCCAGGAAATCCAGCGCGCCTCACTCCAGGCGCCGAGCGCACCGAGCTCACGAACGAGCGCCGGTGCGGCGACGAGCAGCCACTGGACCGAGGCGAGCTTCTTGACGATCAGATCGCCACGCTTCGGTCGTACGGTGCGCAGCGCCAGATCCGCCTCGCGCCGGGTGAGGTCGAGCAGGCTTTCACTCGGTTCGAGCTCGATGCGCAGAGCGGGATGCCGCTCGAGCAGGCCGGGCAGCATCGGTGCGACCAGCACGGTGGCCACGTCCGGCGAGCAGGTAATGCGCACCACGCCCGACACCTCGCGCTCGAGACCGTCCGCGGCGTTGGCAAAACGATTCATCAGCGCGTCAATCTCCTGCGCCACCGGCAGCAAGTCCTCCGCGGCCTTGGTCGCAACGATGCCGCTCCGTCCGCGCTCGAAGAGCGTCACGGCCAACGCCTGTTCGAGCTGCACCAGGCGTCGAGACGCCGTGGACGCGTCGATGCGCAAGCTCGCCGCTGCCTCACCCAGGGTCGGTGCCCGGCTGAGCGCCAGAAACAGCCGCAGATCATCCCAGTTGATCGGTTCGCGCGCGGGCTTCTTGGCTTGCATGAATGCAAGGATAGGCCAATTCCCGGCGGAGCCATGCGTCGGCGCAGGAAGCAACCGTCGGTGCCGCGCGCCAATTCGCGGCGCTGACATGGAGCACACGAAATCCTCCTCGCGCGTCGAGGAGACAAAACGCTGACCCACGTTGAGACCACCGAATCCGGCCATCATGCAATCTTCCGGCTCGATTGCACGCTCGGCGCCGGCGTCGCACCTGTGGCGCTCGGCTTCTCTCACTGGCGGCAGCAGTTTGTTAATGGTCGTTCAACAGAGGTTTGATCGCGTCGGTGACGTGCTAATTTGTCGGCCGAGTCGTCCCACTCCCCTCATCTCTGCGAGCGCCTGGAGGCGCGTTGTATATGAAGCATCTTATTTCCGTCTCTGCGCTGATGTTGTCGATGGTCGCTTGCTCGTCCGACGGCCGCGAATACGGTACGGCTGGCTCGGGCAACTCGACGGCCGGCGCGCACGCGATCGCAGGCGCGGGACCGGGCGCCAGCGGCGGAAGCGGGGTGGCAGGCAGTCCGTCGACAGGCGGTGGCGGGGCGGGAACGATCGCAGGCGCGAGCGGCAACACGGCCGGCGCCCCGTCGACAGCCGGCTCAACAAGCACTGGCGGTACCGGCACTGGCACTGCAGGCGCGAGCGCGGGTGGTGGCAGCACGAGCACAGGCGGTAGCGCAGCCGGTGGCACGCCGGGCGGCGGTGGGTCGGGCCCGGCCGCGACGGTCAAGTGCGATAACCTGTCGCTGGCGCCGACCATGACTGGTGTCGCCAAACCGGCGGGCGCGGCGGGTGGTTTGAAGGTGCTCGACTGGGCAGGTTTCAAGGGCGCGGCGTCGTTCACGTTCGATGACAACACGCCGTCGCAGATGGCCAACTACACTGCGCTGAAGGGAACGGGCGGGCACTTCACCTGGTTCTTGATCGCGAGTAGTGCAGGCAGCAACTACAAGGCAACCATCGCCGACGGCCAAGAGATCGCCAATCATACGCAGACCCATCCCGGAAGCGCTTCCGCGGGAGAAGTCTCGAACGCTCAGACCACGCTCAAGACGAACTACGGCGTCGACGTGCACAGCATGGCGGCCCCGAATTGCGCCGACGCGTGGAAGGCCTTTGCTGCCCCGGCGAAACTGTTTCAAAATCGTGGTCCGTGCGGCAGCGTCGCGGCAGTCTCGCCGCGCGACAGCACCGACCCTTTCTTGCTGCCCGCATACTTGCCTCCGCAAGGCGCGGATACGGCCAACCTCAGCGGCCAGATCGCCGCGGGCAAGTGGCGCCTGTACGTGATTCACGGCTTCGATAGCCAGAATGGCACGTACCAACCGGTGCCGATCGCCAGTGTCACGGGCGCCATGTCGAAGGCGGTGTCGGACGGCATGTGGGTCGAAGGCATGACCAATATCGGCGCTTACTGGCAAGGCCAAAAGCTCATCCCGGCCTCGGCCACGACCAGCGCGACCTGGACGCTGCCGGCAAACTTCCCGCCCAACATGTGCGTTCGCATCACGACGACCGGTGGCACCGTCAAGCAGAAGGGCGAAACCATTGGCTGGGATCCGCACGGCTACTACCAAATCTCGCTGGATGCCGGCGCAGTGACGGTTGAATAAGCCCGTCAACCGTTGAACATCGCGACGCCCCGTTCCAGCGACCAATAGGCCGCAAGACACCCCATCGCGTACACGAACGCGCGGGTGGACCAGACGGGGCGTCGTTCGATGCGAGTGACTAGCCAGCCGAGCGTCACGAACAGCGCGATCGCTGCCAGTTGGCCGAGCTCCACGCCGACGTTGAAGAACAAGAGCGCCGAGGGCACGTGCTTCTCGGGCAAGCCCGTCTCGAGCAGGGCGGACGCGAAGCCCATGCCGTGCAGGAGGCCAAACGCGAACGTCACCAGCCAGGGCGCGCGCCGCGCCAGCGAGTCGCTCGGTCGTAGGCATTCGGTGCAGGCGAGCACGATCGACAGCGCGATAGTCGTTTCCACGGCCGCGGACGGCAAGCTCAGCCAGCCGAGCACGGTGGCTGCCAGGGTCAGGCTGTGAGCCACGGTAAACGCCGTGATCGCCGCGATCAGTTTTTTGCGACTCTGCACCAAGAGGGTGATCGCCAGCACGAACATCAAATGATCGAAGCCGGTCAGGATGTGCTCGATGCCGAGTCGCGTGTAGTCGCGCGCGATGGGCTGCAAGAAGCGCAGTCCAGCCGACGCCGGAATGCCGTACACGGTCACGCTCGGCGAACGGCCGTTGAGCACGCGCAGCAGGCGCGAGCCGTTGCGCCAATCGATCAGCACCGTGACGCTCGACTCACCCCCGGCCAGCCACGGGAAATCGATCGTGCCCACCAGGCCGAGCGGGCCGCACTCGAGCAGCGCTCCCTGCTGTTGACACGATTTCGGGTATTGCGCCGGCTGGCGCAGCCCTTCGAGCGTCTTGGCGGTGGTCCGCCAATCGATGGCGAACTTTCCGTCCGCCAACTCGGTCAGCGTCAACGTCGCGGCATCGTAGGAATGCGCTTCTGCTCGCGCTGCGAACAACAACGCCGCGAGCAAGAGCAAGAGTCGCATCATCGAGACTTTTCCTCGAAGCGGTAGCGCCGCGTGACGGCTTCGGTTGCCTGTTCCACGACCTTCTGCGCCCTGGCGGCCTGAAATCCCCCCAGCAATTGCTCGTGCAACACCGCCGGGGCCGCCAGCCCGCCTTGGATCCCGTTCATTTTGACCAACAACAAACGATCGTTCGTCTCGAGCTCGTGCCACTGCCCTGTGGGCAAGCTCCGGACCTTCTCGGCGACCGCTGGCCCGAATTCTTGTTCGATTCGCTCACGGTTGACGTTGGCGACCGTGCTGCGCAGGCCGAGCGATGCGGGCGTCGCGCCTGCTACGAGCTGGCGTTCATATTTGGCGCGCTGCTGCTCGGCTCCCGGCTCCGACTTGGGAAACACCACGTACTCGTGCTCGTAGAGTAGCGGCAGCTCGTAGTCGGCTCGGTGTTGTTCGAGGAATTGCTGCAGCTCGGCCTCGGTTGGCTCGCGCTGCGGTGTCTGCAGCAGCAGGCGTTCGCGCATCTTGCCGATCAACAGATTGCGGACGGTCAGGTCGTCGCGATCCAGTCTTTCGCGCAGCGCCTCACGATACAGCGCTTCTTCGGCCTTCCAGCTGGCGAGTAGCGCCTCGGTTTCCGCGGGCGTCGCCGCTCGACCCATCTGGTCGTGATAGCGTCGCGACAGATCTGCCTTGAGCGCGGGAGTCAGCTCGATCGTTTGCGCATCGCCAACAATCAAGCGTTGCACGAGCAGCGCGGCCGCGGCGATTGCGAAGAAATGCAGCGTGGGCTCACGCAATAGACGCAAAAGTGCCGACGTTCTAGCGCTGTCGATCGGTTGGGTAGCCATGGCAGAGCCCGAGCTGCCCAGGGTTAATCCTGATCCGCGCCGAGGGCTAGAGGGCTACAGCAACGAGAGCTCGCTTGCAGCTGCGCCCGCCCCGCCGCGGCTCACGCCCCCGATCGCGTGCCGACTTTGGACTTCGCTTTGCCCACGAGAGCGCTTTTCGCTTTGGGCTTACTCGCGGCTTTGCGCTTCGCGGTCGCCTTCGGCGTGCTCGCGGCTTTGCGCTTCGCCGTCGCTTTCGGCTTGCTCGGAGCGCCGGAGCTGGAGCGCGCCGGTGCCTTCGCGGACGGAGCGGGCGCTGACTTCGGCTTGGGCAGCGGCAGCGCGTTGGCGGTCAAACGAATCAATTCCGACAGCCAATCGCTGTCTTCCCACTGGTCGCCCTCGACGAGGAAGCAGGGCTTGGCACCCGGATAGGGCGCACCCTCCGTCACCGTCCCGATCCATCTCTTGCCGGCGTCGGTCGGCTTGACGAACAGTTGATCGTCGCACACCAGGGCAACCACTTTTCCGGTCGAGTAAATCGCAAACTCGCCGAACATTTTGCGCGCGCTCACGTCGGGTACACCCGACATCTGCTCGAGTATGAAGTCGACGATGTGCTGTCTTGTCGCCATGCCCGTCTTCTAGTCCCTGGTGCGCTGGATTGCAGCCCTTCGGGAGTAGCCCGCGTCGGTCGCCCAACGCGCTGGCTCCAGCAGGGCCAGCCGGGAGCAATTGCAAACCGACCCTGCTCGCCGTAGGCTTCGTCACATCATCGGCATGCGCGTCGCTTCAACAGCCCGAAAGCCACGTTCGCGCCCCGTGTGGGCGATGCTGGTCGCGCTCGTTCGGGTGCTAACGATGCTGCTTTCATTGCAGTTCTGCGGAGCGATTCACGATTTTTCGGACGCACTGCGGTCGCTCGCGACGGCGGATCAGCTAGACCACGAGCAGTGTCCACCGGACGGACCTTGCGATGACTGCCCGCCCGGTTGTCCCAACTGTCATTGCGCGGCGATTCGCTCGATCGTTCCCAACATGCGGCTGGACGTCGCACCGGACCTGCTAGAGGCGTCGCTGCCCGCTTGTCTGTACGCCACGCAGGCAGTGGCCGGCCCCGATCGTCCGTGCCTGTTCCGGCCTCCGCGAGTTTGAATCCGCAATGGCACGCGGGCAACCGCGTTCCGGGAGCTTCGCCTTGATGTTCGCGCGCGGCACGAGTCCGCGTCGCTAATCGGCGGACGCTCGTGCGTTTGCTCACGTTGACCAGGGGCATAGCTGTGTTTTTTTCGTCGCCGCGGCGACGGAGGTTTTTGACGATGCGAAATTATCCTCGCCGGCTCGCCCGTTGGCTTGCCGCCCTGTGCAGCCTTTGGGCATTGCCCCTTGGCGCCACTCCTTGCTTGGAGCTCTCGAGAGAGAACGTGGCGCGCTGCAGTCGTGAAGCGAGCCTCGAGCAACGTGCAGGCGAAGCTGCTGTCCGAGCGGCGAGCGGTCGCGTGCAGGCGAGCGACCCTTGGTTTGCCTCCAACCCCGAGCTCGAGCTCAGTGGCTCCCGGCGGCGCGCGCCCGGCGAAAGCGCGCTGAATTGGTCGGCCAGCTTGGGCCTGGAGCTGGAGATCGCAGGGCAGCGGGGCTTCCGGCGTGAAGCGGCCATGGCGGAGCGTGACGCCGAGCGCCACGGCGTCGAGGCCAATGCGCGAGCGACGGCTAGCGAGGCATTTCGGTTCTACTTCGAAGTACTGGCGGCCCGCGAGCAGCGGCGGCTGCTCGAAAGGTCGGTCGCCGCGACCACGCGAGTTTTCGAGGCGGCGCGCGCCGCCGCCGAGCGCGGAGCCGCCGCCGGAATAGACGCCGAGGTAGCGGATAGCGCGCGCATCGCCGTACTGCAGCGAGCGGCCGCCGCTGCCCGAAGCGAGCAGCTTGCGACCGTTTCGCTCGCGAGTTTGGTCGGTCTGATACCTCCGCAACAACCCCAGATCGCGGGCGCGCTCGAGCCGTTCGCCAGCGCCGAACGTGTTCGCCTGGGCACGAGCTCGCTCGATTCACCGGAAGCCCAGGCCTTCGTTGCCGAGCAGCACGCGTTCTCTGCGCGCGCTAGCTCGCTACGTCGCTCGCGCGTTCCCAATCCTAGAGTGTCGGTATTCGTGCAGCGCGAAGGCTTCAACGAAGACGTGCTGGGCATCGGCCTTTCACTGCCGCTACCGCTTCCGGAACCCGTGGGCCGCACTTTCGCTGGCCAAATCGCGGAAAACGAAGCCTTTTCGGAGCGGGCCGCGTTTCTCGCGCAGAACAGCCGTCGCACGCGGCGTACGGAGCTTTCGCGAGCCATCGCGGAGTACCAAGTCGCGAGCGAAATCGCGCGCGCCTTCGGTACCGAACGGACGGTGCGCGTACAGCAAGCGCTCGACGATCTGTCATCGGAGGTGCAGGCGGGGCGTGTCTCGATTCGTGACGCGGTGGTTCTCCAAGGACCCTTGCTCGACCTGCTGCTCGGCGCGATCGAGGCCAAGAGGTCGCTGTGTTTGGCATCACTCGAGGTGGTGCGCACCGCTGGCTTGTCCTTCGAAGGAGCCGGCCTGTGAAGGCCCTCAGGTTCGCTGCGCTGCTGCTCTTGCTGGGCTGCAAGCGCGAAACAGCTGCGCCTGCCGAAGCGCATGCGAAAGCGAGCGCCCACTCGGGCTCCGCACACGGAGACACCGAGCACGAAGAGCTCCCCCGCAAGCTCAAGCTCTCGAATGAGGTCTTGGCAGCCGCACACGTCCAGGTCGCGCCCGCGGTTCGCGAGGCGCTCTCGGAGACGCTCACGCTGCCTGGCGAGCTTTCGGCCGACCCGGACAAGCTGGCGCGGCTTTCGTCGCCGGCTGCGGGGCGCGTGGAAGAGGTGCGCCTCAGAGAGGGGGCCGAGGTCAAGAAGGGAGACGTGCTCGTCGTGCTACGCGTGCCGGAAATTGGCCGGGTGCGTTCGGCGCTGCTAGCGACTGAAGGCCGCGCAGCCGCAGCGCGCGCGAATGCCGAGCGACTGAATGATCTGCTCGGAAAGCAGCTCGCCGCCCAGCAAGAAGCGCTCAACGCGACGACCGAAGCCGCGGCGCTGGAGGTCGAAGCCCGTTCCTTGA
>Ga0207691_10004552_pt1 | contig 13424 bp, 12 predicted proteins | sample KBSM13metaG_FD_184327 | JGI IMG/M metagenome (GOLD analysis project Ga0207691, IMG submission 184327) | Miscanthus rhizosphere microbial communities from Kellogg Biological Station, Michigan, USA - KBS M1-3 metaG (SPAdes) (version 2) | ecosystem: Host-associated > Plants > Roots > Rhizosphere >... | reverse complement strand
CAAGACGTGCGACATCATGGATCCGTATCAGGTCATCACCTGGGTGCCACCTGAGGGTGGCGGGGGCCCGCAGTACAACGGAATGTGATGCCGGAAGACTGGCAGGCGTCACCCCTGAAGCGACTGCAGATTGCCGCGATTGCGGGCCTCGGGTATCCCCTGATTAACGCGCTCGGTCACACACTGCGCTGGCGTGTTGAAGGGATGCATCACCTCGACGCGATCACCGCGTCGGGCCGGCAGCCGGTGATGGCCTTCTGGCATGGCCGAATCCTGCCCGCGACCTTCTACTTCCGCGATCGCGGCATCGTTGTCATCACCAGCGAGAACTTCGACGGGGAATGGATCGCGCGGATCATCGAGCGGTTCGGCTACGGCACGGCGCGTGGGTCGTCAACGCGCGGCGGCCCCAAGGCGATGGTGCAGCTCGTGCGTGCGATGAAGGCGGGAAAACCGGCGGGATTCACGCTCGACGGCCCGCGCGGTCCCGCGCGCGTGGCGCAGCCGGGCGCCGTCTGGCTTGCCGGCGCGACCGGCAATCCGATTTTGCCGTTTCACCTCGAGGCGGCGAGCGCCTGGACGCTCCGCAGCTGGGATCGGACGCAAATCCCCAAGCCGCTGACCAACGTCGCTCTCGTGATCGGCGAGCCGATCGAGGTGCCCCACGACGCCATGGACGATGTTCGTGAACAGGTGCGGCTGACCCTCGAAGCCAGGCTGGCTTCGCTCGAGCAACGTGCTTCAGACCTGGTCAAGTCGGCCTGACAGCCAGGATCTTTCGACCCTGGAGTACCGCTTCAGTGATCAACAGCGGCACGGCCCAACAGCCCCAGGCGGCCATCGCCGCCGCCGCGCCGGCGTCCGCGATGCCGCTGCTTTGCAGCAACGGAAACACGGCGCGGAAGCTGACGAATCCCGTGGTGACCACGTAACTGCGGATCATCCATTCCTTGTGCTGATCGTAGAGCTGCCGTTTGATCGCAGCGAACGCCAGCCCTGTTGTCACCAGCCATGCGGTTGCCAGCCCGGCCAGGCCGGCACCGAACACCACACCGACGTCGGTGTGAAATGCCAGGTAGTAGGCGGCGGCGGAACTGAACAGCACCGCCAGCATGTAGACGAGGCCAAGCCGCCGATGAATCTCCGGCCTCTGGTCGCTCACGCCAAGCCAGAGCTGCACGGGTCCGGACAGCAGTGCCACGATCCCCAGTGAGATGTGGGCCAGGAGCCACCAGCGTCGCGGCCAGTAGCCCTTGAACTGGGACTGGTCCAGAGCGAAATAGGGCACCGCCGCCTGGACGATGAAGAGCACGCCGGCGAGGAAGACCAGGACCAGGACGATCAGGGCCGTCCGATGCGAACGAGCTGGCGACGGTCCGGAAACGGGTCGATCAAGTGTGACAGCCATTGGATGCGCATTCTGCCACACCGTGGTAGCTTCTCATCGTGAACACCCCGACCCTTCGATCCATCCGGCTGTCCGCTCTGGTTGCGGCGTTGTTCGTGGCGTCGGCGGCCGCACAGGATCGTGCTGCGCGCACCCTCGACGTGTATGTCATCGACGTGGAAGGCGGCAACGCCACGCTGTTCGTGGCGCCGTCACGGGAGTCGCTGCTCATTGACACCGGCAACGGGGGGCCGGCGGCGACGCGCGACGCGGATCGCATCATGGCCGCGGTCAAGGATGCCGGTCTCACGCAAATCGACCATCTGATTACTACCCACTACCACGCCGATCACTTCGGCGCGATGGCGGAGATCGCCGGCCGCATCCCAGTCCGGGAGTTCATCGATCACGGTCCCAGCGTTGAAAAGAACGCAGCCACTGACGCGTTTCTGCAGAATGTCTATCCGCCGCTGTTTGCGAAGGGTCGTCACACGGTCGTGCAGCCCGGACATCGTTTCTCACTCGGCGATGTCGAGGTCCGGATTGTAGAGGCCGCCGGCAAACCAATCACCGCGGCGGTTCCGGGCGCCGGCCGGCCCAATCCGTACTGCGCGTCCACGCAGCCGCAGGAACCGGACCCGGGAGAGAACGCGCAATCCGTCGGGTCGCACTTCACCTTCGGACGCTTCCGCGCTCTGCATATGGGCGATCTCACCTGGAACAAGGAAATCGAGCTGATGTGCCCGGCGAACCGCCTCGGCGACATCGATCTGTTCGTCGTCTCGCACCATGGCCAGGCGATCTCGAATTCGCCGGTTCTCGTCCACGCGATACAACCGCGCGTCGCGGTAATCAACAACGGCACGCGTAAAGGCGGGCAGCCGGACGCGATGAAGGTGCTGTTCGGCGCACCGCGGCTCGAGGCGATCTGGCAGCTGCACTTTTCGCAGTTGAGCGGGCAGGAGTACACGGTGCCCGGAACGTTCATCGCCAACAGCGTGGACGAGCAGCCACCGGCGCTGCCAATCGCACCGATGACGCCACCGGCACGGGGCGCGGCGGGAGCGACGGCCCCGCCTGTCCACAACGGTCAGGCGTACTGGATCAAGGTGTCTGCCCGTCAGGACGGGTCGTTCACGGTGACCAACGCCCGTAACGGGTTCTCGAAAACGTACGCTGCGGCACGGTAGCCGTGGCTGCTGCGACAGGACCATGAGCCGCATCACGCTGAAGGTCAACGGCGCATCGCACACGGTCGACGTCGATCCGGCGACACCACTGCTCTACGTGCTCAGCGACGACCTGCAGTTGCATGGTCCGAAGTTCGGCTGCGGACTCGGGCAGTGCGGCTGCTGCACCGTGATCATCAAGGGACAGGCTGTCCGATCGTGCGTGACCGCCGTCTCCACCGTGAACGGCGCCGAGGTCACCTCGCTCGAGGGGCTCGGAAGCATGGAGAAGCCGCACCCGATTCAGCAGGCGTTCGTTGACGAGCAGGCTGTTCAGTGTGGCTTTTGCCTGAGCGGCGTGATCCTCACCGCCAAGGCGTATCTGGATCGAAATCCCAAGGCGAGTGACGCGGAGATCAGGAACGCCATGTCGGGCGTGCTGTGCCGGTGCGGCGCGAACACGCGGATGCTCAAGGCCATCGGGCGATACGCGCGAGGGCTGAAGGCATGAAGCGGCGCCAGTTCATCGTGAGATCGGGCGCGCTGGTTGTCAGTTTCGGGGCGGCGCGACTGGCGGAGGACCTGGGTCTGGGTTCGCTTGCCTCCGCGCAGCGGCTGAACGGTGCCGGAAGCCGGCAGCTTGACGGATGGCTGGCGATCAAGGCCGACGGCAGCGTTACGGCCTTCACCGGCAAATGCGAACTCGGGCACGGCTTGTACACCGCACAGACACAGCTCATCGCCGAAGAGCTCTGTGTTCCGTTCAACAGGGTGACCCTCGTGCAGTGCGACACCGAGCTGACGCCGGATCAAGGGACGACGTCAGGGGCGCAGTCGCACCCGACCAATTTCAATAACGCCGATCTCGCGCTGGCCGGCGCGACGGCGCGCGAAGCGCTCGTGGCCCTGGCGGCCGAACGCCTCGGTGTTCAGGCCACTCAGCTCACCATCAAGGACGGTGTGGTCAGCGTCACCAGCAATTCAGCGAGGCGCGTCAGCTATGCCGAGTTGATCGGCGGCCGCACGTTCAACCTGACGCTCAACCCGAACGCGAAACGGAAGTCTCCAGCGGACTGGACAGTCCTCGGCACACCGGTGCGGCGTGTCGAAATCCCTGCGATGGTCGCCGGACGTTTCGAGTATGTCCACAATGTGCGCGTGCCGCGAATGCTGCACGGCCGCGTCGTACGACCACCATCGGCGAACGCGACAGTGGCAAGCGTGGATCGCCGTTCGGTCGAAGGCATGGACGGCGTGGTCGGCGTCGTCGTGAAGAAGGACTTCGTGGGCGTCGTGGCGGAGAAGCCCTGGCAGGCAGTCCAGGCCGCAGCGAAGCTGAACGTCTCGTGGACGCCAGGTGCTGCATTGCCGTCGCAACGCGATCTTCACGCGCGTCTCCGCAGCGCCACCGCGACGCGCGATACCCGGATGGTTGACTCCGGCAACGTCGACGCCGCGCTGGCGGGTGCAGGAACCGTGGTCCGTGCGACCTACCTGTATCCGTATCAACTGCACGGATCGGTGGGGACTGCCTGCGCCGTCGCCGATGTGCAGGGAGACAAGGCGACGATCTGGGCCGCGTCACAGGCGGTCTGGCCGCTCCGCAGCTCCACGGCGCAGGTCCTGGGAATCCGGCCGGAGAGCGTCCACGTCATCTTCAAGCAGGGACCTGGCTGCTACGGCATCAACGGCGCGGACACGGTTGCGTATGATGCCGCGCTGCTGTCGCAGGCAGTCGGTCGGCCCGTTCGCGTGCAGTTGATGCGCGGGGACGAGATGGCCTGGGAGAACTACGGCGTCGCCTACCTCGTCGAGCAGCGGGCTGCGGTCGATTCGAACGGCCTGATCGCAGCCTGGGATTACGAATCGTGGGCGCCGACCCGTGGCGGCCGACCCGGCGCCAACGCGCCTGGCAATCTCGTCACCGGTACGCTGGCGGGGTTCGAGCCAGCCGCGTTTCAACCGCGGACGCCCGCGCCGGCGGCAACGGCGTTTGCGAACAACAACAACGCGGTGCCCAGTTATGTGACCGGCTCCGTGAATGGTCGCGCTGGTGGAACGGGCAGGATCCAGGCCGAGCGCGTTGTAACGCATGGAGTGAGGTCCACGTTCTTCACCGGTCCCCTCCGGTCTCCCGAGCGATTGCAGAACACCTTCGCACACGAGTCGTTCATCGACGAAGTTGCCGCGGCACTGAGGGTCGATCCGCTGGAGTACCGCTTGAAGCATCTGAGCGACCCACGCCTGATCGACGTCGTCACCGCCGTGGGAAAAGCTGCCAACTGGCAGCGCCGAGCGTCACCGATGCTGCCGATCCGCCGCACCGGTGCCGCCAGCGGACGCGGGATGTCGTGTGTCCTCTACGAAGGCGACAATGGCTATTGCGCGATGGTGGCGGAGGTCGACGTTGCACTGGACTCCGGCGTCATCTCCATCCGCCGTCTGGTCATCGCGAACGATTCAGGGCCCATTTCAAATCCCGACGGCCTCCGCAACCAGTTGGAAGGTGGCGCGATTCAGGGGATCAGCCGAACGTTGCTGGAAGAGGTGACCTGGGACGACCAGAAGATCACGTCGGTCGATTGGCGCACATATAAACCGCTGTTCTTGAGCAGCCAGGTGCCGGCGATCGACATCGTGTTGATCAATCGTCCCGACATGCCGGCCATGGGCGCCGGTGAAACCGCGGTGACCATCGTGGCTGGCGCGATCGGCAATGCGGTGTTCGACGCGACCGGCGTCAGACTGCGACAGATTCCGTTCACGCCGGAGCGCGTGACGTCCGCTCTCGCGGCGCGGGCGTAACGGTCGATGGCGCTGGCGATCGTCGCGTCCCCGCGGTTCGCGGATCATCTGACACCGCCGGGTCACCCGGAGCGCGTCGAGCGGCATGCGGTGATGCAGGTGGTCGCTGCTGAATTCCGCGAACGCGGCGGGACGATTCTCGATCCGAGGTCCGCGACCGCTCAGGAACTCGCCCGCATCCACGACGAGGACTACATCACGCTTGTCCGCGACACGGCGGGTCGTGCGACGGCACTCGATCCGGATACGTTTACGTCGCCCGACACCGGCGAGGTGGCGGTGCTCGCCGCGGGTGCCGTGCTTACAGGCGTCGACCACGTCCTCGACGGACCTGCAGGAACGCGCGCGCTCGCGCTGGTGCGGCCGCCGGGTCATCACGCCGAGCGGAACCGGGCTATGGGCTTTTGTTTCTTCAACAACGTCGCAATTGCTGCCGCGCATGCCCGCGCCCGTGGCATTGCGCGCGTCGCGATCGTCGACTACGACGTGCATCACGGCAACGGCACGCAGTGGAGCTTCTACGGCGATCCGTCGGTGCTGTTCGTGTCTTCACATCAGTTTCCTTACTATCCCGGCACCGGGGCGCCCGATGAGATCGGCACGGGCGCCGGCATCGGCTTCACCGTGAACCTGCCGCTGGCGGCGGGGGCGACGGACGCCGATTACGAACGCGTCTACGAGGCGATCGCCTGGCCAATCCTGAGAGCGTTCAGCCCTCAGCTGCTTCTGGTCTCGGCCGGATTCGATGCGTATAAGGACGATCCGCTCGCGGGGATGCGTCTCGAGGCCGACTGCTTCGGACGGCTGACCGCGCGGATCGCCGCCATTGCTGACGAATGCTGCGGCGGCCGGGTCGTTGCCGTGACTGAGGGTGGATATCACCTGAAGGGGATCGCCGATTCGCTGCGTGCGGTCATCGCAGCGCTCGACGATGCCCCCGTCCCATCAGCGATGCCCGGCGCCGGCGCGCCGAGAGGGGAGGCCACGATCGCGGCCGTGAAGCCGCATCTCGCGAGGTACTGGCCTTTATAATGAGATCGACCTACCTTCGCGATGCCCGACTACAAACCTCAGGATCTCGACAAGAAGTGGCAGCAGCGCTGGGCCCAGTCACGCGCCTTTGAAGTAGAGGCCGACCCGGCCCGTCCAAAGTTCTACTGTCTCGAGATGTTCGCGTACCCTTCCGGGCACGCGCACGTCGGCCATGTCCGCAACTACATCATCGGCGACGTCATGGCGCGCACGAAGCGGATGCGCGGCTACAACGTCCTGCATCCGTTCGGGTGGGACGCCTTCGGTCTCCCCGCCGAGAATGCGGCCATCAAGAGCGGAATCCATCCTGAAGAGTCCACGCGCGCGAACATCGCGCACATGAAGGGCCAGCTTCAGCGCCTGGGCATCAGCTACGCGTGGGAACGTGAGCTGGCGACCTGCGACCCCGAGTATTACAAGTGGAATCAGTGGCTGTTCATCCGCATGTTCGAGCGCGGGCTGGCGTATCGGCGGCGCTCGTCGGTGAACTGGTGTCCGAGCTGCAAGACCGTGCTGGCTAATGAGCAGGTGGTGGACGGCGGCTGCTGGCGCTGCGGCACTCCGGTTGAGACGCGCGACCTCGAACAGTGGTTTTTCCGCATCACCGCGTATGCTGACGAGCTCCTGAACCAGACAGTGGAGCTGACGCAGTGGCCCGAAAAGGTGCTGACGATGCAGCGGAACTGGATCGGGCGGTCGGAAGGTGCCCGCGTCAGTTTCGGGGTGGAGGGTGATGAGAACACCCGCATCGACGTCTTCACTACGCGCATCGACACCATCTACGGCGCAACGTTCGTGCTGCTCGGTCCGGAGCACCCGCTGGTTGGGCGATTCGGTGAGCAGTCGGCGGACCCGGTGGCCTTCCGCAAGCGGATCCAAGCCTTCCGGACACAGGACCGCGCCGCGCGGATCAGCGGCGAGATCGAGAAGGAGGGATTCGACACTGGCGTCCGGGCGGTGAACCCGTTCACGAAGGAGCCGGTGCAGGTCTGGGTGGCGAACTTCGTGCTCGGTGACTACGGCACCGGTGCTGTCATGGCGGTCCCGGCGCACGATCAGCGCGACTACGAGTTCGCTCGAAAGTTCAAACTGCCGATTCGCGTGGTGGTGACCGAGGACGGGCGTCCGCGGCCCGCGGACAGCCTGACCGAAGCGGCAGATGCCTACGGGACCCTCGTTGAATCGGGTGAGTTCAGCGGGCTGCCCTCCGAAGAGGCGCAGAAGAAGATGGCCGCGCTCGCGCGGGAGCGCAGCATCGGCGAAGCGACCGTCCAGTTTCGCCTGAAGGATTGGGGCATCTCGCGCCAGCGCTACTGGGGCACGCCGATCCCGATGATCTACTGCGAGAAGGACGGGATCGTCCCGGTGCCGCTCAATGAGCTGCCCGTCGTGCTGCCGAAAGTCGCCGAGTTCAGCGGGCGAGGCGATTCGCCCCTCGCGCAGGTCCCCGAATTCGTCAACGTGAAGTGCCCGAAGTGCGATGGTCCCGCGCGCCGCGAGACCGACACCATGGACACCTTCGTCGACTCGTCGTGGTACTTCTACCGATTCGCCGACCCGCGAAACAACGACATGCCGTTCGATCCGGCCAAGGTGAAGTACTGGCTGCCGGTTGACTTCTACAGCGGCGGTGTCGAGCACGCCATCCTGCACCTGATCTACTCGCGATTCTTCGCGCGCGTGTTTCGTGACCTCGGCCTCGTCGATCACAGCGAGCCGTTTACGGAACTGCTGACTCAGGGGATGGTGCTCAAGGACGGCGCGGTCATGTCGAAGTCCAAGGGTAACGTCGTCGATCCAGACACGATGCTTCAGAAGTTCGGCGCAGACGCCCTGCGGTTGTACGTGATGTTCGTGGCCCCGCCTGAAAAGGAGATCGAGTGGACCGACTCGGGCCTGAAGGGGAGCTTCAGCTTCCTCGCGCGCGTGTGGCGCCTGGTTGACCACTGGAACGAGACGGTTGCCGGCGAGGGCATCGACAGCCCCGACGCCTGCGATTCGCTGAGTCCGGACGAAAGAGCGCTGCGCCGCAAGACTCACGACACAATCCGCAGGGTCACCGGCGACATCGAGCAACGCAAGCAGCTCAACACGGCGGTCTCCGCGATGATGGAGCTCGTCAACGTGCTGTACACGTTCAGCGAGAAGACGGTCACCGGCGGTCCGGCGAGGCGTATCGACGAGGACGTCGAGCACGCCGGGCAGGTCGAGCGCAAAGAAACGATCTGTGTCGTCCGCGAGGCGATCGAAGCGCTGGTATTGATGCTGGCCCCGTTTACCCCGCACACCGCGGAGGAACTCTGGGAAATGCTCGGCCACGATGATGGCCTTACCGGAGCCTCGTGGCCCGAGTTCAACCCCGTCGTCGCGAAGGCCGATGAGGTCGTGATTCCGGTGCAGGTCAACGGCAAGGTGCGTGGTCGTGTGACGGTGCCTGCTGATATCGGCGACGACGAACTGCAGCGAGTTGCGCTGGGTGACCCCGGCGTGCAGGCGCACGTCGCCGGGAAGACCGTGAAGAAGGTCGTGGTTGCGAAGGGACGACTGGTTTCAGTGGTGGTGCAGTAGGTGAGCGTGATGCGCCGTGCGACCTTCGTCGTGGTTGCGGCCCTGCTCACATCGAGCTGCGGCTATTCCCTTGCGGGGCGAGGCTCGTTCCTTCCGACGGATATCCGGGTGGTCGGAATCCCGCTACTCGAGAATCGCACGTCAATTCCGCGGATCGATCAGATATTCACCGAGAAGATCCGCACCGAGTTCATCGATCGCGGCAAAAGATACACGATTCTGCCGACCTCGAGTGGCGCCCATGCCGTGCTGTCCGGCACGATTAACACCATCTTCATCCAGCCGGCTGGCCTGGATCAGCAGTTGGCTTCGCGGTATACGTTCACCGTGACGATGCGTGTCCAGTTCACCGATTCGCGAAATGGTCAGGTGCTCTGGTCCAATGAGGCGCTCACGTTTCGTGAGGAATACGACCTGAAGACCGCCGTGAACGGCCAGCTTGAAGGCGCCGTGGTGCTGGAGCAGGAGGGGCCGGCATTCGATCGCCTTGCAACCGATCTCGCGCGAACCGTCGTCTCGGCCATCCTGGAGGCATTCTGATCTGCCTGTCATAACCGCCGCAGCGCTCCGCAAAGACATCGCCTCCGGCAGCACGGCCCCGGTCTACGTCCTGATCGGAGCGGACGAGATCGAGAAAGCCGAGGTCGGCGCGCAGTTCCTGGAGCTCGTCGACGAAGGGCTCCGCGCCTTCAACGTTGACCGCTTCTACGGTGGCGACGTCAGTGCATCACAGGTGATCGACGCCGCCAACACACATCCGATGATGGTTCCGCGGCGCGTGGTCGTGGTGCTGGAAGCGGAAAAGCTGCTGGTGCCAAAACGCGAGAGCAAGGCCGCCGAGGAGGATCAGGAACGGCTGACCGCCTTCATCAAGTCACCGGCGCCTGATTCCACCGTGGTCTTCGTCTGCGGCTCCGTCGACCGGCGGCGCACGCTCGTCAAGCTGCTGCTCAAGGAAGCGCACGTCGTGGACTGCGGCACGATCGAAGATCCCGCGGACGCCGAGCGGTGGTTGAAGGGCCGCGCCACTCGCGAACGAGTGACGTTCGAGCCCGGCGCTGCGCGAGCGCTGATTGAACGTGCCGGCCTCGACATCGTCCGGCTGCGTGCGGTCTTTGACCGGGTGGTCCTCTACGCCCTCGGCCAGCCTGCCATCACCGTCGACGACGTGCGGCAGTCCGTACCGGCTGGGCCGGAGGCGCAAATGGATTTCGGAATTGCCAACGCCATCCGCGACAACGATGCAGCCCGCGCGCTGACGCAGCTCGGTGCGGCGCTCGACGGCGGCGCCACACCGTACTTCGTGCTTGGGCAGTTGCGGATCGCCGCGGAACGAGTACCAAGGCCAAGGCTGCGGGAAGCTGTCGATGCGCTGTTCCGAACCGACCTTGCGCTGAAGTCCTCTGGGGGCGACCCGAGGATCCTGCTCGAGCGACTGGTGGTGGAGTTGTGCGAGGCGCCCCGTAAAGGGGCACCCTCCGAAGGACGTTCGATGAGGACGTAGGGCACCCTGTCAGGGTGCCACGCTACGCTGACTTCGACATTCGCGCGGCGAGCCGCGACTTGTACCGGCCGGCGGTGTTGCGGTGAATGATTCCCTTCGTCGCCATCTTGTCGACGATCGACACCGTGGCGCTTAATGCTTTCTTCGCGCCGTCGAGGTCCTTCGAGTCGAGCGAGGCGCGAATGGCCTTGAGGGCGGTGCGCAGGCGCGACCGCAGCTGGCGGTTGTGCTCCCGGCGATGGATGTTCTGACGGTTTGCCTTAAGGGCTGATTTCGTACGCTTGGCCACGTCTGCTGGCGTCCTCTCTGTCTGGAACTCTGCTGGACTTACAAAACGATAATTCTATCGTACGCGGGCAGTTCGTCTAAAGGCGGAGATTACGCAGGCTGGAGGACGTCCATGACAACGGTCCACTGGCCGTTGCGCTCCCGCTGCCAGACGCGGACGTAGAAGCCCTTTTGAGTCGGTTTTTTCGGCGGGCCAATCGAGTAGCCGCCCCACGTATATCCGAGGTCGCCGGCGCGGGCGGCTTCCGCAAATCGCGTGTCGATGGCGCTGTACACGGGCTGGCTGGCGAGCCACTTCAGCGCCGCACGGCCGCCGACGATCGGCATCATGTTCTGCCGCAGAAAACGAACGTTGGTCGCGAGCCGGCCACGATAACCTTCCGCCTGGCCGGTCCGCAGGCCGCTGTTCAGAATACTGTCCGCAGCCGACAACGGCGGCGTGGTGTCGTCGAAGTCGCCGCTGAAGCGGCTGGTGACAGGCGCGCGTGAGAAACCGGTGGCGAACGGCACCGGCCCCGGGGTGTTGACGCCGAAATCGAGAATGACCTTGAACGAGCCATCGCGCTGTCGCTTCCACAGCGAGGCGTAAGTCGAATGGCGCGGTCGGCCGTTGTCTCGCGACTTGCGTACGTTACGGACCGGTCCGGTCAGGTACCCGAGCTCTCCGCTGGCAGAGATGTCGCCATAACGCGGCTCCCAGATCAGCTGGAGATCGGCGGGCGGGTCGGGGTTCGCGCGAATCTGATCCTTCGCAGGGCCGGCCTGGCCGTCGAATCCCACCGCATCGTCAGCGAAGTACTCGAGAAATGCCTGTTTCCACCCGACCGCGAGCGCGCGCGCGGCGAAGTCGCGTTCGCTCTGAATCATCTGCGTCAGCGCCTCCGGCATCGCGCGCGGCGATTGCGCGGCCGGGACCGAAACGAGAAGGAGTGAAAGGGCGAAGGCGATCGGCAGCCGGACGTAATGGGCCACGGCCCGATCGTAACCCGGCTCAGTTGACGATGTCGTACGTCCCTGATCGAGGCGGATCCTGCGAGAGCCTCGGCACGGCGTGGTCCCCGATCACTTCTATCCAGCGATAGATGACCGTGCGTTTCTCCGTGGGCGGCTGCAGCGTGGCTTTGGAGCCGACCTTGCGGACGTATTCCTTCGTTTCGCGGTAGGGGGGGACGCCGTCGTATTTGTCGACCGCACCTGGTCCGGCGTTGTACGCGGCCAGCGCCAGCTGTTCGCTGCCGTACTTGTTGAGAAGCTGGCGCAGATACACGGTGCCGCCGCGGATGTTCTCCGCCGGGTCGTAGGCGTTGAGCACGCCAAGCGACCGCGCCGTCTGGGGCATCAGCTGCATCAGCCCCATCGCGCCCCTTGGCGAAGTCGCGCCGGGATCAAAGCCCGATTCCACCTGGATGACGGCGCGCACGAGTTCTGGGCGCAGCGATTGCCGCTGCGAGTGTTCGCGGACGAGATCCTCGAATATCTCGGAGTGTTCTGAAAGCGCTTCCGTTTTGGTGCGTGAACTCGGCACCCCCGAGACGTTAAAGACGGTGGTCGGTCGTTCGATTGGGCGATTCGAAAGGACGGTCGTTCCCCTTGCGTCCTGCGACGCGAAGATCTGTGCAGCCGCTGACGCAGGAAACAGCGCGGTCACAAGCGTTGCGAGCAGGAGAGTCTTGAGAAGAGGTGTCATTCAGTGCGATTCGCGTCCGGACACACCTCGAGTGTGCCGTTTGCTGGACCGCTTATCGGCGTGGGGCCGGGTGCAGCTTTAGGGAGGAGGTGCGAGGGCCGGCAGCGGGGGCAAATGCCGCTGCCGGCGGCTGGCCGGTCTGCGGACTACCGACAGGCCGGGTGCTGACAGTCACACCGGAGCTCGATCTTGTCTCCGGACTGCTTGCAATGCTCGCTGCAGTACTTGCCGTATGGTCCGTGAGGCTCGACGATGCACTCACAGGAGGGGTGCGCGCACTTCGCTGCTGATGCGGCCATTTGACAGTCCTTCCGCAAACAAGCCGGCGTGGAGCTGCCGGCGGAATCCCCGTAGAAGGAATCTACGCTTCCGGGGCGCCCGGAACAAGCCCGGCCGCAATCGGACCCGGGATGGTGTACAACTCCCCGGACGCCTCGCTCGGTTTCAACAGGGACAGTAATGGGAACGTGGACACAATGGCTGCGGCAGCCGCAGCGCGTCTGGCTCCGCCGCGCCAGCTTTCAGATTCACCTCTGGGTAGGCCTGATCATCGGTCTGTATGTTGTCGTGCTGAGCCTGACCGGCAGCGCGCTCGTCTACCGCAACGAGCTCGATCGCTACCTGGCGACGCCGCACGCCGCATTCGACGAGAAGGCGACGCCCATGAACGCCGATGCGCTTCGGGCGGTCGCGCAGCGCGCATACCCGGGGTGGCAGGTCACGGAAGTCACCGAAGGGCGGACGGTGCGGCGGCCACCACGAGCAGGAGGACCGGGTGCAGGTGGTGGGCCTGGTACGGGACCAGGCGGTCGAGGGCGGGGCAACAGACTGCCCGACCCGACGGCGTCGATCACCGTCGAGCGCGCCGGCGAAAAAAGGGAGCGCCTGTTCAACCCGTATACGGGTCAGGATCTTGGTGACTCGACGACGCGGGGACAGTTCTTCATTCTCTGGATCGTACGGCTCCACGACGAGCTGCTCCTC
>Ga0207691_10004551_pt1 | contig 13424 bp, 9 predicted proteins | sample KBSM13metaG_FD_184327 | JGI IMG/M metagenome (GOLD analysis project Ga0207691, IMG submission 184327) | Miscanthus rhizosphere microbial communities from Kellogg Biological Station, Michigan, USA - KBS M1-3 metaG (SPAdes) (version 2) | ecosystem: Host-associated > Plants > Roots > Rhizosphere >... | reverse complement strand
GAGAACCCGGGGCGACTGCATGAGTTCAAGCTGACGCTTGGGAAGGCGCATGTATTCTACCTGGAGATCAGCGAGGAGCGTTGCACAGCGGCGCTGCTCGACGGATGCCACGAGCGAGACCGAAGGCGTCGCGTGGTGGGAAGAACTGACCGGACGCGGAGGCGAGGGCATGGTGGTGAAACCTCTGGAGTTCATCGTGACGGGGCGGCGTAGTTTGGCTCAACCGGCAGTGAAATGTCGCGGCCGGGAATACCTGAGAATCATCTACGGACCGGAATACACATCGGCTAAACACCTGGAGCGATTGCGCTCGCGAGGTTTAGGTACTAAGCGCTCCCTCGCGCTTCGTGAATTCGCGCTGGGAATCGAAGGGCTCGAACGGTTCACAAGGCGTGAACCGCTTCGCCGCGTGCACGAATGCGTTTTCGGAGTACTCGCGCTCGAAAGCGAGCCTGTCGATCCGAGACTTTAAGCGCAATGACACGCGCCCCGGCGGCTGATGTCAGTAGGACCCAATGGTCGTCGACCGGTTAATTCGCCCGGCTGCTGAACGAGGCGCCTGAGTTTGAGTCTAAGATTTTCACTGTGACGCCCAATTTTTCCCGCAAACTATCTGTTGTGCAGGATCGTCTCGGACTTCGCAGTCGAGGGGAGCTTGGCGCGGCCGCGCTTTTCTTTGTTGGCGAGCTGGGGGTAAGGATTTGGGCGATCTTCTCCTACCGCTTCAACAGCGATGAACCTCAACATCTTCACGTCATCTGGGCGTGGACGCACGGTCTGGTTCAATACCGCGATGTCTTTGATAACCACATGCCGCTATTTCATATCATGTGTGCCCCGATTCTGGGTCTGTTGGGCGAACATGCAGACGCGCTCTATGGAATGCGCTTCCTTGTAATGCCGCTCTATTTCCTTTCCGCGTGGTGCATTTTCCGCATCGGCCGGATCGCATTTTCAGCCCGTGTTGGGACCTGGTCGGTGGTCGCCAGCGGTGCGATCTGGAGCTATGCACTCTGCACGACCGAATTTCGGCCAGACGATCTGTGGGTGCTCTTCTGGTTGATGACTGTTTTGGTGCTCCTGCGGAAAGCAATGGGCTGGCATGGAGCGACCGTAGCGGGCTTACTTCTTGGCCTTGCTTTCGCTGTCTCGATGAAAAGCACGCTCATGCTTTTAACAATCTGCCTGGCTTTTGTCGCCACAATGCTCTTATTCGTTCCGGCCAAAAGCCTCCTAAAGCGTTTGCCGAAAACAAATATTTTCGCGTTTATCGCGTGCGGCGCGGTTCCTCCACTCCTTGTCGCCGTCTTCTTTGCGGCGAAAGGAGTCTGGCCTGAGTTTCGCGACTGTGTCTTCGAACATAACGTGGGAAGTGGAGCTTGGCCGCGTGATGCAGCTCTCCATCTGGTCCTGCTGCCAGTAGGATTGCCGCTTGTGATGCGATTCGCGCTGCGCGCGGTGCACGGCAGCGTTAGTTCGATTGGAGTCTTTCGTCGCGCTTTCCTTGTTAACGTCTGCGGTATCTATCTCGTTCTGCTCTCTGCGCTGTGGCATAACATTACACACCAGGACTACCTCCCGTTTTATCCGCTGGCTTCGACTCTCGCTGTCGCGGCGCTGCTCCGGTGGCAAGAACGCCGCAACACCCGGAAGTCAATCGCTCCAGGCCTTGGCTCATTCTCTTTGCCCGCAACAGCACTCCTGGTCATGTTTATGTTACTCTTGATCCAAGTGCGGTTGCGTGATCGTGGGACTGAGGAGGTTGCGCTGGTGCGGAACGTTCTGACTCTCACAACTCCGGACGATTCAGTCTTCGACAGCAAAGGTGAGAGCGTTTTTCGCCAACGCTGTACTTACGAGGTTTTCGAAAGCCTGACGAATCGCCGGATAAAAAATCATCTCATGGCAGACGATGTCCCGGAGCATTGTATGGAGAGTAAGACATGCCTGGCAGTCTTAGGACCGGGATTAACAGACAAGGACTCGCAATTCTTGAAAAGCAATTACCTTCCGGTTGGTGGCGAGCTTCTGGTTGCAGGCAAATATCTTGTTCCAGAAACGGCGAGGTCGATTGAATTCACGGTCGAGATCCCGGCAGATTATGAAGTCGTCACACGGAAAGGAATGGTTGCCGGTTTGCTCGATGGAACGCCCTACGCAGGTGAGCGCTTCCTTGACCAAGGAATCCATACTTTCCGCCCGGTTTCCGGTGCGCAGACACTCGCAGTCATCTGGGCGCGCGCAGCCCAGCATCATTTTACGCCGTGGTCTCAACCGCTGAGCCCTTTAGATACACGCAAAGGGCATCACTTCCGTTTCGGCTGAAGAAAAGTCGGACCCTCCCAGGATAAATCGCAGCTTTCGAATTGTTCTTTAATGTCCGTCTGGCGCGATCGAGGCGACGATTTTCTCGAAGCGTGGATCGCCGCGCAAGGGGTCCCAGAATGGCAGCAGCTTCAGATAGCCGTAGCTAAGAAACCCAGGGTAGCGGATCGCTTTTCCGAGTTGCTCGCAGGCCAGAGTCTTCTCGCCCGTCCAAGCCGCTATCACCGACAGGTATTTGATCATTGCAGATCCATTGATTGCATCCTTCTCGACCGGCAAGAGCTTGACTGCCTGTTGGCCTTCCCGTAGCGCCTCTTCTTTGCGACCGAGCCCGGCGTCAATCAAACCGAGCAGGCACATTGCGGGACCATAGCCCGGTTGGGCTTCGACTGTTTTCTCCTGCTCGGCGCGTGCGGCAGTAAATGCGGCTCGCGCTTTAGCATCGTCGTTGATCATGCGAGCAATAACTCCTTCGAGAAATAAGCGACTGAGTGCGACGTTGTCGCTACTAACGTGCGGCTTCTCTTCAGCAAACATCAGGGCGTCTCTTACTGAATCGACGTTGTGTTCACTTAGTGCACACATTAGCCACGCGTCGGCGACTCGCGACATCGCGGCCGGATTCGTCGCACGAATCCGCTCGATCGCGGAATGCAAAGAAGCGGTATTGGCATGCCGATTTAGTTCCATCCATCCGAGCCCTATCCTGGTATCGATGTCGTCTGGAAGGATTGCCAGGACGCGATTCAACATCGATTCTTCGTCAGCATAACGCCGGAGATAATCGTAGCTGATTGCAATTTGCTGAAGGGTATAGACGTTTAGTGGATCCAGGTTAATCGCACGCTCGAGGTTTTGCGTTGACTCTGTCCAATGGCCCTGGCGGCGCTGGATGAAACCGCTCAGCTGAAGGATCCGGGAAGCGTTAGGCAACTTAGGACGCGCGCGTTCCAGTTCGACCAATGCCCCGTCGTAATCGAGATACCCCGAATAAAGATTCCACGCTCGTGCAAGATGCGTTTCGCCAGCGTCCCGATCGAGACGACTCGCGGCTTCAACGGCTGCTTCCGCAAGCCCGAGCCGGGCAGAAGTATGGTCATAACCCGAGAAGTAGAGTGTATCGTTCGTGTAGGCGAGATCGCAATATGCGTCAAAGAAATCGGGATCACGGGTAATCGCCTGATTGAGCAACTCCGCAGCCTGCAGCAAATCAGCTTTTGCGTCGCTACTGAGTGTTGTCGCCAAGAGAAGCGTTTTTGCCCGAGTATGAAGATCGAAAGCATTGACGTCCCTTGTCGGTGCACGTTCGATAGCTTTCTTTTCGCCTTGGGATAACTTCGCTTGTAGCTGATCAACAATCGTTTCGGCGATATTGTTCTGGAGAACAAACATGTCCGAGAGTTCGCGGTCATAAGTTTGACCCCACAACTGCCTGTTTTTGCTTGCGTCGATCAGCTGGGCGTTCACCCGCACGCGGTTGCCTTCGCGCTGCACACTTCCTTCGAGAACATTGGCGACGCCAAGCTGTCGGCCAATGTCACGCACATTACGCGCGCGGCCACTGCCGTATTGCATGACACTCGTGCGACTGATCACTTTGAGGTCGGCGACCTTTGCCAAATCGTTCAGGATTGCGTCCTGCATACCATCAGCGAAATAGGAGTTCTCTACGTGGCCACCCAGATTCTCGAACGGCAGCACGGCGATGCTCTTTTCTGGTGCCGAGAAGATCACAGGCTTTCGCAGCCACAAGATCAGGCCTATAATTAACAAACTAAGTATACATATGAAAGCCGCACCCTCCGGCGATCTTATCCGCCGCAATCTGCTACCCGCATCAGGGGCGGTTTGCTCCAACTCTGCGGCTAACTCCATTCTATGACGTAGCTGCTTCAACGCTTCGACCAATTCGTTTGCACTTTGGTAGCGCTGGTCGGGATTCTTTTGCAGCAGCTTTGTAATGATCTGCTGAAGTTCAGAGCGAATGTCCTTCAACAAAGGCGTGAGCGACAGTGGCTCCTCTTCGAGAATCGAAGCCATGACGTCGCGCGCTGTTTTGCCCGGGAATGGCAGTTGGCCAGTTAGCATTTCATATAAGACGACCCCCAGGCTCCAGAGATCCGCGCGAATATCGACTACCTGGCCGCCCGCCTGTTCGGGTGACATGTAACTCACAGTCCCAAGAATCGAGCCGGCCTGGGTTTCTAGAAGCGTTGAGGAATCGTTTGGCGGCGACATGCCTGCCACATCACCTTCCGCCAACTTGGCGATCCCAAAATCCAGCACCTTAACGTAGCCATCGGGCCGAAGCATGACATTCTGGGGTTTGATGTCGCGATGTATGACTCCGGCGGAGTGGGCGGCAGCCAGCGCGGATGCTATCTGGATGGCAATCTCGACGGCGTCATGAACCGCAATCTGTCCGCGGGTTTGGCGCTGAGACAATGTTTCGCCTTCGATTAGTTCGCTCGCGATGCAGTTGATGGAGTCGTGGCTACCCACCTCGTAGATTGTCATGATGTTTGGGTGGTTGAGCCCGGCGATAGCACGCGCTTCTTGAGCGAAGCGTCTTAACCGCTCGGTATCCTGACTAAGATGCATTGGCAGGACTTTAAGCGCCGCATTGCGGCCAACGTTTATGTCGGTGGCGAGATAGACCTCACTCATACCGCCGGCGCCGATCCGCTTCAGGATTTGATAGTGACCCAGCGTATGGCCGACGAGTGAGTCGCGCTCTTGATTATCAACCAAGTTCGCTGCCAAAGCGGCGATCGAAGTTTCAACGGAGGTTTCTTGTTCTTGGTATCCCGCTAATAATGCTTCGATTTCGGTGCGTAACCGGACATCACCAGCGCACCTCGCATCAAGGAAGGCGCTCACTTGATGAGCGTCACACTCAAGCGCGCCGTGAAAAACTTCCTCGATGGTCTGTAGTTCTGCTGACGTCATAGACGGAACAATGACGGAATTCGAATCTGGCAGGTGAAGGAACGAAAGCCGAAGGCGCGTTTGAGTGAGAAGCGCCCGGAAGGATCGATGCACACCGTCGTGCGAGCTTTGTTACTCTTTTCATGCGACCCTGCGCAATTCTGTATACAACCATGCCTTCGCAAAACGCCAATCCCGACGGACCGTGATAGCTGAGACCTTCAGCAGGTCCGCGATCTCGTCTTCTTGGAGTCCGCCAAAGTATTTGAGCTCGACGATGCGGGCCTTTCTGGCGTCCAGCAGGGCAAGACGCTCCAGAGCTTCGTCAACGTCCAGAACAGTCTTGGTGTGCTCGGAAGCAACTAACGCGGTTGAGTCGAGTTCGACTTTGCTTGCGCCGCCGCCACGCTTCTGGCGCTGCTGATCTCTGGCGTGATTGGCGAGTATCTGGCGCATTGCCGTCGCCGCCACCGCGAAGAAGTGGGAGCGATTTTTGAAATTCGGTTGGCTTTGGCCTACCAGGCGCAGATACGCTTCATTGGCAAGCGCTGTCGCCTGGAGCGTGTGATCGGGGCGTTGCCCGTACATATATCGATGGGCGAGCCGCCGAAGCTCATCGTAAACGACAGGTGTCAGCTTCTGCAGAGCGGCTTCATCTCCCTCGCTCCAGGCTGCTAATAGCTGCGTTACCTCGTGTGCATCGTCCATGGCGCCGTCACGTCGCGCCGCCGGCATTGTCCTGGCACATGCCGGTTCGCTGCCAGCGGCACCTAAAAAATCTCGCTCCGGGATGATCGGTTTCAACCCGTTTCGGTGTTTACCTGAATGGAAGAAAATTACAAGCCCCGCATCGTCAATAAAAAATGCTATGAGAAATACAATCCATCTAGCAAAACCCAAATCGTCGACCCAATCCTCGCCACTCCGTCCTCGGCGTCTCTACATCACCAGCTCAGCAATCATATCGATGTACCTGGCGTTCTCGTCCAACATGGTCGCAGATTGCAGGGAAGGCTGCGATACCACGAATAGTGACACATATCTGGGCGAAAATGCCGTGCTGGGTTTCGCCTACCAGAGCACTGGCATAGGCAGTTTTGCCCTTTCCACCGGCGGCAGCACCGGTGACACAGCCGTAGGCTACAACGCGATGAGTGCTGCGAGCAGCACTTTTGCGAATGTAGCTGTCGGTGCTTCGGCTCTCCAAAATTCCTCCGGGGACGCCAACGTGGCGATTGGTTTTAGCGCGCTGCAAAACAGTGCCAGCGGGAACAATAATACCGTCGTTGGATTTGACGCTGGCGTTAATTTGATAGATGGCTCGGATAACACAGCGGTAGGATGGGCCAGTCTGGCGGCGACAACGTCTGGTAGCAGAAACACGGCCATCGGCCGTGAGGCGCTAGGCGATGGCAGCAACAACACGGCCGTCGGTTTTCAGGTCCTATCTAGCAACACGGCCAATGATAACACTGCTACAGGCTATCAGGCGCTTCTTGAAAACACTACCGGTTCAGGCAATACAGCCAATGGCGAATTTGCACTCTCCAACAACACAAGCGGCCTCAACAATACGGCTTGCGGCTTGAGCGCGCTCCAGGGCACGGCCGGTTCAGCGACAGGTAGCTACAATACCGCGACCGGCGGGTTCGCTCTCGCTATTAACAGCAGCGGCAGTAACAATACGGCTGACGGCATCGCCGCGCTCGGCAGCAACACCACGGGCGGCAGCAATACGGGGATTGGCCAGGATGCGCTCCTATTTAATAGAAGTGGTAACACCAACACGGCCGTAGGCTCTGAGGCGTTGCGGAATAATACCACCGGCTCCAACAATATTGCACTAGGCGTTAACGCCGGAATGAATCTCACTACCGGCAGTAGCAACATCGACATTGGCAACCCGGGCGTAGCCGGCGACGCCAGCACTATTCGTATCGGCGGCGGGAGAAGCACAACGAGGGTTTTCATCTGGGGTATCAACGGCAGAACGGTAGCCGACGGAGTGCCAGTATTAATCAGCCCCAGCACTGGCCAGCTTGGCACGACTACGTCGTCGGCCCGTTATAAGGAAAAGATCGAGGCAATGGACAAGGCGAGCGAAGCGATCCTTTCACTTCGTCCGGTCAAGTTCCGCTACAAGAAGGAACTGGACTCACACGGTATACCTCAGTTCGGCCTTGTAGCCGAGGAGGTTGAGGAAATTGATCCGCAGCTAGTCGTTCACGACGAAGAAGGCAAGCCGTACACGGTACGTTATGAAGCGGTAAATGCGATGTTGCTCAACGAGTTCCTCAAAGAACACCAGCAAGTTCGAGAGCTCAAAGGGCAAGTCGCGGAACTTGCCGCCGGACTGCAAAAGCTGGGCGCGCAAATGGAGACGCGACAAACCGCGCTCCGCGTTGCCGCTGATCATCCATAGCATGTCTAGATTTGCAGCGACGCGATTCCCGATCGCACGCAACCGATCCGCGGCCGACCGGGCTGTCTCACAGTATCAAGCGTTCTACCACGTTGTGCTGCGATTGTGTGGCTTCGAGAAAGAAACTTTTCATTCCTCCGATGATCGGTTTGACCCGATTTTGGTGTTTATCTCGATGGAGGACAATTAAGGAGGCAACTACTACAGAAAGATCCCGACAACATTATGAGAACGCTAGCAACTCTTTTCTTTGTCGCGACAACCTCCTTCGCCTTTCACCCCACTGCGCGCGCGGTGAATCCACCGCCGGACGGCGGCTATCCAAACCGCAATACCGCGGAAGGCACCGACGCGCTCTTCAGCCTTAACATTGACCTCGGACTCGATAACACTGCCTTAGGATACGATGCGCTTTATCTCAATACCAACGGTTACGGCAATACGGGTGCCGGGTCATATGCGCTCTACAGCAACAACGGCATCTACAATACAGGCCTCGGCTTCGACGCACTCTATAACAACACAAGTGGCGGTTACAATACGGCCTGTGGAACTGGCGCACTCTTCAACAACAACACTGGACACGACAATACTGCCGTCGGATTTAATGCTCTTAATCAGAGTACTAGCGGCTCCACGAATATCGCTCTCGGATCAGGAGCTCTTTATAACAATACGACTGGCGGTGGCAATATTGCGGTCGGCTACGCCGCGCTCGCAAACAGCAAAACGCCGAATAACAACATCGCTATCGGGATTTTAGCAGAAGACGCTAACTCAACCGGCGGAAGCAATGTGGCTATTGGGAGTAATGCCCTTTATAGCAATAGCACTGGCGGCATAAACACGGTGATTGGCGATTCCGCCGGCTTTGGGATCAAGGGAGACCGAAACATAGCCGTTGGCGCGAGCGCCGGCAAGAATCTAACGACCGGTAGTTACAACTTAGACATTGGCAATGCCGGCGTAGCCGGGGAGTCCGGAACGATCCGGCTTGGCACCGCTGGGCATCACGTTGCGGCCTACATGGCGGGAATCAGCGGAGCAACCGTAGCCAGCGGTGTGGGAGTGATAGTTAGCACCGATGGACACCTCGGCACAGTTAACTCATCCGCGCGCTACAAAGAGAGAATCCAGCCAATGGATAAGACAAGCGAAGAAATCCTTGCACTCCAGCCGGTCACGTTCCGTTATAAGAAAGAACTGGATCCCGACAAAATCCCACAGTTCGGCTTGATCGCTGAGCAGGTGGAGAGAGTCGATCCGGACTTGGTCGCCCGCGATGAGCAAGGCAAAGCTTATTCGGTACGCTACGACGCGGTGAACGCGATGTTACTCAATGAGTTTCTCAAGGAACACCATAGGGTTCAAGAACTTGAAGGTCAGGTCGCGGAACTTGCTGCCGGCCTGCAAAAGGTGAACGCACAGCTGGCGTTGCGACAAGAGGCGACCCGCGTTGTCGCCAGTCATCCGTAGGAAGAGTAGATCTGCGACGGCCGGCCTGCCGGCCGCATTCAACGAAATCCCGCCCCAACTCGACTGTTTACAGTTCCAAACATCCTCCGAGCTTGAGCTGCCATTGTGCGGCGTAGAGAGAGATTTTTCACTCTCCGATGATCGGTTTCAACCGGCGTCGGTGTTTATCTAGATGAAGCACAAACACAAGCCGGCGGTTGGCTCTCAATAATATGAACACACGATTCAATGCGGAGAAAACCACAGCAAATTTCATCACTCACCGTCTAAAGTGCTGGCTATCACTTTTAGGCGCACTCTGTATTGGTGCTGGCGTTTCATTCGGACAGAACTCCGTTGATCACGCGCGGACCCTCGTTTCGCGACTGACGCGCACGCCAATCGCGGGATTGGTTTCTGAAGGTCAAAACGCGACGATTCGCTTTCCCAGACACCGACGATCCCCGCCGGGATGACGAGAATTCTGCCTTCCTTCACCTTCAACTTCGGATTGATCGATTATCCGCGTTCCCAGCTCGGACAAGGGGTGGGTATAAATGATGGCGGCGAAGTCGTTGGTGGATATAACGGCACAACTCTGGACTCGTTTACAGCGGATCACGGATTCAGATTGCATGGAGACGCATATACCACCGTCGACTTTCCCGGAGCGCTACAAACTGAACTGATCGGCATCAACAAGAAAGGCCAGATCGTCGGAACCATTTTAGACACTTCTTTTGTTAACCATGGGTTCAAACTGGTAAACGGAGTCTTTACGCAACTGGATTATCCAGGGGCCGATTTCACAGTTACTGTCGGTATCAATAACTCCGGCACAATAATCGGCACCTACGCGATCGGCGCTGGCAGCAGCGGTTATTTACTAAAAAATAACACATATACATCGATTTCGGTTAGCGGAGCGCTGTTCACATACCTGTCCGGCATCAACAATCATGGCGTTATCGTGGGCTATTACTTCGATTCAAGTAACAATTCGCATGGCTTCACATGGAACAACGGCGCCATTACCACTCTCGATTACGGCAATGGCTTTCCGAATACTTATCTGGCGGGGATCACGGATGCGGGTGTGATCGCCGGCGGATACGGCTCTTCGGTTACGATCAATTCGGTAGAATACATCTGGGAGCACGGCTTTCTGTATTCATCCGGCACATTCTCCACGTTTGACGCTCCCTTTGGGGATGTTGCCGTAACTCAGCCGTTCGGAATCAACAATAAGGGTCAGATTGTCGGCGGCTACCTGGATGGCCAGGGGATGCTCTACGGATTTTACGCGAAGGCTCAATAGCACAACATTGGATTAAGTAAGAACCAAATGAAGAACAAGACTCACTTGACCAGGAATATTTTATCAACCCATGTTTTGCGTCGTCGCGCCCGACGATGGATGCCAACATTAATCACGGGCTCATTTGCGCTCTGGGCGGCAGCGTCGACGATACTGCGGGCGGAGTGCAGGGAAGGTTGTGACTCTGTCACTCAGGGCACTTTCCTCGGCGAAGACGCGCTCGTGAACAATACCACCGGGCCGGGTGACACAGCGGTTGGGTTCGACGCGCTTCTCAACAACACAACTGGCCAGGCTAATACGGCTGCGGGCTTGGAAGCGCTCATGTCGAATACGGACGGCTTCGGCAATACGGCCACGGGCTGGAAAGCGCTTCTTTCAAACACTACCGGCACGGCTAACACGGGCTGCGGAGAAGTGACTCTCTACGCTAATACTATTGGAAGCAATAACACCGCGACCGGCGCTGGAGCGCTTCTGGCCAACACGACCGGCTCTCAAAACACCAGTGACGGGACGGACTCACTTTTTTCCAATACCACAGGTGACAATAATACGGCTTTAGGCTCAGCGGCGCTAAACATTAACACCACCGGCGCTAGCAATACGGCGACCGGTTTGGAAGCGATGCTAAACAACACGACCGGCTCTTTCAACACAGCTAACGGCGACAACGCGCTGGTCAATAACACAATCGGAAGCAGAAACATCGCTCTCGGCACCTCGGCCGGCTCCAATCTCACCACAGGCAATGATAACATCGACATCGGCAATTCTGGAGTAGCTGGTGAGGCCGGCGCTATCCGGATTGGCACGAGCGGGACACAAGGTGCTACGTTTATCGCGGGGATTCGCGGCGTACCAGTTAGCGGTGGCCAGCCTGTAGCGATTAGCTCCAGTGGCCGCCTCGGCGTGAAGGCTTCCTCGATCAGGTTCAAGGAAGCGATTAAGCCGATGGACAAAGCGAGCGAAGCCATTTTGTCTCTTCGGCCGGTCACCTTTCGCTACAAGAAGGAGCTGGATCCAAGGGGAGCACCTCAGTTCGGTTTGGTCGCTGAAGACGTGGCCAAGGTAGATCCGGATCTCGTGATGACCGATGAGCAGGGAAAGCCTTTTACAGTCCGCTACGAAGAAGTGAATGCGATGTTACTCAACGAGTTCCTGAAGGAACATCGTCGAAACAGGCAGCACGAGGCAATGATTGCCGCACAACAGAAGCAGATTGACGAGCTAAGAGCCGCTTCGAAGGAGCAATTAGCCGAACTTCAGAAAATAAGCCACCAACTAATTAGTGATCAAACCGAGAGGCAATAAGATGAACAATCGCATCGTAATGATCGCGGCCGCCACTGGCGTAACGGCTGCGTTAATCTCGATGGGCCACGCACAGTGCCCGCAAGTTTGCAATGGTGACAATACCGCTCTTGGTGTTTCGGCGCTCGCCTCCAACACTAGCGGCGGTGAGAATACCGCGATCGGCTATTTGGCGCTTTTTAGCAACGTAAGCGGAGACGGTAACACGGCGGTCGGCCAAACCGCGCTCGTTTCCAACACGGGCGACAGTAATACTGCCGTTGGTTTCGCAGCGCTTGTTGATAACACTACCGGTACCGGTAACACTGCGCTTGGGAATTCGGCTCTTGCTTTCCACCAGACCGGTAGCAACAACACGGCAGTCGGCCTTGGGGCTCAACAAGGCTTTACCTCAGGCAGTAACAACACAAGCACCGGCGCACAGAGCGGCTCGGGTGGCGGCAACGATAACACATCCGATGGTTATCTCGCCCTATTTGGAAATGCCGGCAATGACAATACGGCTATCGGGTCTCAGGCCCTCTACAGCAACTCGACCGGATCTGAAAATACGGCCGTAGGCTATCTCGCTCTTTACAATAACATCGATGGCCAGGATAACGTAGCCGTTGGGCTAAATGCGTTATTGAACAATATCAGCGGTACATTTAACACCGCCCTTGGCGCAGATGCGCTGGTAGCCAATACTAGCGGAAGCGACAACACGGCGACTGGACTTTTTGCCCTGGCCGTGAACACCGCGGGTGGAGGGAATACTGCCGAGGGCGAGGGCGCATTAGTCAATAACACGACGGGCTCCAGCAACACTGCTCATGGGTTATATGCGCTTTCGCTCAATACCACGGGAAACAGTAATGTTGCCGTCGGCGCATATGCCGGCTCCAACCTTACTACCGGCAGCAATAACATCGACATTGGCAATCTTGGCGCCAACGGTGACTCAAGTAAAATCCGCATCGGCTCGAAGGGAAAGCAACGGGATACCTTCATCGCTGGGATTAATGGTGTGACGGTCGCCGCCGGCGTAGGAGTGATTATCGATGCCACCGGTCATCTCGGCACCACAACTTCGTCGGCACGTTTCAAGACGCAGATTCATCCGATGGGACATGAGAGTGACGCAATCCTGGCGATGCAGCCGGTCAGCTTTCGCTACAAGAAGGAAGTTGCGGACAACTCGGTCCCGCAATTCGGGCTTGTGGCCGAAGAGGTCGAGAAGGTCGCACCAGACCTGGTCGTGCGCGACGATGATGGCAAGCCCTACTCGGTCCGCTATGAGGCCGTTAATGCGATGCTGCTCAATGAATTCCTGAAGGAGCATGAGAAGGTTGAGGCGCAGAAAAAGGCACTGGAGGAACAGGCAAACACGATCCAGCGATTAGAGGCTGGGCTTGAGAAAGTGAACGCGCGACTCGATGCCAACGGGCTCTAAAAGGGGTTAGAGCGGATTCGTGCTTGGTCGCACGTGGCATAACCGCGCCACTTTGATAAGCGTCGCCAAGGGCGCTCTGGGGTAGAGCCGGCAGCGCGGTGCGGCGGAAGTCTGGGGTGCGTACCTCCCATCGCAAGAAATTTCGTCTACGATGATCGGTTTCAATCCACTTTGGTGTTTACCTGAATGGAGAGAGTTCCAACCTCGCCACGAACACCAACACGATCGAG
>Ga0207691_10004550_pt1 | contig 13424 bp, 10 predicted proteins | sample KBSM13metaG_FD_184327 | JGI IMG/M metagenome (GOLD analysis project Ga0207691, IMG submission 184327) | Miscanthus rhizosphere microbial communities from Kellogg Biological Station, Michigan, USA - KBS M1-3 metaG (SPAdes) (version 2) | ecosystem: Host-associated > Plants > Roots > Rhizosphere >... | reverse complement strand
GCGCTGTGCACGCTCTCGCCGTCCGGCGGCCCGAACATCATGAGCGACGGCCACCACCAGCGATCCAGCGCGTCCTGCGCCATCGCCTTCTGCGCAGCCGTGCCGCGACACAGCGACATCAGGATGTCGAAGCCCTGCCGTTGGTGGAACGACTCCTCCTTGCAGATGCGCACCATCGCCCGCGCGTAAGGGCCATAGCTGCAGCGGCACAAGGGAATCTGGTTCATGATCGCCGCGCCGTCGACGAGCCAGCCGATCGCGCCGATGTCGGCCCACGTGAGCGTCGGATAGTTGAAGATCGACGAGTACTTGACCTTGCCGGCGTGCAGGTCGGCGATCAACTGGTCGCGCGACACGCCGAGGGTTTCCGCAGCCGCGTACAGATAGAGGCCGTGGCCGCCCTCGTCCTGCACCTTGGCCATCAGGATCGCCTTGCGCTCGAGCGTGGGCGCGCGGCCGATCCAGTTGCCCTCGGGCAGCATGCCGACGATCTCGGAGTGCGCGTGCTGCTGGATCTGGCGGACGAGCGTGCGGCGGTAGGCGTCGGGCATCGCGTCCGTGGGCTCGATCTTGACGTCCGCGTCGATGCGCGCCTGGAAGGCTCGCTCCGCCTCGCTCATCTCGGCAAGCGCCTGCACCCTGGCGACGCCGGTATCCACCTGCTGTGCGTACATGCTCTCCTCCTGCGTGGATATGATACAGTTTTTACGTAATGCACGCCGTTTCTGTATCAGATCGCTCCGTGGCGCGGTGGATACGGCGCACGCTGGCGGCCGACCCGCCGCGCGCCAAGTCGCTCATCGTCACCGTCTGGGGCGACGCGCTCGCGCCCCACGGCGGCGGCGTGTGGCTCGCCGGCCTCATCCGCCTCATGGCCGCGTTCGACATGAACGACCGCCTGGTGCGCACCAGTGTATTCCGGCTCGCCGCCGAAGGGTGGCTCGCGCGAGCCTCGCGGGGCCGGCGCAGCCGCTACCGGCTGACACGGGACGGCGCCCGGCGGTTCGACGACGCGTACCGCAGGATCTACCAGCGCCCGCCCGACGACTGGCACGGCCAATGGGAGATCGTGCTGGCCGAGCGCGCCGGCGCACCGGTCCGCGCGGCGCTGCGCGAAGAGCTCGCATGGGCGGGATTCGGTGCGCTGGGGACGACGACGTTCCTGCGCCCCCACGAGCCGGCGCGCGCCCTTCCCTCCATCGTCCAGGCGAAAGGCATCGCGGACCGCGTGACGGTGGCCATTGCCTCGGATTTCGCCGGACGTTCGATCGACGCCGCGGTGCCCGAGGCCTGGGATCTCGCGTCCCTGGCCACCGACTATCGGCGTTTTCTGGCCCGCTTCGGCGGCGTGATCGAGCACTTTCGCGAGGGGGAGGCGCACGACCCTTCACAGTGCTTCGTCGTGCGCACGATGCTGATCCACGCCTATCGCCGCGTCCTTCTTCGTGACCCGCTGCTGCCCCCCGCGCTCCTGCCGCTCGAATGGCCGGGTGCTGCGGCCTATGCGTTGTGCCGCGATTTCTATCGCCTCACGCATCGCGATGCCGAGCGCCACCTGTCGGCCACGCTGGCCGAGCCAGGGGACGCGTGGCCTGCCGCCGACGAGGCGTTCCATCGCCGCTTCGACGGGCTGCCGCGCGGCTGACATCGGCGATTCGGCGCGATGCGCCGGCGAGCGAGGTGTGCGGTGCACATTGAACCGCTTCGGGTTCTGTAGGACCATCGGGCCCGGAGAAGATCGCGCCCCATGTCCGGCGAGCGCGACGCTCGTTTCGGAGGAATGTCATGCAGAAGCAATACCGCGTGCTGGGCCTCGGCGCATCCTACGGCTCGCTCCTCGCCATCAAGCTCGCGCTCGCGGGCCACAAGGTGCGCCTCGTGTGCCTGCCCAACGAAGTCGAGGTCATCAACGCTGAGGGCATTCGCGTTCGCATGCCCATCAAGGGCCGCGAAGGTCTCGTCGAGGTCGATTCGCGGCGCGCGGCGGGCGAGATCACCGCCAGCGGCCCGGCAGACGTGGACCCCGCCGGCTACGATCTCGTCGCGCTCGCGATGCAGGAGCCGCAGTATCGCGCGCCCGGCGTGCGCGAGCTCATGTCGCGCATCGCGAAGGCGCGCGTGCCGTGCATGTCGATCATGAACATGCCGCCGCTGCCGTATCTCGCGCGCATTCCCGGGCTGAACGCGCAGGCGCTTCGCGACTGCTACACAGACCCCACGGTGTGGGACGACTTCGACCCGGCGCTCGTGACGCTGTGCAGCCCTGACCCGCAGGCGTTCCGTCCGCCGGAGGAAAAGATCAACGTGCTGCAGGTGAGCCTGCCCACCAACTTCAAGGTCGCGCGCTTTCCGTCGGATGCACACACCGCGATGCTGCGCGACCTGCAGGCGGACATCGAGGCGGTGCGCTACGACGGTCTCGAGCTTCCCGTGAAGCTCAAGGTGCACGACTCGGTGTTCGTGCCGCTCGCCAAATGGAGCATGCTGCTCACGGGCAATTACCGCTGCGTGCAGACGAGCGAGGTGCGCTCGATCCGCGACGCCGTGCACACGGACCTCGCGCAATCGCGCGAAGTCTACGACTGGGTAAGCGCGCTGTGCCGCAAGATGGGCGCCGCGCCGGATGACCAGGTGCCGTTCGAGAAATACGCGGCAGCTGCGAGCGGGCTCGCGAAGCCGTCTTCGGCAGCGCGCGCGCTTGCCAACGGCGCACCCAACATCGAGCGCGTCGATTCGCTCGTCCAGCGCATCGCGGCCGAGCGCGGCATGCACCTCGCGACCGTCGACACGGTCGTGGCGGCGGTCAACCAGCGGCTCGCGGAGAATCGGCGGCCGAAGTGAGCGGCTCCGGGTCCTCTTCGTCGGGGGTTTCCATCTCCCAGCTGTAGACCTTGCGCGGAGGAACGTCGCGGCCGCGCAAGGCCACCGCAAGCACGACGCCGACCACGGCGGCGGCCAGGTGCGTCTCCCACGACACGCCGTGCTTGATCGGCAGCACGCCCCACACCATCGCACCGTACAGGAACGCGACGAGGATCGACGCAGCCCACGCGCGCCGGTCGCGGCGCAGGATCCCGCCGACGAACACGTACGCGACGATGCCGTACACGAGGCCGCTCGCGCCGATGTGGATGGAATCGCGCGCGAAGAGCCACACGAGGATGCCCGGCACGACATACACCGCGGGCAGCACGAAGCGCGACGAATCCGGATACAGGTACAGGAGCGCGGTGCCGCCGATCAGCAACGGCAGCGCGTTGGACGCGAGGTGCAGCACGTCGCCGTGCAGGAGCGGCGCCATCACGATGCCACCGAGGCCTGCGACATCCCGCGGATGGATGCCGAATCGCTGCAGGTCGAGTCCAAGCGCCCACGACACGAAGTGAATGAACGCGAGCGCCGCGACGAACATGACGCTCACGAGGGCCGCTGCGCGAAACCGTGTCCGGGAATCGTCCGAGGCCGCGTAAGCGGGGTCGGTGGCGTGGATCTGCATGGCGTTATAGTGGGTGCGCATGCCGACCGTTCAATGGCCGTTCGTCGTGAAATAATCATTCCCCTATGAACATCACGCTCATCGGATCGCGCTACTTCGGCTCCGCGGTCTTCGACACGCTCCATAAGCAGGGATTCGCGATCTCGCAGGTGGTCGCCCCTGCAGCCGACGACCGGCTCGCCGTCGCGGCGAGCAAGGCCGGCATTCCCGTTCACGTGCTCGCCAACCCGAAGATCGTCCCGGGCGATGCGATTCCCGAGGGGACGGGCCTCATCGTCGCGGCGCACACGCATGCGCGCGTGAGCGACGACGCGCTCGCCCGTTCGCGCCTGCGCGGCGTAGGCTATCACCCGTCGCTGCTGCCGCGTCATCGCGGCATCGCGGCGGTCGAGTGGACGATCCTTTCGGGCGACCCGATCGCGGGCGGATCCGTGTATCACCTTGCCGATGGCTGGGACGCTGGGGCGGTTGCGAAGCAGGACTGGTGCTTCGTCGGCAAAAACGAGACGGCGCGCGAGCTGTGGGAACGCGCGCTCGCGCCCATGGGGCTGCGGCTCCTGACCGAGGTCGTGCGCGCGGCGCGCGCCACCGGCAGCATTCCCGAGCACAAGCAGGACGAGCGGTTCGCCACGCGCGCGCCGATGATCAAGCGCACCGTATCGCTCACCGAGGACAACGCATCCATGATCACTTCGCTCGTCGTCACCGTCGTGGGGCCCGACCGCCCGGGCATCGTGAGCCTGCTGTCCGCGAAGGCGCAGGCCTTCGGCGCCAACTGGGCCGGCAGCCGCATGGCGAGCCTCGCCGGACAATTCGCCGGCATGGTTCACCTCGAAGTGCCGCCGGAGCATGCGCAAGCGCTGACGGAAGCGCTCCTCGCGCTCGCGTCGGCCGAGTTGAAGATCCACATCGCGCGCAGCGACGTGGCACAGGCGCCCGCGGGCCGCCGCGTCGTGCGGCTCGAGGTCGTCGGCCACGACAGGCCGGGCATCGTGCGCGACCTCTCCGGCGCACTCGCGCAGCGCGGCGTCAGCATCGAGGAGCTGCACACCGAGATCGTGAGCGGCGCGATGAGCGCCGAGCACCTGTTCAAGGTGAAGGCCGTGCTGCTGGTGCCGAAGTCGATGAGCAACGACGACGTTCGCGGCGCACTCGAAGCGCTCGCCAACGAGATGATGGTCGACGTGGCGCTGGGCGAGCAGGCGTAGCGTCGCAGCGAATGCGCCGCCATGCGCTCGAACTCGCCTACCCGGCGCCAGTGGCTCGCGGCAATCCTCGCACTTCCGCTGACCCACCCTTCATCGCATGCGCAGACACGCGCCCGTAGGCTGGGCGTGGTGTTGCCTGTCGAGGGCGCGGTTGAATCAGAAAAATTCTTGTTGCGCCTGCGGGAGGCCGGTTGGGTCGAAGGACGCAACCTCGTAATCGACAGGCGGCTCGCGCCGAACGCAACGTCGCTGGAAGAAGGTTTGCGTGCCATGGTCGACGCTCGCCCGGACCTCATTCTGGTGGGTGGTTCAGCGTCCGCGATCGCGGCGCGGCGGGCAACGGCCGTTATCCCCATTGTGTTCTCCATGGGAGCCGACCCCGTGGCCCTTGGGCTGGTCAAGACTCTCGCGCACCCCGGGGGCAACGCGACGGGGCTGTATCTCTCGCTCGCGGTGCTCGAGACGAAGCGCCTCTCGCTACTCCGGGAATTGATGCCCGGCATTGAGCGCGTGGCCGTGTTGCACGACTCACGCAGCATCTACTGGCAATCGTCGAGGGAAGGCCTCGAGGCCGCGTTCCTCGCATCCGCCATTAAGCCATCCTATCTTGAGGTCACGTCGTCCGAGGGCATCGATGGCGCAGTCGAACAGGCCGCCGCCTACCGCGCTCAGGCGGTCCTTCTCTCATCCGACATCTTCTGGTACGTGCATCGCGATTCTCTGCTCGATGCCGCTCGCCGACGCCGCCTTCCCGTCGTCGCCGCCGACACCGATGTCGCACAAGCAGGTGCGCTTCTGTCGTACATTTTCGATGAGGAGGACAGCGACCGCATCATCCTCGATTACGCCGACAAGGTCCTTCGCGGTGCCCGCCCGAACGATCTTCCGGTACAGGAGCCGCGCAAGTTCGTACTGTCCATCAACGTGACGAGCGCGAAAAGCCTCGGCATTTCGATCCCGCAAAGCATCCTAGCCCGCGCCGATCGCGTGTTCCGCTGAGTCGCCCTCGTCGAGGGTCTGTAGCTCGTACAGCCGGCGGTAGATGCCGCCGTCGATGATCATGAGCTCGTCGTGCGTGCCCGACTCGGCGATGCGGCCGTGCACCAGCACGACGATCCGGTTCGCCGCGCGGATGGTCGACAGTCGATGCGCAATTGCGATGACGGTCGATGACTGCGCGACATCGGCGAGCGCCGCCCGCACGGCCTGCTCGGTTTCGCTGTCGATCCGCGACGTCGCTTCGTCGAGCAGCAGGACGCGCGGCGATCCGGCCAGGGCGCGCGCGATGGCGATCAGCTGCTTCTGTCCCGACGACAGGCGTGCGCCGCCTTCGCCGAGCTCGGTGTCGTAGCCCTTTGGAAGGTGAGCGATAAAGCCGTGCGCACGCGCCGCGCGTGCGGCGCTCGCGATCGTCTCGTCCGGCAGGCCGCGGCCCATGTCGATGTTCTCGCGCACGCTCGCCGCGAGGAGGAACGGCTCCTGCGGGACGAGTCCGACCGCGTCGCGGAAGTGGCCGGCGTCGATCTCGCCGATCGGCACGCCGTCGATGTCGATGCGTCCGCTTTGCGGCGCATAGAAGCGCAGGAGAAGCGACAGGAGCGTCGTCTTGCCGCTTCCCGTCGGCCCCACGATGCCGACGAAGCTTCCTGCGGGAATGTCGAGCGAAACGTCGTGGAGCACCGGATGCGCAGGATCGTAGCCGAAGCTCACGTCGGCAAATTCGACATGGCCGGCGCCGATACGTCGCGCGCTCGTCGACTGCGGCGCCTCGGGCTCGCTCAAAAGCGCATCCACCCGCGAGGCGGCAATGACGGACTGCTGCAGGACCGAGAACTGCATCGTGATCTGGATCAACGGATCGACGACGCGCGCGACGTACGCGATGAACGCGTAGAGCAGACCCACCTCCACGCCCTGCAGGTTCTGGGTGCCGATGGCAGCCACGAGCGCCACGATCAGCAGGACGTTGACGAAGTCGAGCGCGGGACGCAGCAGCCACGCGTTGGCACGCACTTCGCCGAGACGCGCGCGGTAGTGGGCGTCGTTGGTGCGCGCGAACCGCTCGCCGAAGCGCCGCGCCGCGCCGGCGGCCTGCAGCACGGCCATGCCCGCGATGCTTTCCGCCATTTGCGCGTTGATTTCGCTGCGCAGCTCGCGTGCGCGGGTGACCGCGCCGGCGGACAGGCGCTGGTAGCCGAGCACGATGCCGACGGTCGCCGGGACGAGCAGCAGCACCACGAGCATGAGGCGCCAGTCGAGCCACAGCATCGCCACGACGACGCCGAACAGCACGGTCACTCCGACCAGGATCTCGAAGAGCACCTTGACGTAGAGGTCCTTGACGGCCTCGGTGTCGTTGGTGATGCGGCTGACGAGCTGTCCGGTGATCGCCCTGTCGAAGAAGCTCATCGGCAGCTCGAGCGCGTGCGTGTACACGCTGGCGCGCAGCCGCTGCACGGAACGCGTCGACAGGCCGGCGAGCCGCACGAGCTGGAAGTAGCGAATGATCGACGCGATGCAGCCCGACGCGAGCATTCCTGCGAGAAGCAGCGCGATCGCGGCGACGTCGCCGTTGCGCGGGAGCAGGTAGTGGTCGATGAAGCGCTTGCCGAAAATGGGGCCTGCGGCTTCGAGGAGGCCCGCAACCCCGAGCAGCAGCGCGGCGATGACCACCTCGCGCCGGTCGGGACGCGCAGCGCGGTAGAGAAGCGCGAGCGCACGCCGACGATCGTGGGTGCCGATTCGCCGGAGGTCCGGGTGCGCGTCGCTGCTCACGCGTTCTCCAGCGACTCTTCGATCTGCTGGTAGCGCCATTGCACGGCGTACCAGCCGTCGAGCGCGATCAACGCATCGTGCGTGCCGCGCTCGGTGATGACGCCGTCACGCAGCACGACGATCTCGTCCGCGTCGGCCACCGCCGACAGGCGATGGCTCACGATGATCGCGCTTCGGTTCGCACGTTCCTCGCGCAGGTGCGCGAGGATGCGCGACTCGGTACCCGTATCGACGGCCGACAACGCGTCGTCGAGGAGTAGTAAAGGCGCTTCCGACAGCAGCGCACGCGCGATTGCCACCCGCTGGCGCTGGCCGCCCGAGAGCGTGACGCCGCGCTCGCCCACGCGCGTGTCGAAGCCGTCGGCGAAGCGCAGGACGTCGCGGTCGAGATCGGCCATGCGGGCCGCGTGCTCGATCTCGGCGCGCGACGCATCCGCACGGGCGAGCGCGATGTTCTCGGCGATCGTCGCGGAGAACAGGAACGGCTCCTGCGGCACCCACGCGAGGACGCTGCGCAGGGCCGCGAGCTTGTACGCTTCGATCGCGACGTCGTCGAAGCGGATTGCGCCCGATTGCGCGACGTCGTGGCGCAAGAGGAGATGCAGCAGCGTCGATTTACCCGAACCGGTCGGTCCGACGATGCCGAGCGTGCGCCCGCGCGGCACCGCGAAGGAGATGTCGCGCACCGCAGGACCGCGCGAATCGTTGTAGGCGAAGGTGACGCCGTCGAAGATCAGCGTGCCTTGCGGCGGCGAGTCGCGCACGCCCGCGTCGTCGATCGACAGGGGCGCCCGCAGCACCGGGTCGAGGCGCGTCCACGCCGCCTTGCCGCGCTCGATGAGCGACAGCACCCATCCCGCGGCGAACATCGGCCAGATGAGCTGCGTGAGGTACATGGTGAACGCGGTCAGCGAGCCGATCGTGAGCTCGCCCTGCCAGACGAGCCAGCCGCCGAGCGCGAGTGTGAGCACGGTCGCCGTGGTCAGGGTCAGGCCCACCGCCGGCTCGTACGCGGATTCCCACTTCATGGCATCGAAGCTCTCGCGCGCGGCCTGGCTCGTGCGCGTCGCGAACTCGTTGGCCGCGCGGCCGGTGAGCCCGAGCGCGCGCAACGTGCGCACCGCTGCGATCGTCTCCTGCACGTGCTCGTTGAGATCGGAGAACCGGTCGAGCGATCGACGCCACGCGTCGTGCACGTGGCGGCTGATCACGAAGAACGCGATCGCCATGAGCGGAAACGGCAGCAGCGCGACGAGCCCGAGGCGCCAGTCGACGCCGAGCGTCATCATCGCGACCACGAGCACGAGGGTCAGCGTGCCGTCGAATCCCGCGAGGAACGCCTCGCCGGCCGCCATCTCCACCGCGTCGACGTCGTTGGTCGCGTTCGCCATGAGGTCGCCGGTGCGCTCGCGATGGAAATAGCGCGGCGCCTGCTGCGACAGCCGCGCGTACAGCGAGGTGCGAAGCTCGACCCCCAGCCTGAACGCGGCGCTGAAGAGCTCGAGGCGCCAGCCCACGCGCAGGAAGTAGATCGCCACGCCCATTCCGAGCAGCAGCGCGATCTCGCGCCACAGGGACGTGCCGACGAGGTCGCCCGCCACGAGGCCGTCGATGATGTGGCCGACGCGCCGGGGGATCATGACCGTCATGATCGCGATTCCGACGAGCATTAGCGCCGCTGCCGCATACGCACGCCAGTGGCGTCGCGCGAAGGCGGCCACGAAACGGATGAGGTCCACGTTCGACTACCCTGATGGGAACCGCATCTCGAAGCGCGCGCCGCCGCCGGGTGCGTCCGTGATCGCGAACGCACCGGCGTGCGCGAGCGCGATCTCGTTGGCGATCGCAAGCCCGAGTCCCGTGCCGCCGGTCGCGTGATCGCCGCGATAGAAGCGCTGGACCACGCGGCTCCGCTCGGCCGGCGCGATGCCGCGGCCCGTGTCCTCCACGATCACGGTGGGCTGCGGCGTCAGGCGCACCGACACCGTCACGCGGGTGCGCGCCGGGCAATACTTGAGCGCGTTGTCGAGGAGGTTGTTGAGCGCTTCGGCGACCAGCGCCTCGTCGATGTCGACGAGCGCGTGCGCCGACCCTTCGTCGAAGCCGAGGTCGATCTGGGCCGCCATCGCCGCGGGCACCCAGCCGCGCGCGGTCTCGAAGGCGAGCTCGTAGAGGTCCGTGCGGTGGCGATTGGCGCCCGATTGCGCCTCGGGCTCGGCCCGCGAGAGCAGCAGCAGCTGGTTGGCGAGCCGGCCCGCGCGATGCACGACGTCCTGCAGGCGCGCGACCGCCTCGCGCATTTCCTCGACGGAGCCGCAATGAAGCGCCTGCTCGGCCTGCAGCTGCAGCGCGGTCAGCGGCGTGCGAAGCTGGTGCGCGGCGTTGGCGATGAACGTGCGATGCGCAAGCGCCGCGGCATCGAGCTTGGCGATCAGCGCGTTGAGCGCCTCGATGAGCGGCATCATCTCCGCAGGCATGTTCTGCCCCGCCACGGGGACGAGCTTGCGCGCGCTCATGTCGCGCAGCGACACGGAGAGCGCATGCAGCTTGTCGGTCTGCACGACGATGGCGCGGTACGCGACGCCGCCCGCGAGCAGGAGAAGGGCGATCTGCGGAACCCATACGTACAGCAGGATTTCCTCGGCCACGCGGTCGCGCTTGCGCGTCGTCTCGCCGACCGTGACCGTCCACTCCTCCGACACCGGCGGCAGCGGCGAGGTGAGCTCCACGAAGCGCATCGTCGCCGCGTCGACGTCGGCGTCGTAGAAGCGCACGCTGGGATAGCGCTCCTCGTTGCGGCCCTCGCGCGGCACGTCGCGCCCGCCGATCACGCCGCTGCGGGCGCCCTCCACGCGGAACAGGACCACGTCCTCGGCGTCGAACTCGAACATCTCCTGCGCGACCCGCGGCAGGTGAAAGGCCGCCTGCCCGCCGCTCAATCGCACCTGCTGCGCGAGCGTCTGCGCCGAATCGACCAGCCAGCGGTCGTACACGCGGTCGGCGTAGCGGCGCGCGGCCCAGAACGACAGCGCGCCGTCGAGGATGAACAACGCGACCAGCGGCAGCGCGAGCTGCACGATGAGCCTGCGGCGCAGGCTCGCCGGTGTGCGCGGCGCGGTTGCGAAGTCAGCCTGCGCCGTCATGCCGTCGTGGTCTTGAGGAGGTAGCCAAACCCGCGCACGGTGACGATCTCGACGTCGTTGCCGTGGATCTTCTGGCGGATGCGATGCACGTACACCTCGACGGTGTTGTCGCCGATGTCCTCGTTGCGCTCGGCCAGCGTTTCCGTGATCTGTGCCTTGGTCAGGACCCGCCCCGCGTTCTTCATCAGCCGCAGCAGCACGTGCAGCTCGCGCGGCGTGAGCGCGATCGCGCCGTCGCGGCCCGTCACCCGCGTCTCGTCCGGCGTGAATCGCAGCGCGCCCAGCGCGAGCGCGTGCGCCGCGGACCGGTCGGAGCGCCGCAGCACCGCCTGGATGCGCGCATCGAGCTCCGAAATGTCGAACGGCTTGACGATGTAGTCGTCGGCGCCCGCGCGCAGTCCGCCGACGCGCTCGACGGGCTTGTCGCGCGCCGTGAGGCAGATCACGGGCAGCGCATCGCCGATCGCCCGGACTTCGCGCAGCACCTCGGCCCCATCGCGGTCGGGCAAGCCGAGGTCGAGCAGCATGAGATGCGGCGCGGCGGTACGCACCTCGTGCAGCGCCTGCGCGGCCGTGCCGACGGTGCGCAGGCTGTAGCCCAAGCGGCCGAGCTCGAGCGACAGGAGGCGTGCGATGTCGGGGTCGTCCTCGACGGCCAGGATGCGGATCTGCACCCGGCGACTTTATCGCATGCGCACGCTGCGGTGCAGCATGCCATTTGAAAGGGATTTGAAAGGTGCGGCCCCTAAGCTTGGTCCTCCCGTCCTCGTCGAATCCCGTTTCGCATGGTCATCCGCAGTCCGAAAGATTTCTGGGCCGGCCTGCTGTTCATCGGTCTCGGCGTGCTCGCCATCACGGTCGGGTCACGGTATGCGCTCGGCACGGCGGCCCGGATGGGTCCCGGCTACTTCCCGCGCATCCTCGGCATCCTGCTCCTCGTGCTTGGCGCGCTCATCACGTTCCGCGGCATCCGGTGGGACGGCGACGCGATTCCCGCGTGGAAGTGGCGCCCGACCATCGTCGTGCTCGCATCCGTCGTGATCTACGGCATCCTCATCAGCAAGCTCGGCGTGGCGATCTCGACCGTCCTACTCATCATCGGCGCGTCGGCGGCGAGCCACGAGTTCCGCTTCAAGGAGTCGATCATCGCAGGTCTCTTGCTGTCCGCGCTTGCGGTCGGCGTCTTCGTGGTCGGCCTCGGCGTGCAGCTGCCGATCTGGCCCGCGTTCCTCCGGAGCTGAGATGAAAGTACCCCCACGCTCGCTGCGCTCGCTGCCCCCAAGGGGGCGCAGTCAGTTCCTCGGGGCGGCCCTTCGGAACTGACATGGAACTTCTTAGCCACCTCGCGACTGGTTTCGGCGTAGCGTTCACGCCGGTCAACCTCATGTACGCGTTCATCGGCTGCATGCTGGGCACGCTGATCGGCGTGCTGCCGGGCATCGGTCCCGTGGCGACGATCGCGATGCTGCTGCCCACGACGTACGCGCTGCAGCCCGTATCGGCGCTCATCATGCTGGCGGGCATCTACTACGGCGCGCAATACGGCGGATCGACGACCGCCGTCCTGCTCAACATGCCCGGCGAATCGTCCTCGGTGGTCACGTGCCTGGACGGGCACCAGATGGCCCGCAAGGGCCAGGCCGGGGCTGCGCTGGCGATCGCAGCACTCGGGTCGTTCTTCGCCGGGACCGTCGCGACGATGCTGATCGCGAGCGTGGCGGTGCCCTTGTCCGAGCTCGCTCTCAAGTTCGGGCCGGCCGAGTATTTCTCCCTGATGGTGCTCGGGCTGATCGGCGCGGTGGTGCTCGCGAGCGGCTCACTCATCAAGGCGATCGCAATGATCGTCACCGGCCTGCTGCTCGGCATCGTCGGCACCGACGTCAACTCCGGCACGCAGCGCTTCGCGTTCGGCATCCCGGAGCTGTCCGACGGCATCGGCGTCGTCGGCGTCGCGATGGGCCTCTTCGGGTTCGCCGAGATCATCACCAATCTCGAGTCGACGGAAAAACGCGTGCTCATCACCAACAAGGTGAAGGGCCTCTGGTTAACGAAGGAGCAGTTCAAGGCCGCTTGGCCGGCAGTGCTGCGTGGTACGGGTTTGGGCTCCATCCTCGGCATCCTCCCCGGGGGCGGGGCAATGCTGTCCTCCTTCGCTTCTTACACGGTCGAAAAGAAGATCTCCAAGCATCCCGAGGAATTCGGCAAGGGCGCCATCGCGGGCGTCGCAGGCCCCGAGTCCGCCAACAACGCGGGGGCGCAAACGTCCTTCATCCCGCTCCTGACGCTCGGCATTCCTGAAAACGCGGTGATGGCGATGATGGTCGGCGCAATGACCATCCACAACATCCAGCCGGGTCCGCAGGTGATGACGTCGAACCCGAAGCTGTTCTGGGGTCTCATCGCCTCGATGTGGGTGGGCAACCTGATGCTGGTCGTCCTCAACCTGCCGCTCATCCACATGTGGGTGAAGCTCCTGATGGTCCCGTACCGCCTGCTCTATCCCGCCATCCTCCTGTTCTGCGCGGTCGGCGTGTACACGGTGAACAACACCGACGTGGACGTCTCGATGACGGCGTTCTTCGGACTGCTCGGCGTGCTCTTCATGAAGCTCGGGTGCGAGCCTGCGCCGCTGTTGCTGGGCTTCGTGCTCGGACCGATGATGGAAGAGAACCTGCGACGGGCGATGCTCCTGTCGCGCGGCGATCCCACGGTATTCCTCACGCGGCCGATCTCCGCGGCCATGCTGATCGCCGCAGTGCTGCTGGTCGTGATCATCGCGCTGCCCAACATCCGGGCCAAGCG
>Ga0207691_10004549_pt1 | contig 13425 bp, 9 predicted proteins | sample KBSM13metaG_FD_184327 | JGI IMG/M metagenome (GOLD analysis project Ga0207691, IMG submission 184327) | Miscanthus rhizosphere microbial communities from Kellogg Biological Station, Michigan, USA - KBS M1-3 metaG (SPAdes) (version 2) | ecosystem: Host-associated > Plants > Roots > Rhizosphere >... | reverse complement strand
TGATGCGCGTCGCCGGCAGGGATCAGTACCCACTGGCCTGGCGCATCGATCTGCTTGAGGCCGACCGGCGCAGGCGCGTTCGCCTTTGCCTTCTCATCCGGCCCTTCCGACATCACCTTGCCGCTCACGAGCACCACGATCGTCGGGACGGCGTGCGTATGAGACGTCTGCGTCCGCTCCTTGTTGAGTGCGATGTTGTAGACACGAAACGATCGCGATTCCTTGGCGAGTGTGGTGCCTGCTGCCGACACTGCCGGCGTCGACGACCATCCACTCGGCTTCAGGTTCTCAACCGCAAACAGATGGTAGGGGGTGCTGCCGACAGTCTGGAAGCTATGCGTGGCGGGCTTTCCACTGTACTCAGTGGTTTCGATGTCCCCGACTGGCCGCCGCGGACGGTCCGTCAACGATTGTCCTGCTGACTGCGATTTGACCTCTGCACCACTGCTCATCGAGATGGTGACCACATCCCGATCATGCGAATGGTCGAGCGTCTTCTCGCCCGGTGGGAGATCGACATCCAGAATTCGGAACTGACTGTTCTCGAATACGACGCGATGATGCGGTTCCTTGGTCACGGGGATCTGCGCGCTGGCGGCAGCGCTCGCGACGAGGATAAAGAAGGCGGCAAGGCGGGATGCATTCATGGCACTCGATGATAGTCGACGGTGGGGCTTGACGGCTACGAGATCGCCAAGCTGATCGATGATCCTGTAGGATGTCCCCCAATCGTCGTCGGCTCTCAGCTCCAACTGGACGCAGAACTCATGAGGAAGGGGTGTCGCAATGAGGTCACTCGCGCGTTCGTTCTCCCTCCTTGCAGTCCTTCTGCTACCGACACTCGCACATGCGCAAACGACATTGGCCGGCATCGTCCGGGATCCGTCCGGCGGTGTGTTGCCTGGTGTAACGGTCGAAGCGAGCAGCGCGGCGCTCATCGAAAAAGCCCGTAGTGCCGTCACCGATGGATCGGGCCAGTATCGCATTACCGATCTGCCGCCGGGCGTCTACTCGATCACGTACATGCTGCCCGGGTTCTCGAGAGTCGTGCGTGAAGGGGTAACGCTTTCGGGCTCCGGCGCCATCAGCGTCGATGTCGAGCTGCGTCTCGGAAGCGTGGAGGAGACGGTCACGGTGACCGGCGAGTCACCGGTCGTCGACGTGCAGACGACACGCAGGGAGACGGTGCTGAGCAACGACGTGATCCAATCGCTGCCGGTTACGCGCAGCTACACCGGCATCATGAGCAACATCGCGTCGCTGATGCCGACCGGTGGCGTCGGCGCCGAGACGAACCCCGGTCAGATCAACCGCTTCACAGCGCATGGCGGGCGTCAGAACGAAGGACGGATCTCGATCAACGGCTTGCTGGTCACAGAGCCCGGCTCGGGCGCCGGCGTCTCGTCGCTCGCCTACGACGTGTCCAACGTGGATGAAATCCAGGTGCTCGTATCTGGCGGCTTGGGTGAAGCAGAAACCGGCGGGCCAATCATGAATCTCGTGCCGCGCTCGGGCGGCAACACGTTCGCCGGCTCTGCTTTCTACAGCGGCGCGGGCGAGTGGTCGCGTGCAAACAATGTCGACGATGAATTGCGGGCGATCGGGATTCTGGAACCGTCGGCGCTCATCAACGCATTCGATGTCAACGGATCCTACGGTGGTCCCATACTGCGAGATCGTTTGTGGTTCTTCGGCACCGCCCGAACGTTCGGGCAGGCGACGGCCGTTTCCGGGGCGTACGCCAACCTCTACGCCGGGGACCCGACGCATTGGGACTACGCGCGCGATGAAGGAGTCGTGACGCGCAATGCATCACGTTATGACGTCTTCTCGATCCGCTTGACCGACCAGCTGACGCCGCGCAATCGGGTGTCGTTCTCCCAGGAAAACCAGTATCGCTGTCAGGGTTCCACGCTGACGCAAAGCGGGGAGGGCTGCAGGGGGCGCAGCGGGGACTGGATCGCGATCGGGAACTCCACCAACTCGCCAGAAGCGTTTCCCGGATATCACGACCTGCCGTACTACGTGACCCAGGCGACGTGGTCGTCGCCGGTATCCAATCGGCTGCTGCTCGACGCGGGATTCTCGCGGTTTCATTACCGGTTCGCAGGCAACGGTCAGGTGCCGCCCGATGGGCTCACCGATCTGATTCCGGTCACGGAGCAATCTTCCATCTATGGCCTCGCGAACTTCAGCTATCGCGGCCTCTACGATCCCAACGCGCATGCCTTTGCAGACAACAAAGCGACATCGCTGCAGTGGCGGGCGTCAGTCGCGCGTGTCAGCGGGGCGCACAACTTCAAGGTCGGTTACATGGGCTCCAGCCTGGTGCAGACCTCGGGGCGCGTCGCCAACGATTCTCAGTTGCGCTACACATTCAACAACCGCAGTCCCATCAGCTTTGGATACCTCCTCGCGCCCCGGTGGGACACGACCGACCGCACGATGACCGCGGCGCTTTTCGCCCAGGATCAATGGACACTGGGCAAGTTGACGCTGCAAGGCGCTGTTCGGTACGACCGCGCCTGGAGTTGGGCGCCGGCCGAGGGCAACGGCACGACCGAGACGTCGATCTTCAACCCGGAGCCGATCTCGTTCGAGCGCACGGTGAGCGTCAAGGGCTACAACGACATCACGCCGCGATTGGGTGTCGCCTACGATCTGTTCGGTACGGGCAAGACCGCTCTCAAGGCCAACCTCGGGAAATATCTCAAGAGCGCAGAAGTCGGCGGTGTCTACGCCGCGAACAACCCGGCTGTGAAGACCGTGACGCGAGTGACGGCACGGCCGTGGACAGACGGCAATCGAAATTTCCGGATCGATTGCGACCTGTCCAATCCACGACTGCAGGACAACCTGGCGTCAGGAGGCGACCGCTGCGCGGCGCTGGGAGGGAATGACCTCAACTTCGGTAATCCGAATCCGAACCTGACGACGATCGACCCGGGCATCCTGGAAGGGTGGGGTGTTCGCGAATCCGACTGGCAGTTCGGCGTGTCCGTTCAGCAGGAGGTGCTGCCGCGCGTCGCATTGGAAGTCGGCTACAACCGGCGCTGGTTCCAGAACTTTCTCGTCACCGACAATCTGCTCATCGGGCCGGAGGATTACCAGCCGTGGACGCTGACGGCACCGCTTGATCCTGATCTCCCAGGCGGCGGCGGTTACCCGGTGACGTCATACGACCCGACGCCCGCCGCGTTCGCGCGCGGTGCCCGGAACTTCCAGACGTTCGAGACCAATTTCGGGCCGGCGCGCACGTGGTACTGGCACGGGGTCGATGTCACCGCCAACGCGCGATTAGGAGGTGGCGTCACTCTCCAGGGAGGCACCAGCACCGGGCGTGGCGTACAGGATCGATGCGAGACGGTGGTCAAGATCGATACCCCCGATCCACGCGGTTGCGCGGTGACCGAGCCGTGGATCACGGCGGTGCGAGGGTTGGCGAGCTACACAATTCCCAAGGTTGATGTGCTCGTGAGCGGAACGTTTCGCTCGCTGCGCACGACGATCCCCTTCCTGCAGGCGAACAACTCGGCCACCAATGGGGCATCGCTGTCAGCCAACTACAACGTTCCGAACACCGTCGTGCAGAGTCTGCTCGGCCGTCTGCCGTCCGGTTCCAACGCGAATGGCACGACGATCGTGAACCTGGTGGAGCCGGCGCAGGTGTACGGCGACCGCGTCACCCAGATTGACATGCGCTTCGCGAAGATCTTTCGGTTCGGCTCGAGACGGGCGGATGTCGGCGTGGACCTCTACAACCTGTTCAACACCAACGATCCGGCCGGCTACGAGCAGACGTTCGACTACGCCACGCAGGGCGCGAGCTGGTTGCAGCCAACGTCGATTGTGCCGCCGCGATTTGTGCGTCTGAACGTGACGTTGAATTTCTAGCGAAGCTCCGTCTCAGACCACTCGTTACGCGACCGAGGGTAGGGCTTCCGGGCCTCTCGCCTTACCTTTCGGCTGGCGTTCGACCTTCGTTTCCACTTTGGCGTTGATGTTTGCGCCCTCCTGCACTAACAGGCGTCCGCACGTGACGGTTCCTTCTACTGATCCTCCCTGGCGCACGTCGAGCTTCTCGCGCGCGACGATGCTCCCGACAACGGATCCCAGCGTCGTGACCACCCTGACCGTCATATCCGCCATGATTGTCGCGTGCGGCCCCACGGTTAATACATGATCGGGCAGGTCGATGCGGCCTTCCACCGTACCGTCGATTGTCAGGTCTTCCGATGCTTTGACTTCGCCCTTGATGAAAATGGAACGTCCCAGATGCGCGCGCGTCTCGCTCGCATCACCGGCCTTGCGCGGTCCGCTGTCAGGGAGCGGCGCAGGCTGAACTTGCTTCTGTCTCGGATCCTCTTGATTCCACATGCCAGGTACCTCGCCCACAGATCTCGGCTCGGCGCGTCCGACAGCTTAGGGCTGGACGCGCAGCCCGTCCTGTTTTGAAGCTCGCGCCCCGAAGACCGTAATCGGGCATAAGCGACGTCCCTACAGCGACTTGCTGGTCGCTATGGCGGCATCGTGTTCAAGAAAGCCGCACGTGATCTCGTGGCGTTCAGGGCGACGATCCTCGGGCACCAACGACAGGGCCCGATTTCTCCAGCCTTTGTGGAACTGCCGCAGCTACCGTGCCGCTGGCACGGCGGTTGCCGAACTGTCGTCACAGGATTGGTGATGATGGGTGAACGTCTGCGTGTGATCGTTGCGTTGGCAGATGCCTTTGAAGGCGCTGCCGTTTACGATGGGCTCCTTTCGGCTGGATTCGATCCGGCGTGGTGTTCAAATGTGCGCGAGGTTGGGGATGCGATGCGAGCCCAACCTTTCGATCTTGTAATTGCGGACGTGTCCCTGGCGCTGGATGGCCGTCTACAGAGTGAAGGCCGCGCGCGCAATCCACTCACCCCAATCATCCTGATCGGCGACCCTGGTTCGCGGCCTGTCAGCTGGAGCGGGCGGACGATGCACCTGACGCGACCTGTCGATCAAGCGATGCTCACCTGCTTTGTGACGATGGCTCTGCACCAGGACAAGCCCGTTAGACGATCGGTGCGGAAACGGGTCAATCCGATCCAGGCCGTTGTCAACGGCGTTCCCGCGCATATCCTCGACGTCAGCGCGGAGGGGTTGCGCCTGGAGCTGCCTGGAGGTCGACGGTCGGTGCTTCCGCCTATCTTCACCGTCCGGCTGCCGCTCGCCGATCTTGCCTTCACGGTGCAGCGCAGATGGACTCGGTCCGAGTCGAACTCTGGTCAGACGATCTGGTACGGCGGCGCGCTATCACAGAACCGGGCGAGTATCGAGCAGAGATGGCGCATTTTCATGGATACGCTTCCCGTCGTGAGCGAAGGCCACGTCTCGCTCGTCGGGTGAAAACCGACGCGGTCAGGGAGCCGGCTTTATTCCGAACTCGACCCACTGAACGAGCTGGGAGAACGCTGTTACGAGTTCCTGAGACGTGAACGTACAGTGGCCATATCCATTCGCCGTCCCAGGGACGGTGTGCTGGACCAGCAAATTGGAATTACCGGCCGCGGCGACGGCGGCGCCGTACAAATCGCGGTGAAAACCCGGCGCGAGCGGATCGCGAAAGGTCGAGATCGTGAGGGCCGGGATCTCGAGATCGCCAGTCGGCGTGTAGTTCTGGTCGACGTAATTCAGGCCTGCGGGTGAGGCTGAGAAACGTTGAATGCTCGCGTTGATCGACTGGAGAACCATCGCGGGAAGAGCCCCTGTGTAATCGGTATCGGAATTGTCGAAAAATGGCCGCCCATGGGTGAGCGAGAGGACGTGCGGGTAATTGCTCGCACCGACGAGCGCGGTCACGATCGATTGAATGAGCTCCGCACCGCTCGCGAATGGAACAGGTGTTTGTGTGATGCGGGCGATCGTGGATGCCCCGGTCAGATTGGCTGACATCGCCGCGATTGCGGGGAGGATGATGTCAGACGTCACATCGATGTCCGCCGGGACGTCTACGAGCGTACCGGTGAGGACGCCAGGATAGAAGAGATCGAAGAGGACGCGGACGTTTGCAAAGTAATCGAGCTCCGGACGCAGTCCGCCCGAAACCGGGCATGCGGCAAGCAGGCCTACGAACTTTCCGGGGTACGTTTCGACGAGCTCGATGGCGATGAGTCCACCCATCGACCCACCCGCGGCGTAGATACGACTGGGATTTCCGAATTTCGAAGTGAAAATACCCAACAACTGATGGGTGCGCTGCGCGCCGTCCTTCACCGCCCAGCCCGTCTCCGAAAAGCTCGAGACGGCAACGGCGAACCCTTGAGGTACGAAGAGCGCGATCACTCGCTCGGCGTCAGGTGGGATTGCGACCGGCTGGTCAGGAGAAACGAACCCGTGTGCGTAGAGGACGAGCGCGCCGTTCCAGGCCGTGGGCCGCACAAGCCGATAGAGCGCTCCCGGGCCGAGCGTGCCGTTGACGACATTATCGGCACGCGCTGAAGCGGCGAGTCCCAGAACCGTAGCAACGACGAAAAACACGACGAACGCGCTTCGCTTCAACATGACGACTCCTGCTTCCCTTTGTAGCTAAGCAGCTTTTCGAGCTGCAGGACATTGCAGCCGAGGGATGACGTGCGTTCGCGATCGATGGGGAGCCCGGCGGCGAGCGCCTGATCTTCGCTCATGCCTGCCCGTTCGAGCTCCAGCAGGCTGTAACCGTCAGCGAAGGCGACTTCACGCCCGGAGATCGCCCTCGGCTCCAGCCGAGACCTCGGCTCCAGCCGAGACCTCGGCTCGAGTCGAATTTCTGTACGGGCGAACCATCGGCGAAGAACATCAATCATTGCGCGAGCTCCATGAGGGCGGTGCGCACCAGTTTCTTCACAATGGCGATCTTGTACTCGTTCTGGGCTAGCGGACGCGCCCCGGCAATCGCAGCCCGCGCCGCTGCCTCGATTGTCGTCCGATCGAGCCGCTTGCCATCGATCTCTCGTTCGGCGTCCTGGCTGCGCCACGGGATCGGTGCCACTCCGCCGATGACGATACGAGCGTCACGAGCCAGGCCGGAATCGAGGCGGAGCGCGACGGCAACGCTGGCGATGGCGAAGTCCCACGAGTTGCGCATCGCGTACTTGATGAATGTCGACCGTACGCCGGCCCGGATCGGCACCGTGACCTCGGACAGGATCTGTCCGTGCGTGACTCGATGCATGGAGGTGATGTTTTCAGCCGGTGGCATGAACAGGTCTTCCAGTGAGACCTGGCGCGGCGCCGGGCCGTGAATCGTGGCGGTCGCGCCCAGCGCGATGAGGGCGGGGGCCGTATCGGACGGCGAGACTGTGTAGCAGCGGTTCCCGCCGAAGATCGCATGCTCTTGATTCACGCCGTGACGCGCGTCGCATTGGATGCCGCCGGCGCGATAGCAGTACCACGGACCACGATAGTACGGACACCGTGAGTCCTGCAGGAGGTTCCCACCGATCGTGCCAACGTTGCGGATCTGGGGTGTAGCCACGCGCGATGCAGCCTTCGTCAGGGCGGGGCACAGTCGGTTCAGTTCGACATGGCGCTCCAGGTCTCCGATCGTCGTGAGCGCTCCGATTGAGACTCGTTCCCCGCTGACAGTCAGCTTGCGCAGGTCAGGTATCGTTTTCAGGTTGATGACAAATCGCGGTGTCCGCCGGTGCTGCTTGAGTTGATCGAGCAGGTCGGTCCCGCCGGCCATCAGCGCGGAGTCGAAACCGTGCCGCGCCGAGAGATCGACCGCTTCGTCGATTGATCGAGGCGACAGCAGCTCGAAAGGCGCGGGCTCGTCTACCGCAAGCTGCCACACGTCACACCAGCCTTCCGGCGCGCTCGAGCTCGCCGTAGACTCGCGACCAGGTGAACGGGATCTCACGCATGCGCACACCCGTCGCGTTGTAAATCGCGTTGGCAATCGCCGCGGCGGCGTTGAACATCGGGTTCTCACCGAGCCCCTTGGCGCCGAAGGGACCGGCCGGCACCGGTGACTCCACCAGGATCGGCACGATCTCGGGCACGTCGAGGACGGTGGGCGGACGGTAGTCGTAGAGCGACTGCGTCACGGGGATGCCGCTGTGCGGATCGATATGCAGTTCCTCGGTCATCGCGTAGCCGAGTCCCATGATGGTGCCGCCATCGACCTGTGCCAGCGCGCCTGGCAGATGAATCACGCGTCCACAGTCGTGCGCGGCGACGAGCTTCAGCACGGAAACCTGACCGGTCTCCATGTCTACTTCGACTTCCGCGAAGCTCGCGCCCCAGCTTTCGGCGGAGGGATTCCACACGTAGAAGCCGAGGCCGACCAGGCCGCCATCGGCGACAATCTGACGCGCGAGCGCCTCCGTCTGCTCGTGCAGCTTCGGTGTCGGGTCCTTCACGACCTGCCCCGTCGACTCGTCGAGATAGGGATTGAGATCGGTTGCGGGATCGAAGTACGGCGTGAAGTCCGTTCGTGCCTGCGTGCGGCCGGTTCGAAGCGCGTCTATCTGCCTTCGGAGATCGATTGCGGCGTTGTACATCGCCTTTCCGTGGCAGTGCACCGCGCGGCTGGCATCGCTCACGAAGTCCCACGTACACGTTGCGCTGTCACCCCACGTGCAGACAAGCTGATCGACCGGCATGTCGAGCGCGTTCGCCACGATGACGGCGATTCCGGTGTGCGCATTGGTGCCGAGATTACCCGAGCCGATCGGGACGTGGACCTTCCCGGCACGATCCATCCACACCAGACCATTGGAGGCATTGCGGCCGCTGTGTTCCTGGCTGAATCGCAGTCCGATGCCGCGGCGGATGGTCCCCGACTTCTTCGACGGATGTTGCCAGCTCTTCCAGCCGATCGCATCAGCCCCGTCCTGGAGGCACGCCTCGGCGCCAATCGCCATCAGTGTGACGTCGGGCACCACGTCGGTGTCGATCCGATCGCCGGCGTGCAGGCTGTTCCGTCGCCGGAACTCGAGCGGGTCCATGCCGATCGCATCGGCCACTTCGTCGACGTGCGTTTCGCGCGCGAACACCGCCTGCGGATGTCCGAAGCCGCGGAACTCGCCACCGACGGGCGAGCTCGTGTAGACGCAGTAGCCGTGATACCAGTAGTTCGGGATGCGGTAGGTTGCCACCATCCCCTGTCCGGCGACGCTCACGACGGCCGGTCCGCTCGAGGCGTAGCCGCCGGTGCGCGCGATCGCCTTGCACTCGAATGCCGTCATCGAGCCGTCCTTCTTCACGCCGGTCTTCAGGTAGAAGATGAACGGATTCCGGGTGTCTTCGGCGAACAGCAACTCCTTCAGCGTGTATTCGAGCCGGACGGCGCGTCCCGTCTTTCGCGCCAGCAGCGCGGCGATGCCTTGATAGAGCGTCTTGCCGAGCGTGTCCGTGCACTTGCCCCCGAACCCGCCGCCAACGTACGACGAGATCACGCGGACGTTCCGGCGATCCACTCCAAGCGCGTTCGCGATGGTTTCCTGCGCGGCGAAGACGCTCTGCTGCGAGTCCCACATCGTCACCTGTTCGCCTTGCCATTGCGCGACCACCGCGTGCGGCTCGATCGGTGCGTGGCACTGAATCGGCGTCACGTAGCGCCCTTCGACGATGATGTCGGCTTGAGCGAATCCCTGCTCGACACTGCCGCGCTTGTATTCGACCGTCGGCATCCGCGCCGGCTGCGGGCCGGCGAACCCCGCGACAACACCATCGTCGTGAATCGCGCGGGTGTCGGTCTCGAGATTGCGCTCGGCATCTGGAAGCGCATCGTGCACGTCGTAGACCACCCGAATCAGGTCCAACGCTCGCTGCGCCGTATATTCATCGTCTGCGGCGATTGCGGCGACGGCGTCGCCGACGTAACGAGCTCGCCTGTTCATGAACAGGCGATCGCTGCGGACCGGCGAGCGTTCGTTGGCGCTGGCGCTGTCGCGATATCCATGCACATCGCGGAACGTGACCATGCCGCGATAGCCTGGCAAGGCGCGCGCGGCGCTGTCATCGACCTCATGGACATCCGCAAGTGCGTACGGAGAGCGAACCACCTTCGCGTGCAGGACTGTGCGTGGCGGGTCGTCGGCGTGGAAGCCGATGTCCCCCGCATATCGGGCGCTGCCAGTGGCCTTCTCACGAGCGTCGAGCGCCGGAACCGTCGATCGCAGCGCTTTGGCCGTGACACCCTCGTTGCTCTCAACGAGGGCGGCTGGTCCGATCTCACCGCACGAAACGATGGCGGCTCGTGCCGCTGCGAAGGCGTCACGTAGAGGCGGGTCTTTAGACCCGCCTGTCTCTTTAGACCCGCCTGGACATCCAGCGCCAAACAACACGCTCGCGATTTCGTTTCGATAGTTGCCGCAGCGGCACAGGTTTCCGCTGAGTGCGTGGCGCACTTCAGCTTCTGTCGGCGTCGGCGTTTTTTGCAGCAACGCCACGCCCGACATGATCATTCCGGGCGTGCAATGACCGCACTGACTCCCCATGTGATGAATGAAGCCTTCCTGAATCGGGTGCAGCGCTTCATGACGTCCGATGCCCTCGATCGTGGTGATCTCGCGACCCGTTACATCGAGCGCCAGGAGCATGCAGGAGTAGACAGGTAGCCCGTCCATCAACACCGTGCACGCGCCGCATTGACCCAGGTTGCAGGACTTCTTGGTGCCGGTCAGGCCGAGGTCTTCACGAATGGCCAGCAGCAGCGTGCGCTGGTGAGGCACGCGTAACGGACGTGTCTGCCCGTTGATACGCAGTTCGATGTCCGCGTAAGAATGCTCGTGAGTTTCGGCCGATCCACCCGCGGCCTGGCCTGACTCGGGCCGAAGCACTCGCAGTTGGCGGCCCGCGCCCACGAGCGCTGCTGTGGCGACGACGACACCCGCTCCAGCCCGGATGAAGGATCGGCGCGACGGATCGCCGGGATCGGACACCTCTTCGAGACGGGAAGCGAGGTCTGGTTCGTCTTCAGTCAACTATCAGCTCCAATTCCCAACTTCCAACTCCCAACTCCCAAGTCTCAATTTCGAAGCGCTCGATTCCCAAGATCGCGATTTCGACACACCGAGGCCAAGCCGGGTCCATAGAACAGGACCCGGCCTACGCTACCGGGATCGCTCCTCGTCGCGCGGTCGCCAACGTGCCGCATCGTTATACAGGTTGAAACTCGATCCCCGAAGATGTCCCGTCACCATCGACACAAGACGCGGCCAGTTCACGCGAAGAAGGCCGAAGTACACGTGTCCGACGAGGATGGCAATGAAAGAGAAGGCGCCCAGGTCGTGGGTCAGGCGCATCAGTCGCATCCAAGGGTGACTGAATGTTCCCCATGCTTCGGCGCTGATGAACAGATACGCGCCGCTCACGATGAGCTCAGCTGCCAGCAGCGTCAGACACGCGTGATAAATCTTCTGCCAGGGATCGTATTTACCGAATGCCGGATACTCGCGCGTGCGACCGAGGAAGTTGGCAGCGATGAGTCGGAGGTCCCGCAGGTCGCGCGCATCGAACCACATGGACCGGCCGTCACCGCGCCTGGGTGCCACGACGATATGCAGCGCGAGGCCGAGGACGAAGAGAGCGGCGAATATTTCGTGGAGCAGGAGCCAGGAACCTGGACCGAGCGACCCTGGTGCAAAGAGCGCAATGCCGCTCAGCGTCAAACCGAGGAGGAGCAGCGTGTTGCCCCAGTGGTACAAGCGAGCACCGATTTCATATCGCAGGACGCGTGCGCGGGGATGAACTTGCCGTGTCGACGAGGTTGAGACGGGGTGGCCTGTCGACCGCCTGAGCAGATGCACGCCAATGGCGGTGGCGACAAGTGCGACAAGGAGCCACGCGCCAGCCGACAACAGTTGTTGCGCTGCCTCGTCCGTGTAGAAATCGCGCCCATAATGGAATAGTGACATCGGCGCGCGTGCATTGTACGCGAGCTCTGCTGCGTTCACGGTCCGGATCATGGGACGACATTTGCACTGTGTCGTACGCAACGGAGTTTTGGCAGAGCGTGAGTCTCCCCGAAGACTTGAGAGGTGCGCCGTGAATGATGACCAACCTGTTGCCGTGCAGGATGAGGTTCCACTCAATCTGAGACTGCATAGATCGCCTGCCGTGAAAGTAAATCGGACACCATCGATTGAGAAGGTTCAGTTGCTGGGCCTGATCGCTTCCGGCGTGCTCCTGCTGGTGGCAAGCAAACGACGAGGCCGGTACGTCGTCCCCGCGGCTGCTTCTCTGGCCACCGGGAGTCTCGCCGCGCTGGCTGCCGTCATCGTGTCGCGACGCCGGCATGCCGCGCGTGAGGCGCTGATCGACGAGCGAGTCAGGCAGTCGTTTCCAGCGAGCGACGCGCCTTCGGTGTGACCTGAGCGTTGCACGCGATACGGCTCCGGCAAGGTATAGTCGCCAGCCGTGGATCGTCAGGCAACCCCAACCATCGAAGCCTTTTTTGCAGCCTGCCGCTCCGGAGACGTCGCCGCCCTTCGTGAACTGCTTGCGCGCGAGCCCGGCCTTGCTCGGGAGCGTCACTCGGGAACGACCGGTCTCCACGCCGCTGTCAACCATCCCGAGACCGTCAGGCTGCTGCTCGAGCGCGGCGCCGATCCCAACGCCCGCGACGAAGGTGATAACGCGCTGCCGTTGCATTTTGCCGCCGGGGGCGGTCCACTCGAATCGGTAAGGGCACTCCTCGACGCCGGCTCCGACGCGAAAGGCGTTGGCGATCTCCATCGGTTGGATGTCATTGGGTGGGCGACCGTGTTTGCAGACGCGCGGCGCGACGTGGTCGATCTGCTGGTCGAGCGCGGGGCGCAGCACCACGCGTTCTCTGCAGTCGCCCTCGGCGATCTGAGTCTGTTGCGACAGGTGATTGCGAGCAACCCGAACGCGATCCATCGGCGTCTGTCGCAGTTCGAGCAGGAACAGACAGTGCTCCATTACGTGATCGCGCCGCCCGACGGACTCGTCGGCGGGCTGTTCCGCACGGGCGATCACTATCGCACGCTGGAACTCCTGATTGAGCTCGGCGCCGACGTCGAAGCTCGCGACGCGAAGGGGCGCACGCCGCTTGCGCTCGCGATGCTCCGCGGCGACTGGGAAGCGATGCGGCGACTTAGTGCCGCCGGAGCGATGGTCCCGGAACCCGAAGAGCAGTCAGAAGCACTCCCTGCACCGACGCTCTCGGCGCTGAGTGCGTCCATTTCGAAACAGACACCAATGCTCAGTGTTCCGGACGTTGCAGCAACCGTGGCCTGGTATCGCGCGGTTGGATTCGAACTCGTTGGCAGTCACGGAGACGAGGGGAAGCTGGGCTGGGCCTGTGTGCGGCTGGGAAGTGCCGAGATTATGTTCGTGCCGTCGACCGATCCATGGCGATCGCGCGTGTCCGGGGTCAGCCTGTGGTTTCGCACCGACCGGATCGACGATCTCTATGCCCATTTGAAGCGGCGCCAGCTCGCCTAC
>Ga0207691_10004547_pt1 | contig 13428 bp, 10 predicted proteins | sample KBSM13metaG_FD_184327 | JGI IMG/M metagenome (GOLD analysis project Ga0207691, IMG submission 184327) | Miscanthus rhizosphere microbial communities from Kellogg Biological Station, Michigan, USA - KBS M1-3 metaG (SPAdes) (version 2) | ecosystem: Host-associated > Plants > Roots > Rhizosphere >... | reverse complement strand
GTGCTGAAAGCCTCTGGCTTCCGTCAAGCCCGCGATTCTTTTGGCGGCTAGGCCGCCCGAGGCAAAGCCTCTCTTCATTCTAAGTGGCACACGGAAAGCCGGAGGCTTTCCGCACGGGAGGCGGCAAAGCCGCAAAATCAACCAACTCAAACGCCAAAATAACCGTCGCTTGCCCGACTCTAGTCGCTCGGCTAGAATGACCATTTCTGCACCACGCAAAATTCACTACTGTGGAGTGGTCAGTCTCGAAGTGCTATGGCAATTGATCGCATATCCGTCAGGGGCGCCAGACAACATAACCTCAAGAATGTTAACGTCGACATTCCTCGCGATCAGTTCACTGTAATCACCGGCCTTTCCGGATCCGGAAAATCTTCACTCGCATTCGACACAATTTACGCTGAAGGTCAAAGACGTTACGTCGAATCGCTATCTGCCTACGCCCGACAGTTCCTCGATCAACTCGAAAAGCCAGATGTCGATTCAGTTGACGGTCTTTCGCCGGCAATTTCCATTGAGCAAAAAACTGTCTCGCGTAGTCCGCGCTCGACCGTCGGAACAGTCACCGAAATCTATGACTACATGAGGCTGCTGTTCTCATCAGTTGGTACCCCTCATTGTCATGTGTGCGGCGCAGCTATTACTCGACAGAGTGTCGACCAAATAGTGCAAAGCGTGCTCGGCCTGCCTGAGGGCGATCGAGTAATGGTGCTTGCACCCATCGTTCGCGGACGAAAAGGTGAGTTCAAAAAAGAACTGGAAAAGCTGGCGAAGGACGGGTTCATCCGTGCTCGCGTAGATGGGGAACTACTTTCGCTCGATGAAGAAATCAAACTCGACAAACGGCGAAATCATACGATCGAAGCCGTCATTGATCGTCTCCTCATCAAAACCGGAATCAAGGAACGCCTTACCGACTCAATTCGAACAGCATTGAAGTTGACGGGCGGTGCCGTCCTCGTCTCCATCGTCGACGGCGAAGAAAAACTCTATTCAGAGAAAATGGCCTGCGTTAACTGCGGTATCAATGTGCCACCCCTTGAGCCTCGATCGTTCTCATTCAACTCCGCCTACGGCGCCTGCAAACGATGTCATGGTTTAGGGACCGTCATGGAGATCGATTCGCTCAAACTAATTCCTGATGCGAGCCAAACACCCGAAAAACTCGGATACATGGGAACTGCCGACAAGCAAGGCTCCGCATATTTAAGAAGTGCGCTCCTGGCAGTCTGCAAACATTTTGACGCTGACCCTAGAACTGCATTCGCCGAGTTGTCTAAAGAGGTCCGCGATGGGTTTCTGAATGGCGTCGGCGCTAAATTGAGTTTCACCCAGGGACTGTATTCCTATCAGAGCGAATGGAAAGGCGCGCTCACGTGGCTGCATGATCGCCTAAACGAAGCTCCGTCCGAAAAAATCAGAGTCGCACTGGAGGAACTCGTCTCACCAACTGTTTGCCAGCAGTGCAAAGGACAGCGCCTGCGATCAGATTCACTATCAGTGCGTGTTGGCGGACGTGGCATTGCGGAATACACATCGTTGCCAATCGAGAACGCTGTTGATGCTTTCGCACAAGTAAAGCTCAATAGCCGTGAAGAACAGATCGCTGGCGGAGTCTTAAAGGAAATCCGAAACCGTTTAAGCTTTTTGAAGACGGTCGGGCTTGGTTATCTGACACTGGATCGATCTTCGGCCACTTTGTCAGGCGGTGAAGGTCAGCGTATTCGACTCGCCACACAGATTGGCTCGCAGCTGCGTGGTGTTCTCTACGTTCTCGATGAGCCTTCGATCGGACTTCACCCACGTGATAATCAGAAGCTGCTTGAAACGCTTGCTGCTTTGCGTGATCTAGGAAACACAGTCCTGGTAGTCGAACACGACGAAGAAACAATTCGCCGTGCAGACTATGTCGTCGACCTGGGACCAGGTGCTGGTACACATGGTGGTGAAGTGGTTGCGTTTGGCACAGCCGACGACGTCGCGGAGAATCCTAACTCAGTCACTGGACTCTACATGCGCGGCGCAAGAAAGATTGAAGTGCCCCTCGAGCGGCGCGCTCCTAACGGTAAGTACCTGACGGTTCAAGGTGCACATGCGAACAATCTTAAAGATATCGATGCGACGTTTCCGTTGGGGCTTCTGACCGTAGTCACCGGTGTATCCGGATCAGGCAAGTCAACACTCGTCGAAGACATTCTCTATCCTGCACTCGCACGTCACCTATACGGTTCGCTGGCCGAACCAGGTCGATACACAGCACTTGATGGCCTGGAACATATCGACAAAGTCATCGAGATCGATCAATCACCAATCGGTCGAACGCCGCGTTCAAACCCTGCGACATACACCGGACTGTTTACTCCACTTCGCGAGCTCTATGCGATGCTGCCAGAATCTCGTGAACGTGGTTACAAAGCCGGACGCTTCTCTTTCAACGTCAAAGGTGGCCGCTGCGAGGCTTGCGAAGGCGATGGCATGAAGCGTATTGAGATGAACTTCCTTCCGGACGTTTACGTGCTGTGCGATGTTTGTCGGGGAGCCAGATACAACCGGGAAACCATGGCGGTTAAGTACAAGGGTAAGTCGATTGCTGACCTCTTGAATACCACCGTAGAAGAAGCGTTGCCGATACTCGAGAATGTGCCGCAGATAAATCAAAAAATCCAAACGTTGCTCGACGTCGGACTTGGCTACATCAAACTTGGACAGTCTGCTACCACGCTCTCAGGCGGTGAGGCACAACGCATCAAGCTCGCAAAAGAACTGTCGAAGCGAGCTACCGGCAGAACGATCTATATCCTTGATGAACCAACAACCGGTCTACACTTTGCCGATGTTCATAAACTGCTCGACGTACTTCAACGACTAGTCTCGCTGGGAAATACCGTCATTGTGATCGAGCACAATCTCGATGTGATCAAGTCAGCCGACTACATTATCGATCTTGGTCCTGAAGGCGGAGAGCACGGCGGCCGCGTAGTGGTTGCAGGCACGCCTGAGGAAGTTGCCAGGTCACGACGTTCACATACCGGTCATGCGTTAAGACCCCTTCTCAATGGGCGTCTATCTCGAAACGGAAATGGCGAGGGGAATGGTAATGGCCACGTACGAGTCGACATCGATCCTGCATGATATACTCCGCCGCGTACCTATCCTGACCAGCAGATCCTTTTTAGATGTCTCAGTACGACGACACCTTTCGCCCAATCGATCTCCAGGGCGTTAAGACTTATCCGCTTGCTTCTCGTTCAAGCAAAGTCAATCTCAACGACTTTGCCCATCCCATCACTAAAGAGTCATCTGTCGAAGATTTTCTAAGTTCACTCCCAAACATCCTGGCAGTACAAAGTCTTCGACAACTGGCCACGCGAATTCATCGAGCGCGTGAACTTAGTAAACCAATCGTCTGGGGAATCGGCGGCCACGTCATTAAAACCGGGCTGGCTCCTTTGCTCATCGATCTCATGAAACGTGGTTTCGTCACCGCTGTTGCAGCTAACGGATCAGTGCTCGTGCACGATGCGGAGATTGCAATGGTGGGGTCCACTTCAGAGGACGTAGATGCCACTTTATCTGAGGGTGCGTTTGGTGGCGCAGAAGAAACCGGTCAACTGCTTAATGCAGCAGCGAAGGATGGCGCCGCAGACTCAATCGGACTCGGCGAAGCAATGGGACGAGCCTTGTTGAGGTTGAATCCGCAACACGCGGACTATTCATTACTCTGTGCATCATATGCAGCGAAAGTTCCCTTTACTGCACACGTCACGATTGGTGGTGACATCGCTCATTTTCACCCAAACGTAGACGGCGCTTCTCTCGGTGCGGCAACGCACACTGACTTTCGACTCCTTGCCGATGTTGTCAGACAAATGGATGGTGGCGGTGTGTATCTGAATGTCGGCTCCGCTGTCGTTCTGCCAGAAGTGTTTCTCAAATGCGTGACTCTCGTTCGCAATTTAGGCCATCCGTTGTCAGACATCACAACCGCAAACTTTGACTTCATACAGTCGTACCGGCCCCAGACAAACGTTGTTCGACGGCCCACCGAGAACGGTGCGGGACGCGGCTATTCAATTACCGGACACCATGAATTGACCATTCCTCTTCTCGCGGCGATGCTAATTTCAAACTGACCTTACGGCCGTTCCTTGTAGTTTTCACTGAAGAAAAAAGCGATTGCCTACTTGACGCTTTCCAACGCTCTTGTTTATCCTGCTCGCGCTGAAATTGAAAACGGATTTCAATTTCGCACCAATCCAATCAACTCCTAATTTCACTTTCCGGAGGGACTTGATTCGGGAAAGGAACCAGGTCGATGTATTGCTCAAGGAAGTTCAGACTCAGCTTGTTCTCATTAATGCTTTTGATTTCAACTTTGCCGTTAATCGGAAGCGCCCAAGTCCCTACTCGTCCGGTCGTTCTTAAAGGCAAAGTCCTCGACCAGAATCGCGCTGCGATTTCAGGGGCGAACATTAGCGTCGAACGAGAGGGCACTCAGCTACCACTTACGACAACCACAGATGAGCGGGGGGAGTTTTCCGTCGAAGTTGAGGTTGGGCAGAACACTGTGACTGCTTTCGCCGAGGGTTTTGCCGCCAAGTGCCAGAGCGTAAACCTTAAAGCAAACAACACTACGCTGATCGAGTTAGTTCTCGAAGTCGCGGACGCAACTGCAACCGTCACCGTCACGGACGTCTCGGGTTATCTCACCGAATCGCTCAGCACTGCCACCAAGACAGCAACTCCCTTGCTTGACATACCGCAGTCGATCACTGTCGTGTCAAAGGAACAGATAAAAGATCAATCGATGCAAAGCATCACGGACGTTATTACCTACGTGCCGGGTGTCACGTCGCATCAGGGCGAGAACAATCGAGACCAGGTCATCTTTAGAGGAAACAGTAGCAGCGCCGACTTCTTCGTCAACGGGGTACGTGATGACGTTCAGTACTATCGAGATATCTATAACGTGGATCGCGTGGAAGTCCTCAAAGGACCAAATTCCATGATCTTCGGAAGAGGCGGCGGTGGGGGAGTCATTAACCGCTCAACAAAGGAGGCCGGCTTTTCGTCGTTTCGCGAAGTAACCGCACAGCTTGGATCTTATGCTAATCGACGCTTTACCACGGACCTGAACCAACAAGTGACCAACAATTTCGGGTTCCGTCTTAACGGCGTCTACGAAAACTCTAACAGCTTTCGCAACGGAGTTGGGCTTGAGCGCTACGGAGTGAATCCGACGTTTACCTGGATGGCAACGGATCACACTAAAGTGACCGGTTCATACGAGTACTTCGGCGACCGGCGCGTGGCCGATCGCGGTATTCCGTCGTTTCAACTCAGGCCAGCGGATACACCAATCGAAACATTCTTTGGCAATCCCAACGACAGCCATGTTCGCGCTGATGTAAATCTCGCTTCGGCATCGGTAGACCACACCACCGGACGTTTCAATATCCGCAATCGAACAACCTTTGGGGATTACGATCGCTTCTACCAGAACTATGTTCCGGGTGCTGTAACCGCCGACAAAACCAGGGTGGCGCTAACCGCCTACAACAACGCAACCGAACGTCGAAATCTCTTTAACCAAACCGACGTGACCTTTGACTTGTTTACTGGAACGGTCAAGCACAACCTCCTTGCCGGTGCTGAAGTAGGACTGCAGTTGACTGACAACTTCCGCAATACAGGATTCTTCAACAACACAGCTACCTCGATTCTGGCGCCCTACGACAATCCGACCATTAGCACAGTCGTCACGTATAGACAGAACGCGACAGATGCAAGTAATCACCTTAAGACAAATCTCGCCGCAACCTACGTCCAGGACCAGATCGAAGTCTCCCGCCACGTTCAGTTCGTTGCTGGTGTGCGGTTCGACTACTTCGATCTCAACTTCCACAACAACAGAAACGGTGACAACCTGCAGCGTGTAGACAAACTCGTGTCGCCCAGGGTGGGAGTTATCGTCAAACCAACCAGCGATCTTTCGGTTTACGCGAACTACGGAGTTGCCTATCTGCCGAGCTCGGGAGACCAGTTTTCGTCTCTCACCGTCATCACGCAGCAAGTAAAACCAGAAAAGTTCAGTAACTACGAAGCGGGAATGAAGTGGGACGTTAGAAGAAGTCTGTCTTTAACGACCGCCATCTACAGGCAAGACCGCACTAACACGCGCGCAACTGATCCAAACGATCCTACGCGTATCGTGCAGACTGGCAGTCAGCGCACCAATGGCTTTGAAGTCGGTTTGAATGGAGCGGTCACAAGACGTTGGAGCATCGCTGGTGGGTATGCTTATCAAGATGCGTTCATTACCAGCGACACAACGGCCGCTAAAGCAGGTGCACAAGTTGCACAAGTCCCTCATCACACTTTTTCTTTGTGGAACAACTGGAATGTGTGGCAAAGGCTAAGCGCGGGATTCGGACTCATTCATCGAGCAGACATGTTCGCAGCAATTGATAACACGGTCATTCTTCCTGGCTACACTCGAGCGGATGCCGCTGTTTTTTATTCAGTTGGCGAACACTGGCGGATCCAGGCGAACCTTCAGAATCTCTTCAACACCAAGTACTACATCAACGCGGACAACAACAATAACATCTCGCCTGGGAGTCCTAGAGGAGTGCGAGTGGGATTGACCGCCAGATTCTAAGATTGTTGCCGCTGGTGACAGCGTTTACCCACGAAGCCGCTGAATCTTGTTGCGTTCGATAACATCCAAACGACAATCGCTAACACACGCTGGCCAATCGTCTTTGAACCAAAACGCTATGTTATACTCCGCCCATCTTTAGACATCATCGATTTGTCGTTGGGTTAATTTGATGGACGCAGAAAAACTAGAACACTTTCGAAGTTTACTAATCAGCCAGTTACGCCAGAATACCGAACAGGTTCGAACAGACCAGGCGAGCGCACTTGAGTTTTACGATGACGGCGTGAAAGACAGCGTGGATCTTTCGGTGTCGGACTTAAACAAAGAGATCGCTCTGCGACTTGGCGAGCGCAGTTCACAAGTTGTTGCTGATATCGATCAGGCTTTGTTGCGAATGAAAGAAGGCAGCTACGGAATCTGTAATCGCTGCGGCGAACCCATCAATGAACGTCGCCTCGAAGCTGTTCCCACCGCGCGCTACGACGCGCAATGCCAGGCGCTAATTGAAAGCGCTAACGGCGATGATGAACTCCCGACCTTGTAACAATCATTTTCCAGATCTCATTTGACATTTCTCAGTCGTCATTTGAAAAAGCCTTAGGCTGATCTCCAACCAACCCCGTCTTTACTCAAACTGACAACTGAAAAATGTCAAATGTCATCTGGAAAATGTTCAGGCTTTCGGGTGTGCCTTGTCGTAAACCTCAACTAACTTTTCCATCGACACGTGAGTGTAGACCTGAGTCGTAGAGAGCCTGGCGTGCCCCAACAGCTCTTGAATGTCGCGCAGGTCGGCGCCGCTGTCGAGCAAATGGGTGGCAAACGAATGTCTAAGAGCATGAGGACTGATGGCATGCATGCCTGCGCAAATCTTTATGTACTTTTCGACCATGCGGCCGACCGAACGAGTAGTGATTCGCGTTCCCTGGTAATTCAGAAAGACTGCCTCGTCATCGCGCTTTGAAACTGGTGAATTGAAGAGGAAATTATCACGAACTTCAAGGTAACTCTTGATCGCCTCTCGAGCCGGATCGCCGAAAGGAACGATCCGCTGTTTACGACGTTTACCAGTTACTCTAATTAACTGGTTACGAAAGTCGATATCGGCCAAATTCAGCGTAGTCAACTCTGCTACACGAATACCGGTCGCATACATCAACTCCAACATGGCGCGATCTCGTTTACCCAAATCCGTATTCTGATCCGGTGTTTCAATAAATCGAATCGCTTCTTCGATTGATAGATGCTTTGGGAGTTTCTTTTCCTGACGTGGAGTGGAAACAAGCTTCGCAGGATTACTTTCAAGCAATCCTTCGCGCACCAAAAATTGAAAGAACGTTCTCAACGCCGCCAATTTGCGCGCTATCGACGATTTCTTCTTCTGATCGGAGTGAAGCACAGCAAGCCATTCCCGAATGGTGAGGTGGTCGACATCCTTAACCTCCGGGAGCTTCCTTTTTCCAGATTTCGGATCAGCAGGCGAGAGATGGTTGAGAAACTGCTCGAGATCACTGGCGTAGTTGCGTAACGTGTGCGCGCTGACGTTACGTTCGTAACGCAAGTGTTCGAGGAATTGCTCGATCAGTTGCTCCATAAAAGTTGATGTTCGATATGCTTTAGCTTGTAGCCTTGGTTAGATAAGTAGCTGCAGATCAGATAAGAGTAATCGCTCATTCAGATCTTCTTTGTCATATCCAATAGACCTATATGAATCTGCAGTGAAAGTTACTGACGAGAACGACAAGACAGACGCATATCGGACATCAATTACCAGTCGGCGCTGGCCGCCGGTTTCGGAACATAATAGCCCTTTCGTGAGCGCAGTCGAACATCATTTCGAGCTTTGATTTTCAGATCGATCATATGCATTCGACCGTCACGATGCTCAGGGACCGGGTAGTAGCTCAGGATGTATTGCTGCGACAGGTCGGCGGCTATTTGATCAAAGGCGAGATCGAGATCAGGAATAGTTTTCGGAAGATAGACGGCGCCACCAGTCTGTTCGGTGAGTTGCTCCATCCGTCGCTCAGCAGCCAGGGCGCGCAAGTTAGCACCCTCGTAGAGTCCAGTCTGTACGACGTAGATCTGGCAATCATCAGCCAGGGCATGTTGCACGACCAATTCGAATTCACTATTGCGACTTGTAGTCTCAATACCGTCAGAAACGATCACAATTACGCGTCTTCCGCTATACGGATGGAGATAATGCGAGGCATCTAAGATTGCGTCGAACAGCGAGGTGCCGCCCTCAGGTTTTCCAAAGCCCACTATAGTCTGCTCAAGGCGCGCGACATCACTGGTCAACGATTGAGCCAGGTGACTTTCAGTTTCGATTGAATAGATTGCCGCCTCATCTTTCGCTCGCAACACTTTTCGAAAGAAACGAATCGCCGCATGCTTTTCGAACTCGCGCGCGAAGTCGAGACTCCCGCTGTTGTCAAAAAGCATTGCTAACTTCACGCTTGTTTCTGAACGCGTCAGGTCGCTGAGCGGGCGCGGCTGGCCATCGACTAGCAGTTCGAAATCTTCCAGCTTGAGATTGATAACGGCATTTCCCTTTGCATCAACTACTGACACTGGAATCGGCACGAGGTTCGACGAAATGCGTACGACATCGTTTGGATCGAGATCGTCAGGTTTCGTTGTTACCTTGATTGAGGCGCCGGGCCTTGTCGGATCGGCTATGGGGCCCGGCGCTGGTTTAGAGGTCTTTCCTGGCTCCTGACGTCTTCCTGACTGACCAAACGTCTGGAGAAAAACCACAAGACTAAAAACAACGACCGAGGAGAAGAGTGCGAACCAGTGAGTGCAAGCAGGCCTTCTCATATCGCGAGACTTGGAGCTGCCGCGACGTTGTTGAGGTTTTGTTGGAGCCACTCGTCCCATTCTTTTAAAGCTAACTCGACTTGGAGTAGCCTGCGTTCACGTTTCTTACGTATTCGCCGCTGCTCTGGTTCATCGAGCGAGGGCAAAAGAGCGAACGTAATGTTAACTGGCTGAAAGTTCTTTGTCTCCGTTTGAGAAACATAACGAGCAAGCGCGCCCGTTGCGCTCCGCGATGGCGCTTCAATTAGAGCCTCGCCACGAGTGAGTCGAGCTGCGTTAATGCCAGCCAACCAACCCATCGCCACCGATTCAACATAGCCTTCAACACCGGTGATTTGGCCCGCGAAGAATACGTTTGCACGCTCCCGCATCTGCATCGTTGCTTGTAGTACACGAGGAGAACAGATGTAGGTATTCCGGTGGATTTGTCCAAACTGTAGGAACTCCGCATTCTGCAACCCCGGAATCAGTCGTATCACTCTGGCTTGTTCGCCGTAACGTAGATGATTCTGAAAGCCCACAAGGCTGTATGCGTCAGCCATCAAATTTTCTTGCCGCAACTGCACTGCGGCGTATGGCTCGCGACCGGTTCGCGGATCGCGAAGCCCGACCGGCTTCATCGGGCCAAAACGGAGCGTGTCGACGCCGCGACGCGCCAGTTCCTCGATGGGAAGACATGCTTCAAACCAGCGCGTTTCTTCGAACCTTTGCAAAGGGACACTGTTGGCTTCAATTAGCCCCGCATAAAACTCAGCGTACTGCTCCTTGTTAAATGGACAATTGAGATAATCGTCCCCGCCTTTGTCATAACGAGCAGCACGAAAAGCGATTGAAGTGTCGATTGAGTCGGCGGAAATGATGGGTGCGATAGCATCGTAGAAATAGAGCTGGTCACTGCCGGTCAGTTTCATCACTTCAAAGGTCAGCGCCTCTGAGGTCAGCGGTCCCGTGGCGATGACGGCGACGTCAGATTCGGGAACAGTAGTTACTTCGTCACGGATGAGCTCGATGTTTGGTGCCTCTTCAATTCGTTTGGTTATCAACTCGGAGAAGGTGTGGCGGTCAACGGCCAAGGCAGCGCCTGCTGGAACACGGGTAGCTGCTGCGACTTCAAGTACGAGCGAGCCGGCTCGTCGTAACTCTTCTTTGAGTAGATAAGAAGCTGTGCCTGGTTCGTCAGACTTCAGGGAGTTTGAGCAAACAATTTCTGCGAGCTTGTCCGTTCGATGAGCCGGCGTTTGTTTGACGGGCCGCATTTCATATAGGCGCACCTTTGCTCCCAAACGAGCCGCCTGCCAGGCAGCTTCCACTCCAGCGAGACCCCCACCAATTACAACTACTTCATTCATGTTTTGATGTCCGATAAGCTTTAGCTTGTGGTCGTGCTGACAACTAGAGCGCCTTCAATCCTCTTATCTGTATCATTCGTCTTTATCTTTGGCTGACTTCTTTTCAAGTTCACGACAAGCTAAAGCATATCGGACATTCACGGTTTCGGCGCTTCGATCTTGTAGTCTTTTACATCTCCTGAAAAGTGCTTGTAGTCGCTCCACTCAACCGTCTTGTTATAGTCTCCACCACCGAATAACAAAACCTTCACCGACAAGTTAATTTGTGCAAAGCGCGGCAACCAAACACCGCCCGCCATACGTGTTTGCTCCATGACCATTGCAGCACCAGGCTTAAGTGAAAGGAGCAATCCCCCAGCCATTTTGAAGCCCTCCGCCAAACGCGCTTCAAGTCTGATCACCTGCTTGTCCACCGGATCGACCCACATCGCACCAACCAACTTAGCGATCAAGCTCTCGTTCCGATTGCTCGGTTTGAATCCAGGACGTGGACGGAAATCAAAAACAATTGTGTCGCGGTCACCAAACCTCTCGCGTCGTGGCGAAACAAATTCGCACACCTGTAAGAACTGCGAAATCTCCGGGTCGTCGTTCTCTTCCCTTCCCGCTTCCTTATTTTTCTTTTGCTGCTCAGCACGCCGACGCGCGGCATCGCGCTCATCTTTTTCTTTTTCGCGCTCTGCTTTCAGCAACTCTTCCTGAACGCGCTTCTCTTCTTTAGTAGCGCGTTCGCCAGAGAGCGGCACTCCGTTTTCACTAATCAGCTTTTCGATCGGAGCGCGATTCGCGAGTGGAAATACCTCGTAGACTTTCACTGTCTCTTTCTTTAGTTCGCCTTTGCTAGTGATCTCTCGGTCCGTTTCCTTCTGTATGTATGAATATTCTGTAACCCGCTTCTCAACATCGTCCTGGTTCTTTCCAACCTCTCGCAGGAGAGCAACAACGTCCACATTCTCTAAGCTACGCGGCGCCTCAAACTCTGCGTCGCTGATCCCAACGTTGTACTTTGCCGACTGAAGCAGGTACGTCAATTCTCCAGAATCAGTACTAACGCGCAGTCGATGCGGCTCAAGAATCCCGTTCTCCCCTCGATAGTCTTCAATCTCTGTTCGAGACTTCCGCGCATCGTCAGTGACCTTGGTGATTAGAGAAGTGCGCACACTGAAGTAGTACTGAAGTTTCGCTCCGCCACGAGTTGAGAATTCCATTATGTACGCGGGCTCTGAGCCGAGATCGCCGAGCGAGATCACACGCGCAAGCACGTTGAGCTTTTTGTAGTTGAGAAGACGCGACGAATCCAGTAATGCGCGTAGTTTCGCTGCTGCCCCTGCAGCTCCAGTCAAAGTATGAAGTTGATGATCGAGACCTATTTCCCAGGCTGAAGTTGGACTGGTTGCGGAAGTAACAGACCCGTTACCAAACAACAACTCCCAACGTTCAGACGACGATGGTTTACGCTTCGTTCGGGCGGTGCCTTGCGGAGTACCTTGAAGTTGAATTACCCACTCGTAGCTTGCGTCTTTGATCGCAGCAACCTTGTTCTTGCCACCAATTGCTTTAAGGTAGTTGTCGATGATCTTGTCCGCTGAAGGAAGTTTCTTAGGAAGCGAGGGAGGCTTTTGAGCAGCAATAATTCCGGCGCAAAGCAGAGTGCAAACGGCAAACATAAAGAGCATGCGCACGCAGCTCGTGAGTTGACGAATTGCGTGCGCATCGAATATCTGCTCGGGGGGATTTTGGAAAGTCATCAAATCACTTCTTGCTGGCGCGCTTCCGACCCTTCTTAGCCGCAGGTTTCTTACCAGATTTCTTCGCAGCTTTCTTGGTGGGTTTCTTCGCGGACTTCTTAGCCGCCTTTTTCGTCGCTTTTCTTGCTGCGCTCTTCTTCGTCGTCTTGCGAGACGCTTTCTTCGCAGCCTTACTTACAGATGCGGTCTTCTTGGCTGACTTCTTAATTGACTTAGTAGCCGCCTTCTTTGCCGCGTTCTTCTTATTAGAAGGCTTCGATGCTTTTCGACTCGACTTCTTTGTCGCGGTCTTAGCACGCTCTTGAACTAGAAGCATGGCGTCTTCGATGACTTGTGGAACTTGCTTCTCTGGCGAAGTCCCAGGGATGATATTTTCCAAGTCCTGCTGATGCTGCTCGGCAATTTCCTCCTGATTCTGCTGAAACTCGTACTCGTTCAACTCACCTCCGGCAATCTTGTACTGAGCAATGTTCTTCGTTGGGTCGTTTGGCATTTACTGTTTCTCCCGCTTGTCTGGATCCTATGTTTAGGGGGCTACGCTAATCTAATGATCTCTTATCCGGTTTTGAACACAACCGGGCCACGCAGATTTTGCGAATTGTTTTTACCATAAGTCGTGAGGCTAGCAGCACTGTTACTGATACAGATCAAAGCGCGCTTGTTGGAGCGGATTCGTCCCTAGTCTCAAATCTGCAATCTTAGATCTGAAATAAGTTACTGTTTCAATTTGAGCAAGGCATAGTGTCAGCTGAATCCTACTTCTCATTCTCACCGTGGCTTTAGCCCGGTGAAACGCGCTGCCAACGACCAGGGAAACCGTTTCAACGGTTTATCTAGTGCC
>Ga0207691_10004546_pt1 | contig 13429 bp, 23 predicted proteins | sample KBSM13metaG_FD_184327 | JGI IMG/M metagenome (GOLD analysis project Ga0207691, IMG submission 184327) | Miscanthus rhizosphere microbial communities from Kellogg Biological Station, Michigan, USA - KBS M1-3 metaG (SPAdes) (version 2) | ecosystem: Host-associated > Plants > Roots > Rhizosphere >... | reverse complement strand
GGGACGCTGCTGCAGCGGCTGCGCGCCCGCATGCTGCTGGCCCAGGTGCACGCCCTGGTGGGGCACGGCGCCACCGCGCTCGCCTACGCCGAGGACATGCGGCGCGAGTTCCTGGCCCGGCCCGACACGCCGGACTGGGAGCTCGCCTTCGTGCACGCCATCCACGCCCATGCCGCGCACGCGGCCGGCGACGCTCAGCGCCATGCCGAGTCCTACCGGCGGGCGAGCGAGGCGCTGGCGGCGATCGCCGACGTCGAGGACCGCGAGCTCGTGGCGCGCACCTTCAGGCAGGTGCCCGTGCCCTGACAGCGGGCCGGGCAAGCCGGCACCGCCGGTGCCGCGCAGCGTGGGACGCCGTGGGCGGTGCCCGCATCGACCGCGCGGCGGCCCAGGCGGTCGGCGCGTCGCGGGAAGCCGGGCCGCGGCGCACGGCGCACCCGCTTGTGCGTGGCGCGACACGCCGGCACCATCTCGGCCTGCGCCACCGGCGTCCTCGCGGCCGTGCGGTGTCCGGCTGGCGCCATCGTCCAATCCGCAGACCTTCCGAGCGCCCCCGCGGCGTCCTGCCCCGACCCTTCCGATGGACCTCGTCGTGCATCCCCTCACCCCGGCGCGCTGGCCGGACCTCGAGGCCGTGTTCAACGCCCGCGGCTGCTCGGTGGCGCGCGGCTGCTGGTGCATGTACTACCGCCGCAGCGGCGCGCGCGCCGCGCCGCCGCCCGGCACGAGCGCCGCCGAAACCGGCCGCGCGGCGCTCAAGGCGCTGGTCGACTCCGGCCGCCCGCCGGGCCTGCTGGGCTACCACGGCGGCACGCCGGTCGGCTGGGTCTCGCTCGGCCCACGCGAGGACTACGCGCGGCTGGCCCGCTCGCCGGTCATGAAGGCGGTGGACGACCGTCCGGTCTGGTCGATCGTCTGCTTCGTCGTCCCCTCGGCCTGGCGCGGCCAGGGCGTCGCGCACGCGCTGCTGGCCGGCGCCGTCCGCTACGCGGGCCGCCAGGGCGCCACCCTGCTGGAGGCCTATCCGGTCGACAAGGCGGAGTGCGCCGCCGACGACGCCCTGTGGTTCGGCACGAAGTCGATGTTCGACGCGGCCGGCTTCGAGGAGGTCGCGCGCCGGCGGCCGCAGCGGCCGGTGGTGCGCCTGCGCCCGGCCTGAGCCGGCGCGAGACTGCCGTGCAGCGCCTGCACCTCGTCGACGTCTTCGCGGAGCGGCGCTACGCCGGCAATCCGCTGGCGGTGGTGATCGGCGACACGCCGCTGCCCGAGGCGACCATGCAGGCCGTCGCGGCCGAGATCGACTACTCCGAGACCTGCTTCGTCGTGCCGCATCCCGAAGCCGACGGCGGCTACCGGGTGCGCCTCTTCACGCCGGCGCGCGAGATCGCCTTCGCCGGCCACCCGATCCTCGGCACGGCGGCGGTGCTGCGCCGGCATCTCGCGCTGCCGGCCGGCGCCGCGCTGCGGCTGAACCTGTCGATCGGGCCGGTGCCGGTGAGCTTCGAGATGCCCGACCGGGGACCGGAGGTAGCGTGGTTCCGTGCGCCGCCGGTAGCCCTGGGGGCGACCTGCGAGCGCGGTCCGGTCGCTGCGGCGCTGGGCCTGGACGCCGCCGAAGTCGACGCGAAGGCCCCGGTGCAGGTGCTCGCGGCCGGCACCGACGCACTGCTCGTGCCGCTGGGCGGGCTGGACGCGCTGCGCCGCGCGCGGCTCGACCTCGCCGCCTACGCGCCGCTCGCGGCGCGCGGCCTGCCGGCGCGGGTCTACCTGTTCTGCCGCGAGCCACGCGACGCCGGGCACGACCTGAGCGCGCGCTTCTTCTTCGAGGCCCGCGGCCTGCGCGAGGATCCGGCCACCGGCAACGGCGCGGCCTTCCTCGGCGCCTACCTGCTCGCGCACCGGCTGCTGCCGGGCGACGCGCTCGCGCTGCGCATCGGCCAGGGCCACGAGCTGGGCCGCCCGTCGCTCGTGCGGCTCCAGGCGCGGCGCGCCGGGCCGTCGGTGGAGATCCGCGTCGGCGGCTCGGTGATCCCGACCGTGCAGGGCGAGTTGCTCTGAGCGCGTGACGGTGGAGGGCCGGGCCGCGGCTCGGCGCGCACGCGCCGCGTGATTCCTCGGGCCGCGCGGTGGCGATCGGGGCCGGCGCGGCGGTCATCCGCTCAGGCGCCGGCCGCGGCTGGGGCCATCCCCGGCCCTCCCGGCCGGCCCTGCGCACATGGTCGACAATCCGGCGCTCGTGCTCACCCGCCCGCTGGAGGATTCATGCCCTGGGTCATCTTGGTGCTCGCCGGCCTGTTCGAGGTCGCCTGGGCCATCGGCCTGAAGTACACCGACGGCTTCACCCGTCTCTGGCCCTCGATCGGCACCGGCGCCGCGATGGTGATCAGCCTGGGCCTGCTCGGCCTGGCGATGAAGTCGCTGCCGGTCGGCACCTCCTACGCGATCTGGGTCGGCGTGGGGGCCGTGGGCACCGCCATCCTCGGCATCGTGCTGCTCGGCGAGCCGGCCAACGCCGGCCGCCTGGTGAGCCTCGGGCTGATCGTCGCCGGCATCGTCGGCCTCAAGCTGGCCTCGGCCTGAGCCCGCGCCGCGACGGCGCTCCGTCGACGCGGCCGCGGTCTGCGCTTGCCAAGGGAAGGGCGCGCACCTAACCTTCCCCTCGCGCGGCCGCCCGCGGCGTCTAGCCCCGGGCGGTCGTGCGCACCCAGCGCCTCGCCGGCTCAGATCGGGGCCGCCGGCGCCGACGCCCCGTCCCGGCCTCGAGCGGCAAGGAGGCACCGTCATGGCGACCTACATTGTTCTGTCGAACTTCACCGAGCAGGGCATCCGCAACGTCAAGGACACCACCAAGCGGGCCGACGCCGCCAAGGAGATGGCCGCGAAGTTCGGCGTGACCACCAAGGAGTTCTATTGGACGCTGGGCACCTACGACGTCGTGGTCGTGTGCGAGGCGAAGGACGACGCCGCGGCGACCGCGTTCGGGCTGGCCATCGGCTCGGCCGGCAACGTCCGGACCCAGACGATGCGTGCCTTCACGCGCGACGAGATGACAGCCGTGCTGTCCAAGCTCGGATGATGGCGGCGGCCTCGACCTTCACCCGCGGGGGGCGCCGGCCGGCTCCGCGCCCGGCCGGCGCCGCCTGAAGCGGTCTTCCGCCGCGCCGCCGGATGCTCGCCACCACCTGCCACTGCGGCGCCGTGCGGATCGAGATCCCGCGCCGGCCGCGCCGCCTGACGAACTGCAACTGCTCGATCTGCCGCCGCTACGGCACGCTGTGGGCCTACTACCGGGCCCGCGACGTGCGCATCGTCGGCGAGCCGGGCGCCACGCACGGCTACAGCTGGGGCCGCCAGTCGCTGCGCTTCGTGCGCTGCGGCCGCTGCGGCTGCGTCAGCCACTGGGAGCACGTGCGCCCGACGCCGAAGAGCTACGTGGGCGTGAACGCGCGCAACTTCGACCCCGCCGCGCTGGGGCCGGTCCGCATCCGACTGCTCGACGGGGCCGCGACATGGAAGTACCTCGACTGAGTCGGGCGAACTCCATGGCCCCGCGCCGGCTCGGGACGGGCGTCGGCGCGACGCGCCGGCCGCACGGGGGTGCGGCATGACGCATGTCGAGGCCGCCACGAGCCCCGCGCAGCTGGACGCCGTGCGCGGACTGATGCGCGACTTCCTGCGCTGGCATCGCGAGCGCCACGTGCAGGACCTGGCGCGCATCGAGCGCTACTTCGACGCGCAGGCGTACGAGGCGGAGCTCGCCGGCCTGCCCGGCCCCTATGCCCCGCCGCGCGGCCGCCTGCTGCTCGCCGCGCAGGACGACGCGCCGGCCGGCTGCGTGGCGCTGCACGAGCTCGACGAGCCCGGCGTCTGCGAGATGAAGCGCATGTTCGTGCCGCCCGCCCTGCAGGGCCGCGGCGTCGGCGGCGCGCTGGCGCACCGGCTGCTCGAGGAGGCGCGCGCGATCGGTTATCGCGCGATGCGCCTGGACACCAGCGTGCGGCAGGCCGAGGCGATCGCGCTCTACCGGCGCCTCGGCTTCGAGCCGATCGAGCCCTACTACGAGCTGCCGCCGGACCTGCGCGACTGGCTGGTGTTCATGGAGCTGCGGCTGTGAGCGCCGGCGTCCCTCCCGTCCCCGCGCCCGCATCCGGCGCGGCCGTCGCGCAGCGGCCGGGGCCCGCGCCGCGCATGCGCGCCCTGCGCACCGCCCGCCTGCGGCTCGAGCCGCAGCGCGCGGCGCATGCCGACGAGATGTTCCAGGTGCTGTCCGACCCCGCCATCTACACCTACGAGAACGCGCCGCCGACCTCGTTGCAGGCGCTGCGCGAGCGCTATGGCCGGCTCGAGAGCCGGCGCTCCGGGGATGGAAGCCAGCTGTGGCTCAACTGGGTGCTGCGCGTGCCGGCGCACGGCCTGATCGGCTACGTGCAGGCCTCGGTCCTCCCCGGCGGCCGCGCCTCGATCGGCTACGAGCTGGCCAGCGCGCACTGGGGTCGCGGCTACGCGCAGGAGGCGGTCGGGGCGATGCTGGACGAGCTGGCCCGGCGCTACGGCGTGCGCGGCGTCTCGGCCGTGCTCAAGCGCCCGAACGAGCGCTCGCGGCGACTGCTGGAGCGGCTGGGCTTCATGATGGCCCCATCCGAGGCGCACGGCCCGGCCGGCGCCGAGCCCGATGAGCTGCTGATGCACCGCAGCCTCGGCGTCGACGGGCGCGGCGCCGACGGGCCCTCCTCGGCGGCAATGAATCCTCCACCGACACGGGAGACGACATGAGCCGACCGCTGGCCGGCAAGGTGGCCTGGGTCGCCGGCGCGACGCGCGGCGCCGGGCGGGGCATCGCCGTGCAGCTCGGCGCGGCCGGCGCCACCGTCTACGTCACCGGCCGCACGACGCGCGACGCGCCTTCGGAGATGAACCGCCCCGAGACCATCGAGGAGACCGCGGAGCGGGTCGACGCCGCGGGCGGGCGCGGCATCGCGGCGCGCGTCGACCACCTGGTGCCCGGGGAGGTGCGCGCGCTCGCCGCGCGCATCGAGGCCGAGCAGGGCGCCCTGCACCTGCTGGTCAACGACATCTGGGGCGCCACCACGATGGAGTGGAACAAGACCGTCTGGGAGTCCTCGCTCGAGGAGGGCCTGCGCACCCTGCGCCGCGCGGTCGACACGCACGCCATCACCAGCCACTTCGCGCTTCCGCTGCTGATCCGCCGCCCCGGCGGGCTGGTGGTCGAGGTCACCGACGGGACCGACGACTACAACGCCGGCCACTATCGCGTCTCCTTCTTCTACGACCTGGCCAAGGCGGCCGTGAACCGCATGGCCTTCGCTCTGGCGCACGAGCTGCGGCCGCATGGCGGCACGGCGCTGTCGCTCACCCCCGGCTGGCTGCGCTCGGAGGCGATGCTGGCGGCCTACGGCGTCACCGAGGCCAACTGGCGGGACGCGACGCGGATCTCCCCGCACTTCGCCATCTCCGAGAGCCCGGCCTTCGTCGGCCGCGCGGTGGCCGCGCTCGCCCAGGATCCGGACGTCGCGCGCTGGAACGGGCAGTCGCTGTCCAGCGGGCAGCTGGCCCGGGTCTATGGCTTCACCGACCTCGACGGCAGCCGGCCCGACGCCTGGCGCTACATGGTCGAGGTGCAGGACGCCGGCCGACCGGCAGACGTGACGGGCTACCGCTGAAGTGCCCGGGCACGATGTCGTCCGGGCGGCCCTCGCACCGCAGGCCGGCACGGCGCGGCAACTCCCCGACGGCGAAGAGGCCTGAGCGGGATCGCGCTACGCTTGCCGTTCGCGCGCGCCGCACGCCCGGAGCCCCCGATGGACGAAGACCTGGACTCGCTCTCGCGCGAGCAGCTGCTCGCCGAACTCCGGCGGCTGCGCGCCGCGATCCGGCAGCACCGCGAGGCCAGCGGCCACGCGCTGTGCTGGCACCAGCCGCAGCTGTGGTCGCTGCTGCCCGAGGCGACGCCGGCCGCGATCGCCGTGCCCGAGTGGCCGCAGTTCCTGCGCGGCTGCGTGGCCTACCGGCAATCGCTCGACGAGCAGGCGCCCGCGGCGCCGCGCACGCGCGAGGAGTACCAGGGCGGCTGAGCGCCGCGGAGCGCCCGGGCGACGCCATGGCCGCGCCCTGGGCCCACCCCGTTTCCACGCCACGAAAGGATCCCGATGCAGGTCGACCGTCTCGATCATCTCGTGCTGACCGTCGCCGACGTCGAGGCGACGATCGGCTTCTACGAGCGCGTGCTGGGCATGCGTGCGGTGAGCTTCGGTGCGGGCCGCCGTGCGCTGGCCTTCGGCCGCTCGAAGATCAACCTGCATCCCGCGGCGCAGCCGCTGCGGCCGCACGCGCGCCAGCCGATGACGGGCTCGGCGGACCTGTGCTTCATCGTCGCCGCGCCGCCCGCCGAGGTGCTCGAGCACCTGCGCGCCTGCGGCGTGGCGGTGGAGGAGGGCCCGGTGCCGCGCACCGGCGCGCTGGGGCCGATCGAGTCGGTCTACTTCCGCGACCCCGACGGCAACCTGATCGAGGTCTCGTCCTACGCCCGCACCAGCGGCGGCGGCGTCGCCGACCCCGGGGCCTAGGCTCGGGGTCGCCCCGCGAACGGCTGCCGCGAACGCGCACGCGATTGCGGCCCGCGCACCGTCCCCGCGCCACGAGGGCGCCACGCCCCTCCCACGGATGCTTCGCATCGGCCTGATCTCCGACACCCACGGGCTGCTGCGTCCGGAGGCACTCGCTTTCCTGCTCGGCTGCGATCGCATCGTGCACGGCGGCGACATCGGCGGGGCCGAGATCCTCGAGGGGCTGGCCGGGATCGCGCCGCTCACCGCCGTGCGCGGCAACAACGACGTCGGCGCCTGGGCCGAGCCGATCCCGGAGACGGCCTGGCTCGAGGCCGGCGGCGTGCGCGTCCACGTGCTGCACGACCTCGCCCTCCTCGCCCTCGACCCGCGTGCCGCGGGGGCGCGCGTCGTGGTGTCGGGCCATTCCCACCGACCGCGCGTCGAAGAGCGCGAGGGCTTGCTGTTCGTGAACCCCGGCAGCGCCGGACCCCGCCGCTTCAGCTTGCCGATTTCGATCGGCGAACTCATGATCGCGGCCGACGGCGCCGTCGCGGCCCGCACGGTCGAGTTGCGGCCGGGGCCGGGCGCGTGAGGCGTCTCCCGCGCCGCCTCCCGCCGATCCGACCGACCCATCGCGACCCAGAAGCCCCATGCTCGCCGCCGGCAGCTTCGCCGTCGCCTCGCTCACGGTCGCGGGGTCCGACCTCGCCACCACGCTGAACCAGAACGCCGGGGATGACTTCCCCGCCGTGCTCGCCACGGCGCGGATGATCGGCCTGATGGAGCTGGCGGCCTCGCGCGCCATGCGGCCCGCGCTGGCCGAGGGCGAGGTCTCGGTGGGTGTGCACGTCGAGGTCTCCCACGGGGCCGCCACGCCGATCGGCGCCGACGTCACCGCCGAGGCCCGCTTCGTCGGCAGGGAGGGCAAGCTCTACGTGTTCGAGGTCAGCGCGCGCGACGCCGGCGGGGAGATCGGCCGGGGCCTTCACAAGCGCACCGCGGTGGTCGCGACGCGGCTGGTGCAGGGCGCCGTCCGTCGCTGCGAGGCCGCCGGCTGAAGCCGGGCCGATCTTGCCGCCCCCGATCGCATCGCCTGCCTCGCTTCGCCCCGCGCCACCACCACCGCCCCCTCGCTGCGCAGCCCGCCATGTCCCATCCCCACGTGATCGACCACGTCGACCTGCGCGTCCGCGACCTGGCGGCCAGCCGCCGCTTCTACGTGGCCGTGCTGGCCCCGCTCGGCTTTCGCTTTCTGTACGAGCACCAGGGGCGCGTCGCCTTCGGCACGCACGGCGCCGACGACTTCGGCATCAGCCAGCACGAGCAGCCCACCACCCACCTGCACCTGGCCTTCAGCGCGCCGAGCGCCGCGGCGGTGGACGACTTCCACCGCGCCGCGCTCGCCGCCGGCGGCCGCAGCAACGGCGAGCCGGGCTACCGGCCGCAGTACCACGCCGGCTACTACGGTGCCTTCGTGCTCGACCTGGAGGGCAACAACATCGAGGCGGTGTTCCACGACTCGGCACGCCGCAGCGGCGAGGGTCGGCCCCCGTAGCGGGGAGCCGAGCGCCACGGCGCCGGCGGTCGGGCCGAGAATGGGGCGGCGCGCCGTGGCGCGCCCGCCCTTTCCTCCCCCGTTTCCGGAGATGCCACGATGCAGATCTCGGCCACCGTCCGGAGCGCGGCCGCCGCGCACGAAGTCAGCGTGCGCACCGACGGCGGCACGCGCGCGCTCGCCATCCCGCCCAAGCCGACCGGCCGCGGCTCGGCCGTCAACGGCGGCGAGTTCCTGATGCTCGCGCTCGCCACCTGCTTCTGCAACGACCTGTACCGCGAGGCCGAGCGCCTGCAGATCCCGCTTGACGCGGTGGAGGTCGAGGCGAGCGCGAGCTTCCCCGGCATCGGCCTGGCGGCGACGGACATCCGCTACCGCGCCCGCATCACGTCGGGCGCGCCCGACGCGGCCATCGCCGAACTGCTGCGGCAAACCGACGCCGTCGCGGAGGTGCACAACACCCTGCGCGCCGGCGTGCCGGTGGCGCGGGTCGATTAGGGTCGCGCGCGATGGCGGTCGGAGATCGACCGGCGGACGGGCTCGGGGACCGCGCGAGGGCGGCGGCACGGCGGCCGCTGACGGCGCCTGCGAAGGCGGCGGCGCCCGCGAGTCGGGGTGCGTGGACGCGGCCGCTCCGAGACGCCCCCGGGATCCCGGGGGCCGCGCGAACGGCACGGGCCGTGCTGGCGGTCGCCGCGCTCGCGACGGCCCTGGCCGCCGGCGCGGGCGACGCTGCGCCGCCCGCGCAGCCGCTGGCGAGCCTGGACTACGGCATCGTCGCGGCCGGCGCGGCGCAACCGGAGGACGAGTCCTGGCGTGCGGTGCGCCTGCCCGACGGACGCGCCGGCTTCGTCGACCGCCGCTACCTGCGCAGCCCGATCGACTACCGCGCCGCCTTCGCGCGCATCGACGGGCGCTGGCAGATGACGCTGTTCCTGGCTGGCGACTGAGCCGCTCCTTCGCACGCCGGAGTGCCGATGCCGGACCGCAGCCCCGCCGTCGCGAAACGGCGCCATCCGCCCGGCCGCAGGAAGCGTTTCCCGGCGCCCCTCCGGCGCTGGCCGGCATCGCTCGCGGCGCGGACCGGGTGCGCGCACCCGGCCGGGCCGGCCGCCGGGGCGATCGCGGTCAGGCGCGAGGACCTGTGCAGATGAGCACCGCGGCGGATCCCGGCCCCGCGCCCGTCACTGGCGGCTGCTTCTGCGGCCGGGTGCGCTACGAGTTCCGCGCCGCGCCGCTGGCGCAGAGCCTGTGCCACTGCCGCTCGTGCCGGCGCGCCTGCGGCGCCTCGCCGGTGGCCTGGCTGGTGCTGCCGACGGCCGGCCTGCGCTTCGTCGCGGGCCGGCCGTCGCGGCACCGCTCCTCGCCGGGCGTCGAGCGCGGCTTCTGCCGCGCCTGCGGCACGCCGCTGACCTACCGCGTGCTGGCCGACCCGGACACGATCGATCTCACGCTATGCTCGCTCGACGAGCCCGCGCGCTTCGCGCCGACCCGCGAGGTGTGGGTCGAGCACCGCCTGCCCTGGGCAGCCCCGGCCGCGGGGCGGCCGCGGTTCGCGCGCGGCAGCGCCGACGGGCCGCCGCTGGACGGCTGAGCACGTTCCGCCGCGGCCGGCCCGAATCGCTCGCGGCGCGGCGACCGCGCGGCGCTGCGTGCCGCACGCGGCGCGTCCGGCCTGGCGCTTCCCTCCGCGCGGGGCCGGGCGGTATAAGCGCGCCAGGGCGCAGGCGCGTCACCGCGCCCGATCGCGGCGAAGGGGCGCCACGGTCCGCCGGGGCGCAGGCGCATCGCCCGCCGGGGCGGCGGACCACGCAAGAAGGTGAGACGGCACGACCGTCTCCGACAACGACATCGGACAAGGGAGGCGACGGATGTCCTGGTTCCTGGCGGCGCTCGGGAAGTACGCCACCTTCGCGGGCCGCGCGCGGCGCCGCGAGTACTGGTTCTTCTTCCTCTTCTACGTGCTGATCTACTTCGCCCTCTCGTTCCTCGACTCGCTGTTCGGCGCCTTCGATCCCAAGCGGGGCGTCGGCCTGCTGAGCGGCGTGTTCGCCCTGGGCATGCTGCTGCCCTCGCTCGCGGTGGGCGCGCGGCGGCTGCACGACATCGGGCGCTCCGGCTGGTGGCTGCTGATCTCGCTGGTCCCGCTCGTCGGCCTGCTGGTGCTGATGGCGTTCGCGCTGAAGGACGGCGACCCGGGGCCGAACGCCTACGGCCCCAGCCCCAAGGCGGTGGCCTGAGCCCGGCCTCGACGCGCAGCGCCGACGCCGTCGTCGACCCCATGCCGCGCACGGAAGGACCGCACCCCGCGCCGCTCGTGATCGGCAGCGCGGTGCTGCTGGCGCTGCTCGCGTGGTCCGGCGCACGACCCTACGACCGCGCCACCTGGGCCATGGAGGTGGCGCCGGTGGTCCTGGTGCTGCCTTTGCTGTGGGCCACCTGGCGGCGCTTCCCGCTCACCGGGCTGCTGTACGCCTGCATCTTCGTGCACGCGCTGGTGCTGATGCTGGGCGGCGCCTACACCTACGCGCGCGTGCCGCTCGGCTTCGAGATCGCCGAAGCACTGGGCCTGCAGCGCAACCCCTACGACAGGATCGGCCACTTCTTCCAGGGCTTCGTGCCGGCGCTGGCGGCGCGCGAGATCCTCGTGCGCGGCGCCTGGGTGCGCGGTCGCGCGATGCTCGCCTTCCTGGTCGTCTGCGTCGTGCTTGCCGTCAGCGCGACCTACGAGTTCATCGAGTGGGGCGCCGCGCTCGCGCTCGGCCAGGGCGCCGACGAGTTCCTCGGCACCCAGGGCGATCCCTGGGACACGCAGTCCGACATGTTCGCCGCGCTGCTCGGCTCGCTGGCCGCGCTCGCGCTGCTGTCGCGCCTGCACGACCGCCAGATCGAGCGGCTGCGCGCGGCGGGCCGATGAGCCCGCGCGCCGACCGCCGCGACCCGTCGACGCTCCGCAGGAGGCCGCATGAAGACCGTGCCGGCCTACGCGCTGGCGGTGTCGGGGCTGCGCACGCTGGCCTTCGGCGTCGGCTTCGCTGCGCAGGCGGCGGTCGCATGGCGGCTGCTGGCCGCGGCCTGAGCCACAGCGCCGAACCTGCGCGCCTGGCGCGGGCCGCCGGCCGCTATCCTGGCCCCATGGACCAGCCCATCGTCGGCTATCACCAGGACGAGGAACGGCACTGGGTCGCCGAACTCGCCTGCGGGCACAACCAGCACGTGCGCCACGACCCACCGTGGATGAACCGCCCCTGGGTGACGACGCCGGAAGGACGCGCGGCGGTCCTCGGCCGCACGCTGAACTGTCGCAAGTGCGACGCCGGCGCGCCGCCCGACCGGCCGGCGTGAGCGCGCCGGCCGCCGACGATCGTGTGCCGATGACCATGCGCCGGCTGCGCCTGCGCCCGCTCGGCCCCGCCGACCAGTCCTTCCTGTGGGAGATGCTGCACGTCGCGCTGTGGGACCCGCCGCCCGCCCCGCCGCGCCCGCGCGCGGTGCTGGAGGAGCCGGGCGTCCGCATCTACGCCGAAGGCTGGGGCCGCGCCGGCGACATCGGCGTGGCCGGCGAGCGGCCGGACGCGCCCGGGCCGATCGGCGCGTGCTGGATGCGGCAGGTACCCGACGGCCAGGGCCTGGCCTATGTCGACGAGCACACCCCGCAGCTCGGCATCGGGCTGCTGCCGGCCTTCCAGCGCCAGGGCCATGGCCGGACGCTGATGCGCGCGGCGCTCGAGGCGGCTCGCACGGCCGGCGTCCGGCAGGTGTCGCTGACCGTGCATCCCGAGAACCCGGCGCGACTCCTGTACGCGCAGTGCGGCTTCCGGCCCGCCGGCGAGCGCAGGGGCTACCGGCTGATGGTCGCATCGCTGTGAGCGCGGAGCCGGCGCAGGCGCCGCCCGCGTGCGGGCGTCTTGCCGCCCGCCGGTGCGACGGGCAGACTGCATGCGCCGCGCCCCGGGGACCGGGAATGCGAAGTCGGTCCGGCCATCGGCCCGTCGACGGCGCGTCATGGTCCGCAAGCGGGCGCGCGGCGGCCGCTCTCGAGGGGCGCCGGCCGCGAGCGCCTGAGGAGACGGGCATGCTGGAACTGCGACCGAGCTGCGAGCACTGCAACACCCCCCTGCCGCCCGACTCGACCGAGGCGCGCATCTGCTCCTTCGAGTGCACCTTCTGCGCGGCCTGCGTCGACGGCGTGCTGCACAACGTCTGCCCCAACTGCGGCGGCGGCTTCGCGCCCCGGCCCGTGCGCCCGGCGCGCGACTGGAAGGGCGGCAACTGCCTGACCACCCATCCGGCCAGCGAGCGCGTGCGGCACCGCCCGGTGGACCCGGTCGCGCACGCGGCCTTCGCCGCGGCGATCGAGGGCCTGCCTCCGGAGACACGCTGAGGCGCCGGACAGAGGCTCGGGCTTCCACCATCGCGCCGCCGCCGACCGCCGAAGCCCCAGCCCATGGCCGCCGCCCACGCGCGGCGCGCCGATCGGACGCATCATCCGGCTCCACCCGACGGAGGCCGCCTTGACACCGCCTTTCCTCCACAACATGGCCTGGCACAGCCTGGTCGGCCCGCAGGCCGGCTGCGCGGCGGGCCGCGACGGCGCGCGCCGCTACGCGCCCGGCTTCTCGCCCATCCTGGGCTTCGCCGACCTGCAGCGCCCGGACTTCGCCGCGCTGGAGTCCTGCTGCGAGCCGGGCGAGCACTTCTACTGCGCCGACTGGTCCGGCGCCGCCCCGGCCGGCTGGCGCATCGAGCACGAGACCACGATGTTCCAGATGCTGTGGGACGCGCCGCCGCCGGAGGACGAGGCGCCGGAGGCGGTGCGGCTCGGCCCGGCGCACGTGCCGCAGATGCTGGCGCTGGTGGAGCTCACCCAGCCCGGCCCCTTCGGCCCGCGCACGGTGGAGCTGGGCGACTACTTCGGCGTGTTCGAGGGCGAGCGGCTGGTCGCCATGGCCGGCGAGCGCATGTGCGCCGGCGGCCTGCGCGAGGTGAGCGGGGTCTGCACCCATCCGGACTCCCAGGGCCGCGGGCTGGCGCGCCGGCTGGTCGGCAAGCTGGTGCGCCGCGAACTGCAGCGCGACGAGACGCCCTTCCTGCACGTGATGCGCGACAACCTCGGCGCGCAGCGCGTCTACGCGCGGATGGGCTTCCGCCACGCGCGCGAGACGGTCGTGCGGGTGCTGTCGCGCTGCGCGTAGCGCGGCGGCGGAGCTGCGGGGGAGCGGGCCGCGAGACCACCCGCCGGGCTCGCGACCCCGACTCGCGGCGCACCGCGGCCGCGGCGCTAAGCTTCCCCGGCGTCCGCGATCCT
>Ga0207691_10004542_pt1 | contig 13432 bp, 9 predicted proteins | sample KBSM13metaG_FD_184327 | JGI IMG/M metagenome (GOLD analysis project Ga0207691, IMG submission 184327) | Miscanthus rhizosphere microbial communities from Kellogg Biological Station, Michigan, USA - KBS M1-3 metaG (SPAdes) (version 2) | ecosystem: Host-associated > Plants > Roots > Rhizosphere >... | reverse complement strand
CGAGAAGCTCGCCGCGATGGCCGAGCTACCAGCCGCCGTCGGCGTCACCGTCACCTGGCAGGCCGCAGCGCTGGCCGTCGTGGGAACCAGGACGCAGCTTGCGGCCGAGAGGCCGGAGCCTGTCAGGGCGACCGTGCCGGTCGGGCTCGACGGCGTCCCGCTGCTCTGCGTGTCGGTGACCGTGACGGTCACGGATGTCGTCTGGCCCACGACGACGGGGTTTGCGCCGAAGGTGATCGCGGTGGCGGTCGTGCGGCCGGCGACTGTGAGGCTGAACGTCTGGCTTGCGGTCTGTGGCGTGCCCGGGGTCGAATCGGCGACCTTCGCCGTGAACGAGAAGGTTCCCTTGGTCGACGGAGTTCCCGAGATCACTCCTCCCGGAGACAGTGTCAGCCCCGCCGGCAGCGCGCTGGCAGCGCCGGGCAGCAGGCAGGTCTGCGAGCTTCCCACTGCCAGCTCGCACCAGGTCAGCGGCGCCTTTCCTCCGGTTGCCTGGAGGGTGGTGCTGTAGGGAGCCCCCACCAGAGCGGCCGGTAGCGGCGTCGTGCCACCCGGCGTCTGGATCAAGAGGAGCGCCGCGAAGTCCGGAACGGAGCCGTTGGTGTTCGTGCCGTGGGCGGTGACGACCGGCGTCAGGCTGCGGACCAGCACCGCCATGTCGTCCGGCGTCAGGGCCGCGCGCAGCGTCACGAACGCCGTCTCGCCCGGCGCCAGAGCCATCGTGCTGTTGGAAACGCTGCCGTCGGGAATGTTCGGGTTCGCGGCGGAGGCGAGGTCGGCCGAGACCGGGGCGGCGCCGACGTTGGAGACCACGACGTTCTGCGGCTCGTTCACGAGGTTGCAGGAGACGCTGGCCGGGGTCGTCGAGTTCTTCGTGACGATGACCTGCAGCGGTGTGTTGCTGTACGGATTGTTGCCGTAGAGCGCGACCCGGTACGAGTGCGCCGTGTTCCCGGAGTTCGTCACGGCATAGGTCGTGTCGCTCACCGGCTGGTTGGAGATGTTCAGGTTCGAGATGTTGAGGTTCGAGATGTTGAGGTTCGCGGACGTGTTCGAGATGTTGAGGTTGGAAATGTTGAGGTTCGCCGGGTCGGTGTTCGAAATGTTCAGGTTGGAGATGTTGAGGTTCGAGATGTTGAGGATCGGATCGGCGTTAGAAATGTTCAGGTTCGAGATGTTCAAAGCCTGGTTCGGGTTCGAAATGTTCAGGAAGGGGTTCGGGTTCGCCGAGGTCGCCGGGTTCAAGGCCTGGAAGCCGGGAGTGTAGATCTCGAGGGTGCCGATGTCCGCGGTCGTGCCGTCCGGCTGCACCAGCGGCGAGACCGAACCCTCAGGGTTCATCGCGATCGAGCCCGACAGGGTCCCGCCGACTTCCGCGACGTTGACCGTGAAGCCCGCGGCCGGACTCGCCGCCTTCGCGAAGACCGGACGCGCGGCGCCGGACCGTGGGCCGATCGTCACGTCGAGGGTGGTCTGAGAAGAGGTCTGGAGGAACGAGGCCTGCCCTCCCGGCGGTTGCGTGACCGTGAGACGGAAGGTTCGCTGGCTGGCCGTCAGATTCTGGAGCGTCACGACGAAGGATCTCTGAAGCGTCGGCGAGAGGGGTTTGGCGTTCTGGGGCGAGCCCACGACGAGCCCCTCGGAGATCCGGCTGCTGTAGACGTTCTGGTTGCGCATGCCTTCCTGGCCGATGACGCAGGGATCCGTCGACCGCGAAGGATCCGCCTTGCTCTGGTGCACCAGACCCGTCGGCGTGTAGTTCTCCCAGTGGCCGTCGAGGGGCGGCTTCACGTCGCGGTTGTCGGTCCAGGTGGCGTAGGCGACGAAGGGACTCGACGCGGACGTGTTGAAGATGAAGCCGCCGGTTCCGTTGGCCTTGAGAATCTGGCCGGCCACGTCGACGTAGTCTCCGAGGAACGGCATCGTTCCCTTCGAGAAGAGGGGAAGGTTCGGCGCGTTGACCTGCAGCTGAGTCAGGCCGGTCGGGGCCGTGTCGGTCGCGCTGAGGCCGAACCGGTACTGCGACACGGTCGAGGCGAAGAAGCTCGGCGCGGCCGAAGCAGACGCCGTGGCGACCCGGAAGTCCACGGTGTGCCTGCGCGTCGTGAGCGTCCCGTCGTCGATCCCGAGCGTGAACCCGAGCGGGAAGACCTGTTCGGGGTGGGCCGGCAGCTCGCCCTTCGGGTCGCGCCGGACCAGGTAGAAGCGACCCTGCGCGTCCGGCGCGAACGGGTCATTGGGGATGTGGAAGCCCAACGTGTGGTCGAGCCTTTGGTCGTAGTAGACGAGCACGAGGCGACCGGCCACGAACGTCAGCTGGGGCATGAACTGGTGGCCGCGCGAAAGCGAGGCGCCGAAGTCGTCCGGGATCGGCGTCGCGTCGACCGGGGTGGGCGCGCTCCAGGCGGATCCGTCCGCGGAGGTCGACAGGACGATCCGGGCATCCCCGGTGGACCCGTCGCGCTGCGCCCAGCCGACGTGGACCCGCCCCTTGTTCGCCGCATCGACCGACACCGCGACCGTCGGCAGAGCGTTCGTCCGGAACTGCGTCGCGCTGGTTCCCTGATCGAAGGGCGCGATCGTCGCGATCTCCTTCGTGTTCTTGGACGGAAACGTCTTTCCAAAGTCGGTGGACTTCGCGATCAGGATCGCATCCGGCTGGCTCGAGGTCGCGAACCGGCGCCACGTCGCGTAGATCGCTCCGGAGGCCGGGTCGATCGCCATGTTCGTGCCCTGGTTGATTCCGTTCGACTCCGAGAGCTTCAGGGGACTCGACCAGGTCTTCCCGCAGTCCAGCGAGCGCGAGAACATGATCTTGGTGCTCGTGCTCCCGGTGAACCGGCTCCAGACCATGTAGACGTTGCCGGCCGGAATGGTCTGCGGCGTGCCGTACGGGTTGAACGTGCACGTCCCGGCGCCCGCCCGGGGGATGTCCACCGCGAGCCACGGCTTGTCGATGAATTGTCCGGACGTTCCGGTGTCGACCACGACGGTCGAGACGTACTTGATCGTGTCCTTCCCCAGCGTCGCGTCACCGTTCTCCTTCTGGTTGGCGTCGAGGAAACGGGCCAAGAAGACGGCGCCGTTGTTCGTGCCGCGGTTGAAGGCGATGCCGCTGTAGTAGAGGAGACCGTGTGTTCCGGGGCGGACAGTGGGATCGGCCGCGGCGCTGAAGGCCTTCAACGGAGAGGCGAGCCCTTCCGGCGACTGGTCCTGGGGAAAGCCGGGCAGCAGCGTGCTCTGCCACGTCTGCGCCCCGTCGAAGGACTTGAACAGGCCGAGCCAGGCGTCGGCCGTGACCTCGTCGGGTACGCCCGGAAGGTCGACGGTCCGGTAGTCGTTGGCGCCCGCCAGCAGGTGCAGCGGGTTGCGCGAAGACACGGCCAGCGACGGCTCGTTCTGGCGCTGGAGGTAAGGATCGCCTCCCGGAAACTCCGTGCCCGAGACCATGTTGACGTTCTGCCCCGCCACCGGTGCGGTCTGAGCGCGGGCGGTCGGCGCCAGAGTCGCGAGGGCGGCGAGCGCGGCGACTACGACGCCGGCCACGCCGGAGAAGGACTGCCGGGATCGACGCGGGAGCGCGTCATACGACCCACAGGGGTAGAAGCGCAGCATCGGGGTCTCCTCCAGCTGGAAACGGTTGAAAGGCGCGGGGCGCGCCTCGTTAGGTATTTGAAGTGAACAACGCGAGCGGATAGTAGCGTATATCGCGATACGACGTCGCGATCAAGGAACTCTTCTGGATTGAAGCGCTTTGGCCTATGCTGTGGGCTGCGAGGGAGGTTCCATGTCGACCCCGGTCATCATGCCCCAGATGGGTGAGTCCATCGCCGAGGGCACCATCACCAAGTGGCTCAAGAAGGTCGGCGACCCGGTCAAGCGAGACGAGCCGATCTTCGAGATCTCGACCGACAAGGTCGACGCCGAGATCCCATCTCCCGTGGCGGGGACGCTCCTCGAGATCAAAGTCAACGAAGGCCAGACGGTCGCCATCAACACCGTCGTCGCCACGATCGGCGAAGCCGGCGAGCAAGCGGCATCCGCAGGCGCACCGGCGCCCGCGCCGAAGGCCGAGCCGGCCCCACAAGCCTCTGTCGCGGCGCCTCCCGCCCCGACCAGGGCCGCCGAGCCCGCTCCCGCTCCGAAACCCGAGCCGAAGCCGGCGGGACAGCCTGCACCCGCACCCGCACCGGCGGCCGCAGCCCCCGCGCCCCGACCCTCCGCACCCGCGCGCGTCGAGCCTCCGGCCGGAGGACAGGGCGCCGGAGGACAAGTCGAGTCGATCGAGGAGCGCATCCGCCGGAAGTCCTCACCGCTCGTCCGCAAGATCGCCCAGGAAAACCAGATCGACATCCAGGAGATCGAGGGCACCGGAATTCACAACCGCGTCACGAAAAACGACGTCTTCTCCTACCTGGAAAATCGGAAGGTCGCGCAGGCGCCCAGCCGGGGCTCCGCCGCGCCGGCCGAGGCGCCCCAGATGTCCGTCGGCCGCGCCGAGCCGATGGAGGCCCCCGCGCCCCGTCCCGCGATTCCCGTGACCGACCGCGACGAAGTCGTCGCGATGACGAAGATCCGCCGGATCACCGCCGAGAACATGATCCTCTCCACGCGGACGTCGGCGCACGTCACGACGGTCTTCCAGGTCGACTATACGAACATCGCCCGCGTCCGCGCGAAGCACAAGGACGACTTCCTGGCCAAGAACGGCGTGAAGCTGACCTATCTGCCCTTCATCTTCCGGGCCGCGATCCAGGCGCTCAAGCAGTTTCCGCAGGTCAACGCTTCGATCGACGGCGACAACATCGTCTACCACAAGGACGTCCACCTCGGCATGGCGGTGGCGCTCGACTGGGGCCTCATCGTTCCGGTGATCAAGAGTGCCGACGAGAAGTCGATCCTGGGCCTCGCCCGCGCGTCGCAGGACCTCGCGGAGCGCGCTCGCACGAAGCGGCTCAAGCCCGAAGAAATCCAGGGTGGAACATTCACCGTCACGAATCCGGGCGTGTTCGGCTCGCTCTTCGGAACGCCGATCATTCCGCAGCCTCAGGTCGCGATCCTGGGCGTCGGCACGATCGAGAAGAGGCCCGTGGTCGTCGAGGACGAGAACGGCCAGGACGCGCTGGGCATCCGCACGACCGGCTACCTCGCGCTGTCGTTCGACCATCGCCTGATCGACGGCGCCGACGCCGACAAGTTCATGGCGGCGGTCAAGAACACGCTCGAGACGGGAGAGTTCGACCTCGGTTAGGGCTCCCGGCGTCCCCCGGCTCGGCCGGCGAGCCTGCGCCGGGCTCTTCCTGCTCGCCCTCGCTGCCCGAGCGGCGGCGATTCTGTGGTTCGGCGTTTCGACGACGCGCTTCGGCGACTCCGAGGCATACATGCGAGCGGCGACCGAGCTCGTCGCGACCGGCCACTACCCGAAGAGAACCGAGCCCTTCTACTTCCGGGCGCCGGGATATCCGTACTTCCTGGCGGCCGCGACACTGGGGCATCCGCGCTCGGTCGCGGCCGGCAAGGCGATCAATGCCGTCCTCGGAGCGCTCGCCGCCGTCCTCCTCGCCGCGTTCTCCGCCCGGATCTTCGGAAGCCGTCCCGTCGCCATCGCCACCGGGATCGCCGCCGCCCTGCACCCCGGTCTCGTGATGCTCTCCACCGACGTCCAGAGCGAGCCCCTCTTCGTGGTTCTCCTCCTCATCAGCGGCTACCTGCTCCTCGCCGCGGCGGACCGTCCGTCATCGAACCTCGCGATCGCCGCGGGCGCCGCGCTCGCCCTGGCCGCGCTGACCCGGCCGGCGGCCCTCGCGTTGTGCCCGCTGCTCGCCGCTCCCCTCTTCGACCGGCGGTGGCCTTTGCGCGCGCGCGCGCAGGTCGCGGCGTCCGGACTTCTCGGTTTGACGCTGGCGCTGTTTCCGTGGACGCTGCGGAACGCGATCGTTTTCCGCGAGCTCGTGCCGATCAACGATGCCGGCGGAAGCGCGTTCTACCAGGGCAACTCCGACTGGATGATGCGCTTCTACGAGATCCAGACGCCGCAGGAGTACTCACGCTGGATCGGCGCATCGTTTTCGGATCTCGAGCGGCAGACACGCGCCGTCGATGCCGCGAGCGGAGGCTCTCCTTCGGCGCTGTCGCGCCATTTCGTCGACAAGACGTTCCAGGAACGCGGCTCGGACCTGGCCGGGTGGGGCCGACTGCTCGCCCTCAAGGCGTGGGACTGGCTCCGGCCCTATCCGCATCCGCTCTTCTGGCCCCGTTGGGTTCTGTGGCTCGTCGGCGCCGTGAACACGGCCGTCATGATCCTCGCCGCGATCGGCCTCTTCCGCGCGCCGCGGCCGGGCGTCCGCGCGTTCGCCGCGGCGTATCTGGTCCTCAGCATGGCCGTTCACGTGGCGCTCATCGTCGTCTGGCGCTATCGCATCGCGTCGTGGGATCCGGTGCTTCTCCTGTACGCCGGCTGGGCGGCATGGCCGCGCCGATGATCGCCGGCGCGCTGCGCTCGATCCGCACGCTGGGCTTCCGCCTCGCGAGCCCGCTCGACCGCCTCTGGCTCCTCGCCACCGGGCGCGGGCATCTGCCTCCGCTCTGGCTTCGCCGGCACACGGGCTCCGTGTCCGCCTTCGAGAGCGCCGCGCGGGAAACTTCCGCTTATCTGGATCGGTTGGGTCTGTGGAAGGACCTCCAGGTCGTGCTCGACGTGGGCTGCGGAGCGGGGGCGATGGTCGAGGAGTTCCGGCGGAGGCTCCCGGGGAACGGGCGCTACGCGGGCTTCGACGTGCACGCGCCTTCGATCCGCTGGTGCCGGGCTCAATGGGCCTCGGATCCGCGTCTCTCGTTCGAGGTCGCTCCGGTCGCTTCCCCGTACGGCTCCGCTTCGGGAGACCCGATCGAGAGCTACCGGTTTCCGCTCGGGGACGGAGACGCCGATCTCGTGCTCGCAAAGTCGGTCTTCACGCACCTGACGGCCGAAGGAGCGCGCCACTACCTCGCCGAAACGCGGCGGGTGCTCCGGCCCGGGCAGCCGGCCGTGGTCACGGCGTTTCTCTACGAGGCAGGGACCCCCGCCGTCGAGATGGCGTTCCCCCACGCCGCCGGGGACGGCATGCGCGTGAAATCGCGTTCGCGCCCGACCGCCGCCGTCGCCTGGGAGAAATCGAAGTTCATTTCCATGATCGAAGAGGCTGGCCTGCATCTGCAGTGGCATTCGGAGGGCTACTACCCCGGCCGCGAACGTCGGGACGCGCAGGATGTCCTGCTCCTCGGTCTCTGAGGCGCGGGTACACTTGGCCGGATGGACGCTGTCGCGGCTCCGGTCATCCGCGCACTCCGGGTCCCCTGGCTCGGGCGCGTCTCGTACGAGGAGGGGCTCCGCTTCCAGGCCGAGGCCGCGCGACGGGCGGCCGCCGCCGAAGAGTCTCTCCTCCTTCTCGAGCACGAGCCGGTCTTCACGCTCGGACGGAATGCGTCGGAGAAAGACGTTCTCTTCACACCCGAGCGGCGCCGCGAGCTCGGCATCGCGTTGCACGAATCCGACCGCGGCGGAAAAGTGACTTACCACGGGCCGGGCCAGCTCGTCGGGTACCCGATCCTCGATCTGGCGCCGGATCGCAAGGACGTGAAGCGCTACGTCCGCGATCTCGAAGAGGTCCTGATCCGGACGCTCGCCGACTTCCGGATCCCGGCGGAGCGCTCCCGTGTGCGCGAGCGCGTGACCTCCGTCTGGGTCGGCAACGACAAGATCGCAGCCATCGGGATCCACATCGCCCGCTGGATCACGACTCACGGCTTCGCGCTCAACGTGACCGACGAGCCACTCCCCTGCTTTCGCGGGATCGTCCCGTGCGGCATCACCGACGGCGGCGTGACGACGATGCAGCGCCAACTCGGACGGCCGGTAGGCGTCTCGGAGCTCCTCGACCCGATCCGCGCTCACTTCTCGGAAGTCTTCGGGAGGGAGATCCTTCCTTCCTGATTCGGGCATCTCCCCTCTGCCCCCTGGGAGGGCGAGGGGCAGAGGGGATGCCCCGGACCCACGACTCTGCGGCGCGGGATTTCTTACGGCACGAACTCGACCTTGCCGAAGTACCCGTGGGTCTCTTCGTCGGGCCCGGCGGCGAAGTAGAGGACGTGCTCGTCCCCCGACCCGGCATTGTTGCCGAAGCCGATGCCCCAGAGTCCATCGATCTGCAGGGCGTGCGCGCCTTCGCGGAGACGCCCGGCGTGATGCCACTGGCCCGCGGGGTTCTGGCAGTAGGCGTTGATCTTGCCGTCCCCGAAGTTGCCGACGAGGAGGCAGCCGCTGAACTTGCCGAACCCTTCGTCCGGAGCCATCGCGACTCCCCAGGGTGAATTCAACTGGCCGTGCGAAGCCACTTTCGCCAGGAGATTCCCGTCGGTGTCGAATTCGCGGACGAATCCGTTCCCGACGCCGGCCACGTCATCGACGCCGGCCTTCTTCGCGTACGTGACGAAGATCGAGTTGCCGATCGCCTGAATGCCGAACGGGCAGAAGCCGGCCGGAATGCTGTCGTCCTCGAAGCCTCCCGCGGTCGGGAACTCGTCGAAGCTGCCGTCGAAGAAATTGCCCGCGAAGGCTTCCACCTCGCACTCCGTGAAGTCGGTCGTGTAGAGGACGTCGCCGTGGATCGCCAGCCCCTTGTAGACGGACTCCGGATCGACGGGGAACTCGGAGGCCACGGTGCCGGAGTTCCAGGCCAGAAACGAGCCGCTCTCGGAAACGAAGATGAAACGAGCCGGCGCCCCCATCGAGAGCTGGAACTGCGTACTGGTGTTGAACACGATGCCCGTCGGCGCTCCCGGCACGTCCACCTCGAGGCCCACCTTGGCGCCCGCTCCCGTGTAGAGCGTGGAGGAATCCGTCCCGTTGTTGGCCACCCACCACGGGCTGGTCGAGCTGGCCGCGATGCCCCACGCATTGACGAGCTTCGGATCGATGAGCGGCGCCTCACCCGGCTCGTCCGATACCAGATTCGTGACTCGATAGTCGTTCCCCTTCTCGCTCTTCGCGGCCAGGGAAATGCTGGCCCTGTCCGCTCCATGCGCGGCGGCGGCGGCTCCACAGATGAGCAACGCCGCCAGAACACCTTTCGCCTTTCGATGAATCTTCACATCGACCTCCTTGGGATTGAGCAAACGACGGTCACCACAGAGCTCTCTGTCCGTCCGATTTCGATGCAATCGGTGCGCCCCGGCGCCGTTTCTTTAGCCGTGACTTAGGTAGGCCGTTCCAAGGACCGACGCCGGCTCCGCAGCGGCTTCCCGCCGGCACGAGTCATGCTTCCTTGAGGTCCGCAGGGGCGGAAATGGCCGTCTCTCAGACACAAGGAGGCCGCGTAATGAGTCGATGCTTTCGTATCCTGATCGCCGCGGTCGTGGCGATCCATATGGCCGCCGTCGCGAGCGCGCAGGTGAACGCACAAGCGAAAAAGCTGCAACAGTCCGACCTTCCCGAAGCCGTCCAGGCGACCGCGGCCAAGGAGACCGCTCAGGGCAAGGTGACGGGGATCTGGCAGCGCGACCAGGACGGAGCGGTTGTTTACGAGGTGGACCTCGTCGTCGACGGGCACGCTCGCGGCGTGCTCATCAATCCCGAGGGCGTCGTGGTCGCGGTTCAGGAGGAGGTTCCCTGGAACAAGCTGGACCCGAGCATCCAGTCCGGTATCCAGAGCCAGGCCGGAGACGGAAAGGTCGCCAAGGTGTACTCCATCTCGAGAGATGGAAAGCTGTTGCGCTACATCGCGATCGTCGACAAGGGCGGGCAGAAGCTCAAAGTCGAGGTCGGCGCGGACGGCGCTCCCCCCGCCACGAGCCCTGGCTCGTAGACCTCGAGTCCTCGCGCCTGCGGAAACGGTCTCGGGCCGTCGGCGGGGCCGAACACGGCAATCGGCGGCTCTCGGGGGATAATCCGGCCGTGAACGGCCATTCGGAGCTGCCGGTCCTGGCCCCGCCCTCGCGCCCGTCGCGGCTCGAGCGGCCGGAGTGGCTCAAGGTCCGCCTCAATACGACCGGCGAGTACGAGGAGGTCCGCGCGATGATGCGGCGGCTCTCCCTCGTGACCGTCTGCGAGGAAGCGCGCTGCCCCAACATCCACGAGTGCTGGGCGCGGGAGCGCACGGCGACGTTCATGCTGATGGGCGACATCTGTACCCGGCACTGCGGTTTCTGCGCGGTCGGAAAGGGGCGTCCAGGCAGCCTCGACCCCGAGGAGCCCGGGCGCGTCGCCGAAGCGGCCCGCGAGCTCGGCCTCTCCCACGCCGTCGTCACGTCGGTCAACCGCGACGATCTTCCCGACGGAGGGGCCGCGCACTTCGCCGCGACGATCCACGCGATTCGCGAGCGCAATCCGAGCTGCACCGTAGAAGTCCTCATTCCCGACTTTCAGGGCAACTGGGCCGCTCTCGAGATCGTGCTCGCCGCCGGACCCGAGATCCTGAACCACAACGTCGAGACGGTGCCCCGGCTGTACAAGCGGGTGCGTCCGGACGCCGTGTACTCCCAGTCCCTCGAACTGCTCTCCCGCGCACGCTCTTATCGCGACGCCCGCACCCTCCCGATGCGAACGAAGTCGGGATTGATGGTCGGGCTCGGGGAGACCGTCGAGGAGCTGATCGCGGCGCTTTCGGAGCTGCACGCCTCCGGTTGCGACATCGCGACGGTCGGCCAGTACCTCCAGCCCTACGAGCGCCGACTGCCGGTCGAGCGCTATTACACGCCCGCGGAATTCGATTCCATCCGCGAGCGCGCCGAAGCCATGGGATTCCAGCGGGTCGAGTCGGGCCCGCTCGTCCGCTCTTCGTACCACGCGCGCCGCGCGTTCGCCCCGGCGAGCCCGGCGGCCTGAGGAGACCGAATGCTTCATCGGATTTTCCGAGCCCTCTCGATCTTCGGCTGGGTCCTGCTCGCGGCGTCGGCAGCCACGACGGCGACCGCCCAGGACAAGGGTGCCGTCCGCACCAAGTTCACCTCCGCGATCTATCCGGAGGATCCCGACAAGAAGGACATCCAGGGCAACGTCCTGCTGATCGGCCGCATCGACGCGCAGGGCAACGTTTCCGACGTCCACGTCGTCGCGGCGACGCGGAAGGAGTTCATGTCGCCGGCGATCGACTCGGTGCGGACCTGGAAGTTCACGCCGGCCATGCGCAACGGCAAGCCCATCGAGATCCCGCTCAACGCGGGCGTGCGCTTCCGCATGACGGGCGGAGGTCGCGGCCTCATTCCGCGCCCGATCCTCGGCGACCTCGCCGTCTTCCCCGCCGACGCCTCCGGCGCCAAAACGGGGCCGGACGGGTTCCCGCTCTGGAAGGGCAAGGACCCGGCGCTGCGCGCCGAGGTCCAGCTCGACGTTCCACCCTCCGAGCAGCCGCGGACGATGACGGTCAAGGTGGAAGCGATGTCGCCGGCCGGCCGCCGGATTCCCGTCTTTCAGCCGCCCCTGGCGATCCCGGCGCTCGCGACGGAGGTGACCTTCCCGGTCGTCGCTCAGATCGGGACCGACTGGGAGGACGGGGTCTGGATCCTTCGATTCTCGGTCGACGGAAACAATGCGGGTGGAGGCCAGTTCTGGCTGGCCAAAGATCCCGCGACCTTCCCCTTCGCGCTCCCGGTCCTGTGACGGTCCCCCGTTGCGCCGCGGTCCTCGCCGCGCTGCTGCTCGGCGCCGGAAACGGGCGCGCGGCGGAGCCGGCGCCGACCGCGTGCGAAGGGATGACAGCGCCCCGCCGCCTGACGACCGCGAAGGTCGAGCTGCCTCCTTCGTACACCGCGGCGCGGATCGGCGGAATCGTCGTCGACGAAGCCGTGATCGGTGTCGACGCCAGGATCTCGGCGATCCGCGTCGTCCGCACGCGATGGGAGGGACTCGGCCCCTTCGCCCAGAAATCCGTCGAGGACTCGCGCTTCGAAGCCGCGCTGATCGAGGGCAACCCCGTGGCGACGCGGGTGCAGATCGCGACTCCGCTCGGCAACCTCCAGAAGACGCGCGCCGAGCCCGAGTACGACATGGTGTGGGCGCACGTTCCCGGCGGGCAGCCGCGCGAGGCGCGGTGGCAGCTCGCCCAGAGCGTCGAGAGTCTGACGGTGACGGCACACCTCGGAAACACTCCCGGGGCTGGCGGCGACGTCGTGGCGGTGGCACCGGACGGAAAGGAGCGGATCCTCGTCCGCATCCCGGAATCGGACCACCCGGTCGACGCGCGCGAGACGGTCTCCACGGGCGATTTTTTTTCGCCGCCGGGCGACTACCGACTGGAGCTGCGCTCCGGCGGCAAGGCGGTGGCCTGGACCACTCTGACGATCGCCGACGACTACACGCGCGCGATCGTCAATGCCTGCCAGCCGCTCTGATTCGCTTCGGAAGATGCAAAAAGGCCGGGGCACATGACCCCGGCCCGCACGCGATTCCTCGACTCCCCGTCCCCTGAAAACCTAGTTTCGCACGCGGACTCCCTCCGTGTCGACTGGTTCCGAAACGGCGGAGAGAGATCGCAGTCGGGGACACGACCCGGAGCCACTGTCCCGCCGGTCAAACTCGGGCCAGCGGGACACCATCTCGGCGCTTCAAGGAAAGTCTCGGATGTCCCGAAACGGTTTCTCGTGGTCCGTGAAGTCGGGGCGGTAGTACTTCGCGGACGTCTCGAGCTCCTGCTCGAAGCCGTTGGAGAACCCGAGGGCGGCGAGAGCTTCCACCGCCTCCCGCCATTCGGCCGCGGTGATCGAGCGGTCGAGCGCTCGGTACTTCTCGTTCGCGGCCGCGCGATGGATCGGATAGTACTGGGCCATGAGCGAGATCGCGACCGAGGGCGAGAGCGTCTCGGCAATCCAGCTCAGCGATTCGCCGACGCCGGCGACGCCGTTCGGGAGAACGAGCACGCGGACGAGGAGACCGCTCTTCAGGAGACCGTCCTCGCCCATCTCGAGCCGCGCGCCCTTCTGCCGGTACATTTCGATCAGGGCCGCGCGCGAGTGCCGCGCGTACTCGGGGACCTTGGAGTACAGAGCTCCGGCCTCGGAGTCCGCGTACTTGAGGTCCGGCAGGTACACGTCGACGATGCCTTCGAGGAGCCGGAGGACTTCGACGGAGTCGTAGGCGTTCGTGTTGTACACGATCGGAACGGTCAGGCCCTTCCGGGCGGCGAGCAGAACGCCCTTCGCCATCTGGGGCGCGAAGTGCGTCGGTGACACGAAGCCGATGTTGTGGCAGCCGCGGGCCTGCAGCTCCATGGCCATCTCGGCCAGCCGCTCCACGGAGACCTCGTTGGTCTTCTGGACCTGGTAGTCCTGGCTGATCTGGAAGTTCTGGCAGTAGACGCAACGCAGATTGCAGTTGCCGAAGAAGATGTTGCCCGCGCCCTTCGTTCCCGAAAGAAAAGGCTCCTCGCCGAAGTGCGGCGTGTGCGCGGAGACGATCGGC